>Ga0209475_10001090_pt1 | contig 37890 bp, 62 predicted proteins | sample tdDd471_FD_187128 | JGI IMG/M metagenome (GOLD analysis project Ga0209475, IMG submission 187128) | Marine sediment microbial communities from the Atlantic coast under amendment with organic carbon and nitrate - tdDd47.1 (SPAdes)... | ecosystem: Environmental > Aquatic > Marine > Coastal >... | reverse complement strand
ATAATAGCTACCATTTCTTTTTACTAATGTAAATAACTGTGTATTGCCATCTTGATCCGAAATCGTAGCTATATCCTGAATTAAACCGTCTGTTTCCTGTAGACTCCAGCCATTAATGTTTTCTTGTTGTTTAAAGTTAAGAGATAACAGCTTACCATCGTTAGTTACTGTGTATATTAAATCGTCTCTATCTTTTTTGAATTTTAACTTCTTCACACCTTGTCTTGTTATATCATAGCTAATGAAGTTACCATCATTTGCTTTGTATGATTCGCTTAATAACTCATAAGCAAAGTAAAATACATTTCTACTATTTGACCCTATATAAAATAATAGGTTATCTTTACTAATTGGAATAGTCGTATCAGATCCTTCGACACCTGTTATTCGAGCAAACACATTACTTGCTGTTAATGGAGTATCTACGCCACCGCCTCCTAATGCAATTATGTTCTCTGAATTACCTAAAATAATAGCATTATCGCTACCTTTTAGCCATGATATAGGCTCTACTACATCAGCAATAGTTACTGTGAATGGAGAGTCTGCAACTATACTTGTAGGTACTGTAAATTCTTCATAATCCCCTGCTTCTGATCCCCATACAGTAGTTATTCTTGAAAAATATAGTCTACCATCTTTAAATAATACACTAGTAGGATAACCAAACGTTGTGCCCCAGTCTATACCTGTTGTTGTTGATGGTGTAAATGAAAATGTATTAGCAGTTAATCTTTTAAAATCTTGTGGCACTACATCTGTATGCACTATCTTCATTACGTCTGCGTTTTGGGCCCACTGAATCGTTCTTGCTTGTTCTAATGTGTAAGGGCTAGCTAACTCATAAACATTGCTAGAACCGTCTAATACAAACCCTAAATTCCCTTGTGCATCATAAGTTAAGAATTTCACTTTATTTTCATAGAATAAGCAAAGATAGGATTGTTCTTTTGAGAATTTAAACTCTACGAATACACAATCTTCAAATTCTTCAACTAATTTGAAACCACTTCTATATATAGCATTGCCTTTAAAGTTACTTATAAAGTTAGTAAAAACATCTGCGCCATTTTTATACAATGGAAGATCGAATCTACCGTCTACATCATGGTCTATTTTACCGCTAGCAAAGTTATTAAAAATTGATGTTATTCTTGCCATGTCTTATTACTTTTTATTGTTTACGTTTGGATAATCTGTACGCCTTGCCATTTGGAACCTGCTATAAGACAGCCTTATAGGTCTATTCTCTTGTGAGTTAACAGATCCTACAGTAGCATTTTCTAACTGAATTAATTTGTCTATATAGGCTTTCTTTTCTGTGTCTTGTGTTATTGGATATGCAACAGCACTAGCAAGATGCATACTTAATAATATAGCCCAATCATCTGCGAATTTGGTTACATCTTTTATATCTGCCACATATCTTATTGGTAAGCCTTCTCCGTAAAAATCATTAGTATAAATATAATCACCTTCTACAGAATAGTTATTTTTCTTTAAATCTAAATCATCTATGCCTAAAAGCTTTAGTGTGTCTTTTGGGTATTCATAAGCATAAGTATAACCAAAAGCTGGAATTTCTGTTGTTAAAGCTACTCTCTTTCTTTTTAACGCAAAGTTTGGCATGCTGTTTCTTAAAAGTTTTTTTCTTACAGTTTCATACCATATAGAGAATACTATTTCTTTTGAATCTTCGGGCTTTTCTATGTCAGTAACAGTACCATAATTACCTAAATAACTTAAAGCCATGTTGCATATATCTACTGCACTATTTGCCATATTATCACCTCTTTTAATGAATAGGCGAGCGGTTAAACCCGCCTAGTATATTTAATTTGCTGTTGATTCTTCGATTTTAATATCTAAGTCAACAACTCCATCAGCAGTAGCTGCTGAGTTTACAGTCATACATAGGAAAATTCCGTCTGCATATCCTGCATCTGAACCTTTACTGATCAATTCTCCGATAGTTAGAGATTTATCAAGCGCTGCATTGTTTGACAATAAGTCAATATTTGCAACGTTAGAAGATAGGTCTAAAGCATCAACAAGAACATCTGCATCGATTGCTGTTAGAACGTCATTCTTCAAGTAATAAAAACCTAGATCGTTATCTGAGAAACCAGTAATAGCTGTTACGCCTGCTGGTGTCATGATTCTATGGATTTTAGAATTTAGTGTTAAACTAGGTGAAAGAACGTAAATATCTCCGATTGTTGAAGTCGCGCTAGCAACTGTCAATTTAGAGTTTACTGTTCTAAGGTTTTTACCTGTTCTGTAAAACACATTGTTTTCTTTATCTGTGTACCCATCTGAAAAAATTATAGCCATAATATTATACTCCTAAATTGTAGTTTTCAGTGTTTGAACTTTAACACCTTCAGTACGCATTGCGCCAATCCAGTAGTCAATAGTGATGTCATAAGAATTAACTTTTTTAGCACTTTTTTCAACTGATAGATCTGCTAATTCCATTGCAACAGCAACAGCTTCAGGAGCTAATACCATACATGAACGTGTTGTAGTACCTTCAGGGATAACTGGGTTGTTAACTGTGATGTTAGAATCTGAACCAGCAAACATTACAACTTTGTAAGTTCCTGTTTCTTTCATGATTCCTTCTTCAACAGGTCTTGAAGAGATATAGTCATTATTAATAAACTCAATCTCACCCATTAAATCTGTATTTTCTTTACCTGAAACAACTACACATGATCCTTTAAAATCATCATAGTCAAAATCATTGTTAATAAAGTTTTGTGTTATTTCTTGAATTTTTTCATATGTTACACCAGCTGATGCATCTACTTCTAACACACCGTCATTAGCGGCTGTTAGTTCTGTAGGTGTTTGATCTGGGCTACCAACTTTTACTGAGCCAATAGCATTTTTTGCAATAACTCTATCAATAACTCTTTCCTTCGCATTATTTAATTGTCTTAAAATATTCGAAGTAGGGTCAGAGATTAATTCGTTAATGTCATCTTTAGCATCGATAGTTACAGTTTTTGTGTATCTGTCTTTACTAAATTGTCTATTATCTACTGAATAGTCTTCATATTGTTTGTCTGGGTTACGACCATCTACTTTATCTAGTTCTAGTCTTCCCATTCTTGCAAAGTTATGTGTCTTACCATCTGAAGACATAAACATTGCTACTCCTGCACCTACAAGCCTTGATTTTGTTTGTTGAGTTAACTCGTAAAAGTTATCTCTAAACATTTGCAATTGAGCCTGTGTAATGCTAGGAGATGTAGTTACTGAAGTCATACTTCAATCCTCCATTTATTTTGCATTATAAACCAATAGCAAATTTACTTTTACAAGGCTTTACTTGTCCTTAATATATAATTTTACTATATAAATGTTTATTTGTCAAAGATTTTCTTGTATAGCTTATCATGTCCTATATTTGGATTGTGTTTAATATTTCTTGCTCTTGCAATATTTTTAAGATCTTCAAGAGAATAATTCTCCTGTTCTTCTGTGTTAACCATTTTAACACCATACTTTTCTAGCTCTAAAGAAAGGTCTTCCTCTTGTCTGTCATCAACCTTTTTCTCTTCTTTCTCATTAATTACACAAGGTGGTAAATCTGAAAAGGTATTAGACATTACTAGGTTTACTTTATCTTGAGGTACACCTTTAATGTTTAAAAGATATTTCTCAACTGCTTTCACTCTTGAGTTTCTTAAAGAGGTTTTCTTATATTCTGGAAGTTTTAAGTCTAGATAAACAGCTAAATCTTGTAATTCTGCTGCATTCATCTCTTTAATATCTTTATTAACAAATGAGAAATTAGATTCTACTTCCTCAATATCATCTAAATAAACCTCTCTAATGTGTTTAGGTAGCGAGTGTTTAGCTGAGATCCATATCTTAGCATATCTATTTTTACAAGCTTGGTGTGCTTTACCTTCATCACAGAAAGGAATAGTTCCTGTTATATTTTCATATTCTTTAACTTCATTTGATGAATCTTTATATGTTCCTGAAATTGTAACTTTTAATGCTTTCATATTTTTTTACCCTTATTTATATGTTGATTGTAGTCTGTTTAATAGTTCTGATTTTTGCTCTCTAGTATGAGGTTTTGTAGAAAGAGCTTCTATTTCTTTCTTGATACCTGCTCTTTGTTGCTTAACAGCATCTTCGCTCATAACACCTCCGTTAGCTGGATTATTTAAAGCTGTGCCCTCATTAGCACCAAATGCCTTAAGATCGTTTTTAATGCCTTTAAATAGAATACCAACATACTCATTAGGCATGCTTTCGATAATTGCCTTATCTTCATCGCTATAAGAATCTTTTATGTGATTAAGAACTTGTGTCCTTTCTTCTTCGTTTCCTTGGAATATATCACCCATTGTTTTCTCGTAACCTTCTTTTGAGTAAAGCTCTTCTCTTTGTTTGTTGCCTATCTCAGCAATTGCATTAGACATATTTTCAGCTTGTTTTTCTGTTAAGCCATTGTCATGTGCTGTTTTAGAAAAGAATTTAACATCATCCTCATCAAAAGCTTCATTGAATTTGTATGACTCTTCACTTTCAGGTCTTATCTTAGAGTAGTAATCGTTTAACTTTTCTTCATCCCATTCACTAGTTGGGTATTCTGCTGTTTGATTTTTACCGTCTAAGAAGCTTTTAACTAAATCGTCAACAGAATTAAACTCTGATAATGATTCGTTACTTCTAAAATCTTCTGATAATCCATCTCTCCAACTTGCTTGAGGTTCTGCACTAGATGTTTCTACATTAGATCCTGTATCTACAGACGCTCCTGTGTCTACAGTTGTTTCTGCTGGTGTATTATCTACTGGTGCTGTTTCAATTGTATCAGTCATTTTCTATTACCTTTCTTTGCTCTTTTGTTAAATATGGTCTAATTAAGTTTAAATAAACCATCTCTTGGGATCTAGAGACAATAAGCTCTTTCTCTCCAAAACTCTTTACTGTCTTGAATAGTCCTACGTAATTAACTAATCTTTTGAAAAACTCTTCTCCATTCTCAGTAGATGCAACGCCCTTTATAATAAGAGACATCTCTTCTTCAAACTCTTTGCGCTTCTCAGCTTTATCTTCTTTTATTTTTTGGATTCTACCCACAGTATCGTTTATATAATTGTTACTATCCATTTTGTGCCTCTGCATTGTTTTTGTTTGCTTGACTTAAGTCTTTTTCTGCTGTTGCGCCAGCTTGACCTACTTGCGCCTGCATCATCGCTTTACGTTGATCTGCAATCTCTTTCTTAATATCCTCAAACTTAATCTTTCCAACCATCATAGGGTTAGTTATGCTTAAGTTGCTAAATACTTCTTGTAGCCAATCATACATATTTGTAGATTGTAGCATGTCAGGATCTATTGAAGATGCAGCTTGAACAGCTTGAATAAACTGCAATAGTCTTTCTATATTCTGTGTTCTAGTTAAGTTCTCTAATTCGTTGTTAAACTCTATCTCAAAGAATGGCTTGCCTTCATTAGCTACCTGTACTATTGCTTCAGGAATAACTGTTCTATCTCCTTGCTCTAAAGATTCTACTCTAGGGTCGTCAAATCTGATACCAAGCTCATTTAAATCCCATAAAGAATTAACGCATCTTTTAGTTAATGGGCTTAGTAGCTCGTTCTTCTCTGTTATTAACAAACCAGATAAAGACTTACCACGTATAGCATACCTTTGTAAGCTTTCTGTAGCTGTCATTTGTTGAGAGCTTGAAAAATCTAGTAATGTATCAACTCTACTTGCTGTGGTGATGTGTTCCTTTAAATAAGGAATTAAGAAATTAATAACTCCTGAAGGGTCGCCAATATCAAATAGCTGCCATGTAGGAGCTTGTCCTGCTGATAAACTAGGATTAAATGGAGTAATACCTCTTGATGAAGTATCAATCACATTATCTCCCCCTGCTGTTCCATCCCACATACCGATAGGTGGATCTGACATTTTCTCTAATATCTCGATAGTGTTTGATACAATAAAGTTTAATGCTCTAATAGTTGATATGATAATCGTTGCATCGGCTCTACCGTATATTTCACCTCTAATTTTATTAATTCTAGCAACTGGTATAGGGTTGTCTTTGTAATCATCCTCATGAAAGATATTAGTTCTCTCATCGTCTAAGAACCAAACACCTTTATATCTAGTACCCTTTTTACCTTTTAGCCTAGGGTTGAAGTCATCTCTTGGGAATATGCAGCATACTAGCTGAAATTCTCTTTGTTCGTCTTGAGTATTCCATGCGTCTTGTATTTTCTTAGGCATATTTCTTAATGATAAATCAGAGATAGCTCCTTTATCGAAACAAAACTCGTTAACTATTCTTGTTGCAGTCCAGTTATAACGTATATATACATAATCAGCAGCTCCTGCTGGTCCTTCTCCTATAGCAATATTGTCAACGCCATATTCTCTAAATAGCAAAGCATTTTCGTCTATACCCTTTTTAAATGCTTGGTTTACAAATGCGCCAATTCCACTTGTACCATAAGCACCTTGTGAATAAGCGTGTGATTGTAATGCTCTTGCAAGTCCTGATCGTTCATGATTCATGTGATATAGAGTCTGATCGCTTGCATAGTCATACCATGATTGCACATCTTCAACGGCTACCTTTTCTAGTACCCATCTGCTAGGTTTAAGTTTTAATATGTCTTGCCCTGTTCCCCAAATAACGCCAATTAGATAGTTTGCAAATTGGTTAACGCTAATTGCACTTGTTGGGTCTTCTATGTATTCATCTAATATCTTAGCTTTATCAGTGTGTAAAGTATTAAAATAGTCATCGTCTAGTTTTATACCAGTATATTTAGATATTTCACGCCATGTAGATGTATATTGCGCTCTAACACTTATTGCGTTCTCATATCTTTTTACTATTCCGTTATAATTATTTGAGTTATTAGCCATATTAGTTCCCTAGGATAGTTTTTCTTTTCTTAACTTCGCCAACTTCTTCCCCAAGAATTCCGCCTTCCGTTTCAAATAACGATGTTCTGCGTTCTTTTTGATCCCCTAAATCCGTTCCTAAGTCTATGGCAGGTGCCTCAAGACCATAAAATTTTCTGGCTTGTTTTGCTGCTCCCTTAACATCAAGTGTAGCAAGTTTTGCAAATGCTGAAAGTGATGTACCAATTTGTTTAAAAAATCCCATGTCTTATCCTCCTGTTTTGTGACATATTATTACATTAACATTATTTGTGTTTGTTGTCAACGCCTTCTACCGCTAACTCTTTTTATTGTTCCTCTTGCCATTACATCTGCTTGATCTGTCTTGCCAAGATAATGTATCGCACCCCTTACTGCCATCATTATTGAATCAACTTCATCTGGCGAATGGTGCCCATCTGCTTTCATTTCAAGCTTACCCTGTATTTGTCTACGACCAGTAGTAACGTTATATTTAAACTTAATCATTTCCATTTCGGGAATAACTTTTTTGAATTTAGGGTCTAATATTAAGTATCCCTTATCAATCCAACTCTTAAGCTCGTAATATCCTTCTGCTCTTTCATTCTGATAGGTATAGTTATCACTAGCTGCCTTTGATCCATCAAAAGCATATACAGGCAATCCTGTCTTGGTTAAGTTGGCAAATGGTATATACCCCATACCTCCGATATCAATAACGCTTAAATCTGGCCTGTATTCTGCTATAATGCCTAATATCTTACCTTGTACAACGTCAGGATCAGGATCACTCCATGTAATAATATCGATTATTTTCCAGTGTAAAGGGCTTACTCTATCCATAACACATGCAGCACATAAGTCGTTACCTTGTAAAGCGTAGTCAAAACCTATTATCCTTTGATGTTTAAGAACGTCACCATAAGGTACGTTAGTTAGCATAGCATCTAGCTTTTTAACGTTGAAAAGGTAATCATCTGTTTGTTCTCTTGGCTCTCCACCCCAAACGTGCATATATTCTCTTTCGTCACGCTCTCTACATTTTCTAGCTTCTTCTTTTAATACATCTGGGCAGCTAGGGTTCTCATCGTAGTTAATATGTATATGTAAGCAATCAGGATCAGTAGCGAATCTTTTGTAAACTGCATCGTTTCTATGTAAACGGTTCATACTGAAAATGATTATAGCATTATCTTTACGGATGGTAGGTGTAACAATCCTTAGAGTTTCCTCTGTTATTTGTTCAGCTTCATCCACCCATAGTATATCAATATCATCTAAACCTTTAATATTGGCACGACCTTGCTCTTTAAATCCTTTGAAGATAATCTTAGATCCTGTTGAGTTATGCTCTATGTAAGATTTTGTTACTTTATAGTTAAGATCGTACTTAGATACTAGACGTGATAATGTTGAGTGAACAGATTGCTCTATTGAGTCTAATGTTTCTCTACCACAACACACTTTAAGATTCTTTTGCTCTCCCCAGTATTCTATAGCTCTTCCTAGGAACTCTGTTTTACCTCCACCACGTCCACCTGTTAATAATACAAACTTATATCTGTTTATATCTGTTATAACTGGGATAAGCTTCGGTGGTGTTCCATCAAATAATGCTGGTAACTCTATTCTCATTATTTATCCTTTTATATCCTTTGTATTTCCCCAGTGGGGGATGTTAACTAACATACTGTTTATTATATTAATTATTTTTCTACCTTTTCTTTAATTAATTTAATAACTTCTTCTAAAGATTCTTTAGATTCTGTGGAGTGGTCTTTAAACAATATCATGGTATACTCTTCTTGCTGTTCGATAAAATAAATATCTTTTATTCTAATCATCTGCTTTTCATCATATATGTTTACCAGTGTTATAAAATCTTTCATTAATTAATTACCTTCGGTTCTGCTAGCTTAACATTTACCCATTCCATTATCTGCCATTCAAAAGCTTGGTTATCTATCATTCTAACTACCTTGTCAGGTCTTTTGTCTAAAAACCTCTTGTTATACTCTTCTCCATCAGGAAGTTTGATTGTTAAATCCGTATAGCCTACAGTCTCTTGTATATTAATATCACAATCCCTGTAAGTATATTCTTTTTTATTTATCTTCTTGCCCATTATCACTACCCATCTTTATGCTTTGAGGTTTATTATCTATTACAATTGTACCCATCTTAACTGTTTCTCCACCTGATGTAATATCTGTTATGCTTTCGTTAACTGGTTTCTCTCCTAGTGTATCTCTTATAATCTCATAAGCTTTTGTATTGCCTTTTGTAGCTTGCTGTACCATAGCATCATTTAAACTCTTTAAGATGTCTGGGCTTTCTTCTAGTATAGCTCTAAGAGACTCTTTGAATAGTTTCTTCTCTTTTTGAACCTTTTGTGACTTAATACCTCCTAATGTAGCTATCTTCCTTTGCTCTTCCTTTGTTCTCTTGTTTTGTGGTATTAAATTTTCAGTTGTTGCCATATTATCTACCCTCTTAATAAAATGTTTTATAACCTCTGCTACCTGTATAAGGATTTACATTACCTTTAGTAGACCAGTTGTTACCTATTGAATTGTCTCTGTTGCTTCTATAGTGCGGTGCAACATAAACACCGTTACTTCTAGTATAACCGTTTACGTAAGTATCTGCGAATGATTGTGCAGAAAATGTAAGTAATAACATAATTACTGTTAATAATATTCTCATTTTGCTAACCTTTCTTAAGTTAATATACTAATTATACCATTATATGCAAAACCAATCAAGAGCATAATAGGTATTATGTATTTAATCGCTAGATGTATCATTGTTTATATTCTATTAACTTTAATATCATGTCTTTTATAACATTAAGCTCTGAGTAATAATTAAATGAATATGATGGACCTTCTTGAGTTGAAGCTTGCAATAGCTCATATCTAGCATTTTCCATGTTTAAACGATCTATTTTAAACATGATGTTATTTACATATTTTTCTACTGGATCCTCTTCTACCTGTTCTTCTATTTTGTAACCACTTAGTTTTAAAAATAATTTTTGTAATTTATTCATCTTTACTTATCCTTTAATATATCTAATGCTTTTTCATTATCTTTTATAACATACTTAGACAATGCCTCTCCCATAGTAGACAAAGCTTTGTTTTCCTTTTCTAATTCTCTTATATGAATCCACATACCCTCTACAGTACCTTTTAACTCTCCTACTTCCTTAGCAAGGTCGATAACTTCTTTTTGTAGCATCTTGTTATGTTCTTCTAGAGTTTTTATTCTTTTATTTTGTAAATGATTTATTTGGTTATAATCATTTTCTAAGTTTTCTATACAGCAATAAGGTTGTCTACCTGCTTTCTCTCCGCATTTACCACAACATATGCTCACTTCTTCATGTATTTTTAGTCCTTTTTTATTCATCTTCTACTCTCCTTTATTTTAAAATATATTGTTTTATTAAAAAGCTTAAATCTAGTATTATTTCTCATCATTTTGATAAGTATTAAATCTTTATAAAAACTAGTGTATAAAGTTGATATAACAAACTCAAAACAATCTTTATTAATAATCAATCTTAACAATCTTATTTTTAATATTACTAATTCTAAATACATATTCTATTCTCCTTTTAATAATTCTTTTCTTTTATCGCGTAAAAATATATATTGTTTTTTATAGATCTCTAAATTTTCTTTTAACCTGTCAATATTTATTTGCTGTTTTTTTATAATTCTATCTTGTTCTTCTTTAATATAAGCCATAGGGTCCGGATACCGTAGCCTGATATCTCGTGGAATATCTGCAAAATCTATTTGCTCAAAAACAAGATTTTTGCTCTTATATATTTCTAACTCTATATCAAGTATTTTTTCGACAAGCTTTTCTTCTGTTGTTCTTATGTCTTTTTCTTTTATCTCTCTTGCTATGTCATTTAATTTGCCTTCTAAAGCTTTGCACATGCCATGAAAATCTGCCATAATCCGTTCTCCTATTTTAAATAATCTATTGCTTTATTATAAGCGTTTATAGCTCTTGTCCATACAGTCTGATCTTCTTGCCTTTTAACAATCTCTACTTCTCTTCTTCTATGTAGTGGAGTGTTAGGCTTGGTACTTACGATATAACCTTTTAAAATACTTACATCCTCTTCTGAAAGATTAGGTAGCTTATACGCTGTATATCTAGTCCCTGCATGGTTATTGTCTTTTAATATATGGAATGGATTACCATCAGTTAATGTAATACTTATATCTGATATCCTACGGCTTAGATTAGCATAGTATACGTTATTTGTATGGTTTTCTACAATATGATACCCTGCTTGTATATCTAGGTTAGATAACCACCTATTACCTTTTTCGTAATTATCTAATAAGATTTTTAATACTACTTGTGTTTCTAACATTTGTTTACCCTTTGTTTTATTGTTGATTTAAATATTCTTCTTCTAAATAATACCAGTATTCTTCATAAGTCATTACTTTACCCTTTCATATTAGTATTATAATGAGTTGTAAGTATTCTCTCATCATCTTTTGTAAGATTTATACCTTCTTTTTTAAACCCATCTAAATACTGCTTAATTGTGAACTTATCTCCTTTTGCATTCATCCTAGCTTTAAGAGGTGTCAAGTCTACAAGATCAGACTTCTTTTCTTTCCCACTAGCCTTGTTACCGTCATCATCTTCAGCCTTTAATCCAAGCATTGTGATTAAACTATAACGTCTTGCATAAGTTAAGCTTGAACCAAGCATTTGAGGGTCCTGTCTTGTGGTTACAAGCTCTAAATCGCTCTCTATAGACATCCCATTAGAATGCATTAAAACAGTGTGTAGAAAGTTTTTACCATCTATATTGTGAGGTGTTTGAACAAAACAAAGAAAGTTATGCTTTTCTAGCTCTGCATTAATAACATCTAATGCTGTGTTAAGCTCAATATATTTATTCTTAAAATGAGGATTCAATCCACCCTTTTGTATACCACCTATAGACTGTGTTAGTGTTCTATAGTCTTTATAAAGTTTTATACATTTATCTTCTACTATATTTGTCATAATTAACTCCCTATTTTCTCTAGTTTTTCTAAAACTCTTCTGAATTTCTTTAGAGTTTCTCTATCAGTTATTTTAGTTTCTCCATTTCTCCATCTATAAAATACAGAAGGATCAATACCAATTAATCTTGCCATCTCGTTATGCTTGATTAACTCTCTATTCGTATTTAATTTGCAATTGTATAGCTTAATATATCTGATTATCAATTCTTTTAACTTTTCTCTACAAGCACTAGAATAATTATCAGAATACTTCTTATTTTTTAAATAATATTCTCTTCTATACTTTTGAAATCTCTCAGTCTTCCTATATTCTTTTAGATATGCATTGTGACACTCTTTACAATATCGCAATCTACCATCATCAGAAGCTCTGCGTATAGGAAATAAAGATATATCTTTTTCTACTTTACATCTTCCACAAATTTTAGTTTCCAATTTATTCTCCTTTTAATTCCACATCTTGTGAATCTTTTATCATAAACTCGAAGTTGATCATAAAATAATTTATAATATCTTCTCTACCTTGCTCATATTAATTAAACATTTTCGGCTCTTTAGTTTGTTTAGATTTTTCATCATTTAAATAATGAAAAATATCTCTAACTTGCTTATATGCTTGAGCTCTTAAAGATTTTGTCATTCTTTTGTTATTCATATCTATTCTCCTTTTAATAAGTGTTTATCTTTATGTATGTTGCCGATTATTTCAAAGTGCTCATTTATTACTTCATCCCAAACAAAACCTACGTCACGGATTATAGATAAAGTTATTTTGACAGGTGTTAAGCGTCCTTTAAAATATAATACTTTATACTTATCTATATTATAAAATAAAATATCACCTTCATAAATTAATACACCGTTCTTATCTTTAAGCCCTGTGCATTGTTCAAGAATATAATCTTTTTTATTTAACTTTTTATAAGAAAATCCTCCATCAAAAATAATATCTTTTACCAATACATTTCCATTATTTGTAATAACGAAACCAGTTTTTAAATATTTATTTTTCTTAATTAGCCAAACTCTAAATTTAAATCTATCCATCTCCTACTCTCCTTTAATATTCTGATACAACACCGTGAACAGGTCTCATATCGCTTAGTATTTCGTTTTCTTTCTCTAAAGATTCTATTGTAGCCTTTAGCTCTTTAATCTTTTTATCTTTATTTTTAAGCTCTATTTTATGTGCATCTCCAGCGCTTTTTAATTCTGCTCTAGCATCTGATGTATTAAACGCTAACATCATCTGAAAGCAAAACATGAATCCACATGCAAAGTATAGCACTCCAACAAGTATTTTAAGTTGTTTGTTTTGATTTTCTAGTTGGTTTATATATTTCATTTTATTAACTCCCTTTTGTTTTGTTCATATTCTTAATATAACACTGTGTTTGTGCAATTGCAAGTACTTTTTAATATTTTTTTAAATTAATTTATATATTGGTGGTTTTGCTAGGGTTTTATGGTGTTATTGACAACGCTAATTAAATGTGTTATAGTATAAATAGAGTCTAGAATAAATAAATATATAAATTATGATGCCCTGCTTTGCCTAGACTCGAAGTGGGGCGTCGCCTATTATAGGAGTCTAGATAATATGGATAAATTAAAAAGATGCAGAAAATGCAAAGAAGAAAAGTCATTGACAAAATTTTATAAAAACAAAAATCATAAAGATGGATTTGATAGTAAATGTAAACAATGCATTAGTGCTTATAATAAATTAAAATATGAAATCTATAAAAAAGTAGCTATTAAGAAACCAGTTATTAAAGTAGATATTGATCTTATAAGAGAAAAAAGAGAGTTATTTGATAAGTTTTGTTCAGAAAAGAACATGAATGATATAGTTAGTAAAAAAATGTCATTACAAGAAATGCATATAAAATCTAGAAATACATTTTATAATTATTTAAATTCAGGAATATTGATAAAACCAGATAAATGTAGCATATGCAGAAAACCAAATAAAAAGATTTTTGCCCATCATGAGGATTATAGCAAGCCTTTGGTTGTAATATACTGCTGCCTGGAATGCCACAAAAACATACATAACAACAAATTAAAAGGTAAGAATTTAGAAAGATTCAATAAAATAAAATTATATTCAGGATTATAAAGTGTATTATAGTCAGTTTTTACTTTTGTTCGGATATATAAGATAATAGGAAGCAAGATTAATTAAATGAAAGGATGATAAAATGAGCAAACTAGGATTAACAATATTTTTAGGTTGGTTACTAATGCCTTTATTTAGTATGGTTTTAAGATTAATTGAATTAGCAATATAAGGGGATTAACATGAATATACAAGAAAAGAGAGCTGAACAGGCGTACATCACTATAAAGATCTGGGAATTAGAAGATAGAATCAAAGGTCTTAAGTGCAAGATATCTCGTGAAGTATTAAAGGATGAATTATTAAAATTAAAAAGAAAGGAATCAATGCTACAAACTCAAGTTAAAAATTTTCTTGCAATTAATTAAATAACCATGTAGTATATTTGTAGATTTGTTTAGCGACATAGAGCAAATCTATATTAAACACGTTTAATTAACTAGCCCCTGCGTTGTTGTAGGGGTTTACTTTTTTGTTTTAGTGTGATATATTATATTTATGATTATTAGCCAATAAGGCGTTAATCTTGACTAGCACTCATAGGTTTGGGTGTATTTAACGGCAATTAAGTATTGTCGTGGTTTCCTCCCATTGCGTTGTTGCAGTGGGATATTTTTTGTGTTATTATATATTTAAGTCATCTACCATGTAGTAGACAGACGTATCTAGCTGTATAAGTGAAACAGATTATGCAGTTTTGGTCAAAGACACTTTCTGCAGAGGGTGTCTTTTTTTTATTTTTTTACTTGCAATGTGTAAATATGTTGTTTATAATAGAAGATAGATAAAAACAGGACCCCAACTCCTTAGTTATTATAGGGTGGAGAGTAAAACCTCTACCCACCGTTATAACTTAAAATTGGGGACGGTAAAGTATAATAAATAAAGAGAAGCGTGGTCTACTACGTTCTAGCGTAGCTATGCTCTCTTAAAACAAGAGGGTTTTTCAATGAAAAATAAACCAAGTTACTATTCAATAATTCCTGCTACAGTACGGTACGACAAGGATCTTTCTGCTAATGCAAAGCTTTTGTATGCTGAAATAACATCATTAACTAATATGAATGGGCAATGTAATGCATCTACTAATTATTTTGCTGAGTTATACAATGTTAGTAAAACATCAGTTCAAAACTGGCTTAAACAGCTTGATGATAAAGGTTATATTGAAAGGGTTGTTACGTATAAAGATAATAGTAAAGAAATTGATAATAGGTACATAAATTTACTTAACTACCCTACACAAGAAAAGTTGTGTACCCCTACACAAGAAAAGTTGTCAGATAATAATAGTACTAAAGTACATAAGAATAATACTAACACAAAGGATTCTTTTATTCAAGGATGTGATGAAAAATTAATACCATACATATCGAAATGGTTAAATTATAGAAAAAATTTGAAGCTTCCAGAGCAATGGGAATTTCAATACAAAAAACTAAAACAGTTTAACAATCCAGAAGAAGTTGTTGAGTATTCAATAGGGCAGGGTTACACAGGATTATATCCACCTAAGAACTCAATACAACAATCTAAACCAACAATGACACAAGAGGAGCAAGAAGCATGGAACAATCTATAGAACTTTACGATATAAACTCAGAACATGCTTTGCTTGGTTGTCTAATCAAAAACAATAACAATATCGATTATGCTATGACTGTTTTGACAGAAGATGTGTTTTATTTATCTCAGCATGGCAAAATATACGAATGTATTAAAAACCTAATCCTAGACGGGTTATCAGCTAATCCATCAAGCATAACAAACAAACTTGGTAGTGATGAATGGTTTAAAGAACTTGGAGGTCTTGCTTTTGCTAAACAACTTCTAGAAATACCTAGTAACTTGATTAACTTCAAAACATACTGCCATATAGTAAAAGAAAAATATGACGAAAGAAGATTACAAATTATTCTTCAAGATAATATATCACTGCTTGGCAAAGGAAAAACCAAAGAACTAAAAGAAAGTTTGCTGAATGGCATATCAGAAGCATGTGAGGATTCTTCATCTCTAGGTGGGTTTGCACATATCAGTAAATCAGAATCTATTTTTGATAAGTCTATGGTAGCTTACAACACACATGATCCGATTACAGGACTTAAAACTGGATTTGAACAATTTGATCTTTTAACTTCTGGATTACAAGGATCTAAACTATACGTTTTAGGAGCATCTACAGGATGTGGTAAATCATGCTTTTCTTTCAATATAGCATATAACTTAGCAAAGCAAGGCAAGAAGATAGCCATAAATAGCCTTGAAATGACCCGTGAAGAGATTAAATCCCGTCTCATATCCTCTCATACTGGGATAAGCTTAGAACTGATTGAAAAGGGCTTATATAAAACCAGAGAGCAAATGCAGATTGTACAAGAAGCTGAAAAATATATTGACTCGCTTCCAATAATTATAGATGAGCAGTCAGGATTGCATATTAATCAAATAAGAAGTAGAGCTATAAGTCTAAAGAGAAAACAAGATATAGACCTTCTAATTATAGACCATATGCACCTAGTAAAAGCTAATGGTAATAATAAGCAAATGCAGATGAGTGAAATATCTATGGGATTAAAGAATATAGCTAAAGAGCTTAATATTCCAGTTTTATCATTAGCACAGCTTAATAGAACATTTTCAGGTAGAATAAATAAGCGTCCTGTATTGTCTGATTTAAGAGATAGTGGAACTATTGAGCAGGATTCTGATATGGTTCTGTTTCTTTACAGAGAAGAATACACATTATCAAATGATCTAATGATGTATAAAGACAGTAATGAGTATAAGTATGCTATGAGTGCACTATTAGAAAGCAAGGGATTGACTGAGCTTATAGTGGCTAAAAATAGAGGTGGAAAACTTAAAAATATCGATATGATATTTGATGGTAGAAGATTCCAATTTATAGAAACTGGTGATTTAGTTATTCAAAGAGGTTTTAATAAAAAGCATTTAGAAACTGTAGAAGAAAAACTAAACGAAAAGTTTGGAGACAACTGGTACAGTACAGAATGTTTTAATAAAGCACAAAACAAAGTTATAACTAAAATAAGAAGAGGTAAAGCAGAAGAAATAAATAACATAAACGAAAATGTAAAATCTAATTTTAATATGTTACATGGTTGTAGTCCTATTATAATTGGAGCAATAGCAGAAACGGAGTAAATAAATGGACGATCTAATAATAGAACTAAACGATATTATACTAAAACTCGAAGCAAAAGCTTTGCGTGTTGGTAATAGTGATTTGTTTGAAGAGATAGACAGATTAAAAGAAATTAAAGAAAGGATAGAGAGATGGAGATAAAACTAAGAGATTGTAAAAATAATATATTAGCTGTAAGAGCTGCTCAGGAATGGTTAAAAAAATCTGAAGAATCAAGAAAGCGTTCTATGTTCTGGACTTTTATACATTTTGAAACAACAGATGTAGATTATTATGTTAAGGAAACAAAAAAAGGTAATGTTATTGTACAAGAATTTGAACATAAAAAAGAAAGATTTATATTTTAATACAATAAATAATATATTTTACTTGCAATTGCATATAAACTGTATTATACTGTAATAAATTAAATAAAGGAGTTAACAAAAATGAAACATTTAATATTTATATTTGAGGTTATCTGGTACGTATCGACTGTATTAGGATGGATATCACTAACATATCATAATGATATAAACTTTTATCAAAACACTATACTTGGGACATTAGTATTTATTGCTTTCCAAGTATGGAGAATTAAAAAGGAAAATTAAAATGAGATCATTATTATTAAACATATTAAAATTACCATTTAAACTTATCGCTATTTTTATTTTGGTTTTAATATTTGCATGTGTATATATAATCAGAACTATTATGTGTATTGTAAATCCATATAATGAGCAAAGAGCAATTAAATATAGAAAATCGTCAGCTAGAGTGGCTGATGAAATGTATAGATTTATAGAATTTAAATAAAGGAGTTAACAAAATGACTAAAAAACTATCAATAGCAAAAGAATACACAACAAAAAACGGAGAGGTTAAAACTCAATGGTTTAACGCTGGTGTTCTAATTACTAAACAAAATGGTAAAGAGGCAATCTGTCTTGATGATACTATTAATCTACCAGCATTCGCAAAGGATGGTAAGATTTGGCTTAATGTTGTAGAGCCAAAAGAAAAAGAAGAGGATAGCTCAGATATTCCCTTTTAAATAAAACCTAAGCCCAAAGGCTGGGGCTAAACAGCCTCAGCATGGAGGGTAGACAAATGGAAGAATATTTACCATTGTTAGATTTGATGGAAGGACGAACAATGAAAGCATCTGAATTAGAAGATATACTTCTTAAGGTACGTGAGCTATCTACAGATATAATATCTAGAAGAAGCGGTGTTAGTGCACAATACATAAGATATATATCTCAGGGATTCCATAAAGACGAGATAGTAAGTAGAGAAATAATAGATAGATTAAGGAGTGTGTTATGATTAGAAAAACATCAGCCAATACATGGTTTCAAAACAAATTTGCAAGTACAGATATAGAAGATAAACTTAAAGAGATTAAATCAGATACTATTGAAATGCGTTTAGGAACTCCAGAAGAGCATAAGACAGATGAGCAAAATAAAACGTTCCATATGTTATTATCTATGTATTGGGAATCTGGTCTATCTAGCTTTAATGATTATTTTGATATGAGATACCACTATAAAAAGATTGCTGGTCTTATCAAAGAGGAAGAACAAAAGATAGATACTGAGCTTAGAGAGTTTTTATTAAGTGTTTATAAAGAAATGCCTAATGTATCTATAAAACCTAAATTAGTACAATTGGTTAAGAATAAAAAAATTAAAGAGTTAAGCTGGTCTTATGTTGAAAAAGATAAAGCAAGGCTTGCTATCGATTCTTTAATTAATGATATGGTAGAGAGTGGGTACAGCTCTAAAAGATTTGACAAAATGCTTGAAAGGTTTAGTGAGTTATGGTAGGTAATCCAAAAATAAACCGTATTAGAGACCGTCAATATCTTAACTCTTATCAAGATAAAAGATGTTGCGTATGCGGTACTAAGATAGGTGTTGTAGGACATCATCTGCGTATGGGCGGTGGTATGGGATTAAAGACTGGGGATAATTTTACGATTCCTTTATGTAATGTAAGAAAAAGCAACAATGAATTAAGCTGTCATGAACAGGCACATAGAGGTGAAAAATCATTCTACGCTAGGTATAATTATGTTTGGGGTGGAGATGTTGAGAGCTATGCAAATAAGCTTTACGAAGAATTCATCTTGACTAATAAATAAAAGATGTTATAATGTAATTGTTATCAGTTCGATAACTTAACATTTTGAAAGACGGAGATTTTAAAAATCCTTTTTAGGTTATCCACTTTTTCAACATTTGTTAACCCCCCTATGTTCGTAGCCATTGTTTATTCAGTGGCTATTTTATTTATATAATTATAAAGTTCTGTCTCTACTTCTGGGTCGTTAATAAGAAAGTACTTAAACCCTCTTTCCTCTACCGTCTTTTGAAAGTTTATTTGCTCTGGGGATTGTTTTGTTCTACCGATTACTTTACCAGTTTTACCAATACCCCATTTTTTAACTTCTATAAATATTGCTTCTTTCTTAGTTATAGCAACTAAGTCACTAACTCCAGAATCAGCCCCCTGCCCCTTGGCATAGCTTATATAACTTAACCTAGCCTTTTGATTCTTTCCAAAAAACATAAGTGGTAAATACATATCTGTACATATAGTTATACACCCTAACCTCCTTAAACAAGATACGATTCTTTTCTGTATATCGTGCTCTTTCATACTGATTTTTATACCTTTTTTAAATTAATTTAACTTTTTTTACTTTTTCTCTTGCAATTGCATATACAAGGTGTTATATTATTAATATGAGAATAACAAAGGGAGTTAACAACATGGCAAAATTATATTACTACGAACAAGCGTTCAATATTATCAAACAATGTAAAACAATAGAAGCAGTAGAGCATTGTGTTTCATTCTATGATGATATTATAACAAATATTTCAGCATTAGACAAGCTTACTACTTGTGTAGGATGCGGAAAAGAGGCAATTACCAAATATAATGGTGACCCAGTTTGCGGTAAATGCAAAGAGATCTTTATTAGCGATGATGAGATTAAAGAAGATGAAGAGGTTGTATCAGATGAAGACATGCCTGAATACGATTGTAAACAGTCTTATGACAGATTTTAAGAAACAATGTATAATATGCAAAGATAATAAGTCTATAGATGAGTTCTATATAAATAAAAGCTGTAAAGATTTATTAATGCCATACTGTAAAAAGTGTCATTATAAAAAGAATAGACAGGCTGTAATTAAAAAAAACAAATTAATTAAAGAAAGATGGAAAAATGAACGATAAACAAATAGAAAAGCTTTGGGGTAAGTGGTGTGAGGAAAGAAATCATAAATATGACATCTTAAAAGAAGATGGGGTGTTAGAGTTAAGACTGGCGGAAGAGGTAAGCATAGGCGAAGGTGTTTTCATTATTACACATCATCATATGTGGTTATCTGGAAGTTATGTTAGCATCCAAATAACTGATAAACATGGCATATGCTTGTTTACTAAAATATCAGGTAAATTAAATGAGAAAGAATTAACAGCATTTAAGATTTACGTGCAATTCTACGAACTACTCCAAACACTAAAAGACTTTGACGGTGATGCTGATGGGTGGTTAAAAAGCGAGTTAAATAATATTGGACTGTTTTATAGTGAAGACAGAATAAAAACTAAAGTTATAAGACTTGAGTTTTTAACTGGCGGATCATTTAATATTGCAAGTATTCATAAAAATAATGATGACTATATAGAATTATTACAAGATATTTACAGAGTAAAACCTGAATATATACAACAACTAATCAAAACAGCAAAAACATACAAACTATTAAAAGAATTGGATATTAAAGATGACTAAAGAATTTACTAAAGCATGGTACGATTGCATAGTTAAAGAACGCGATGCAAGAATAGAAAAAAGCAACGGAGGTCATGACTATAATTTTACTGTAGCACATGGGCTTACTGAGGCAATAAGGATGTATTCAGCATTAACGGGCATATCTGATTCTTATTGCTTAACTAAAGATAATGTACATAAAACTAGAGAAGAATTGAAAGGGGTAGAAATGGCTAAACCAACACTAAAAGAAGCACAAGACTTGCTTAAACCTAAATACGATCTACAAGATAGTATAGAAGAGCAACGAGAACGTGCTGAGGTGGTTATAGATGATCAGATTAGTGAGAATACTAAGAAGATGCAAGAAGCTGTTAGAAAAGAGAATATGGCTAAAATTGAAGAGTATGATGATATAGGAGGTATTGATGATGAGTGATATATTTGATTTAAAAAAAGACGACGTTTTTAAAATATCGTCAAGTGATAACACCTTTAAATTTATTAAGCTTGTTAAGAGGAAATTACCAAGAATAGGAACTACTTATATAGCAGAATGTATTATTGTAGAAACTGGAGAAAAAGCAAAATTTACTAATGCTATAAAACTACATAAAAACAAGGAGATAGGGAATCATGACGGAGAATAAATACGATATTAATATATTTCTTAGTAATATGATTACTGTAATAGGTGATGATTTCGAATTACATGAGATAGATAAATATATACATAAAACAGATAATAAAGATATAGGATTTGTATCTGAATATATGATTGGATTTTTTAATAAGCAGAATAAATGGATTGAGAAAATACATGTTGACTTAGAGAGATTAGAGAATGAAGTGCGAGAATATATAAAACAAGCAAAGGAAGGGTAGTATTATGAGTAAAGAAGAATTATTAGAAGAAATAGATAATATCATATATTCTGCTGGTGAGTTACTAAGTAAAATGTATGATGAAGAAGGGACTTTTTTATACAATAATATGAATGAAGCAATTGATACATCTGATTTAAAGACTTTAATTCTTGCTATAAAAGAAGATATTAATACAAATAAATAACAACGTGGTGAATTATACGGAGCAATGATTTTAAATGAGGTGAACCTAGCAGCCACACTTTAATAATAGAAAGATAAATAAAGGAATAAGTGATGAATAGAATATTGATAATATTAATATCTGCTTTTATTGTATCGTGCTCAAGCGATTCTAGTGAATATTATAATAAAGCATTAAAAGAGTGCCCTAAAGATTCTAAGATTGGTAATTTTAGAAATGGGCTTACTGGAGGAGTAATGCAATACTACTGCACTACAAAAGACGGTGCTATGATAAGCATAGGGAGATAACAACGTGGTGCTCAAACGCATTGAATTTGAGTTAAATGATTCTTCGAAGACGACCAGCCACAAGACTTAACAACCGAGCCTAGCTCACTAACTTTTTATACCATATTCCTGACGTTAGGAAAATGGTCAACAACTTACCTTTTCAAACGTCACCGAAAAAGATTTCGGAGACATAATCTAAAATAGCAGTTTTATACCAAAATCACATAGGTGCAAAATGCTTAAAGGTCTAGTTATTACTTTACTGGAAAACGAGATCAGATACAAAACCGACTTGCTTGGAAGTATACAAGCAGCAGACTTACGAGGTATAGCAAAAGCTAAAGCTAGTGCAGTTCGTCAACTCGAAATAGAGGTAAACGAATTAGTCGAAGCAAAGCTTTCTGTAGACCTTGCAACCAATGAAGAGCTGAGAGATTATCTCAAGGCTCATATGGAGGTACAAGATGGATAAGAGAAAACTTGCATTACTTCTGATTAATGAGGAAATTTGTCACAAGCTTTCAGTTGACAATATCCTTGTAAACCATGGAAAGACTAACCTGCGTACTACTAAGCAGATTGCAAACCTTAGCCTTGTACGTGAGAATATTGAACGAGGTCATAGTCACGTAATTGATAATTACCTCAACAGACACCTTTAGCGAATAGGTTGGCAGATCCTTAAAACTGCCATTAATTAAGAAAGTATAGAAGATGAAAAAAAGTTTAAATATCTGTGGAATATATGTAGAGACAGAAGAGAATAGTATAAATTTAGGTCTATTTGAAGTAACAATGGGTGATGTATATAAATATATAAATTATTGGTCTGTGTGTTTGGGGGTTAATATAAATTGGTGCTATGGTGTCTGGTTTCAAATAACAATAGACCTATTTGTAATTAGACTTTGTTTCTTTGTTAACTACAGTAAAACAAATAAAAATAAATCTTTTAAAATGCACAGCTTATTAAAAAAACACTGTCCAGAATATAGTATTGATATTGATAATAAGTTATTTTAACTAAGAAAGGATAAACAATGAAACAAACACTTAACGAAGTAATACAATGGGCTGAAGAAGTAGGAATAATAGAACACAGCACAGAATTTAGACAAACTCTCAAAGTAAGTGAAGAGTGGGGAGAATTTTGCAGATGTTTATTTGATAACAGAAGAGAAGATGCTAAAATAGAACTTGGAGATGTTACAATAGTTTGTGCTATAATAGCTAAGCTTATGGGTACCGACTTAGAGGAGTGCATGAGAAGAGCTTTAGAAAAGAATAAATCTCGCAAAGGCAAAATATCTAAGCATGGTAATTATATTAAAGAAGAAGACATTAAAATAGGTAAATGTTCGGAGGATGTAAAATGACTTATACATTAAGAAAAACTATATTTATATTATTATTACCGATTACATTTCCATGCTTATGTGTAATAAGCTTATGTGGTTTATATACTGAATGGTCAGAAAAAAGAAAAGGAGGATATTATGATTAACTTATTTGAATTAATAAATGGATTGCCAGTCTATATGCAAGCTTTTGTGTTTGTTTGTATAGTAATTGGGGCAATGGTACTGTGGAGACTTAGAAAGTACGTAATTATCGTTGCTATGGGTGCTATTGGTATATATTTAAGTATTAAGAAGACTATTGCTGGTGATGAATAAATGGTAAATATATTAGAGAATTACACAGCGTCTGAATTGTTTCTTATTATTTCTGCAGTTGTTTTATATATAATCCTTATTTGCCAAGCTTCATGCTTAATATATTTTATATTAAATGATAATGAATAAAAAAGAGGCCTAAATTAATAAGCCTCCTCTACCCATCCGTGATATAGACAGCCGATACGTGGGTAGTTCGCACCGACTGATATAATTATTTCTTCTTAGATTTTTTTGTTTCGTCTTTCGCTAATTCTTTAATAACTAAACCACCTGCAACTAATGCTCCTGCTGATTGAACAAAGCTATCTGCTAATGGCACTAATGCACTAATTGCTGTTGCAATATCTGGATTAATTCCAAGAGCTGCTAATACTGCTAAAAGTATTTTAATACCTGTTGGTTGGGTTACAACCTTCAACATATTTTTTAATTTATCCATAATACTACCCTTTCAATATTTCTTTTACATTAAAATTAGGACAAGTCTTGTACTCATTAACTTCATTGTGTCCTATTGTTTCTACATTATAAGCCATTTTAAAATGATTATCAAGGAATTTAAGAGATTTAAATTGTTCTTCTGTAAATTCATTGCGGCCAACAAGACAAGTTCCTATACTGTTTTTGTTATATCCTTTAGCATGTGCGCCCATTGTTGAGATAGGTCTACCAAGTTCTATTGAACCATCTCTACGTATAACAAAATGATATCCAATATCTTTCCATTTTCTTTTTAAATGCCATTGTCTAATTATTTTTACACCAAGATCCATATTATCTGGAGTGTCTGAACAGTGTACTATATGTAGGTTAATATCTCTCATTTTTTATCATTCCTACGCCTATTAAGCTTTTTGTTTTCTTTTAAATTTTTAACTATTTCTAAAATCTTTATTATTATTAGGAAAAGTATTTTAAGAGATAAAAATGTTATAGTTAAAATAGCGATAATTTCAGCACTAGCACCTTGTACTAAATCTGAATAAGTAGCACCACCAACACCAACACCAACTGTAACAGTTGTATCTGTATTAAGAACTTCGTTTAATTCCTCTATCATTTTCTTTTATTTTCCTAATCTTTCTTTCTGAAAACTTTTTCCTCATGTCTAATGATGCATTTATTATTAATATAATCATAAGTACTATATAATAATGTCTGTAGTCAGAAAGCCATATAGTTATATCATCATACAATGTTACGAACGCTCCAATTAACGATGCCTCTATATAATTATTATTCATTTATTCTACCCTAATTTATAATCTAAACTATAAATATTTTAACACGCTATCGTCTCTTTGTCAAATCTGAACTTCTATAAAATGCTGCTATGCAAAAAACCATTGTTTCTAAGTTACTTACCCATAAAGGGAAGTCTTTTAAAAACGGATCCGTTGCAAATATCCATATATAATAAGCAAAAAACACCCCTGTTAATGAGGTGCTTATTTTATTTCCGTATATTTTATTAGTTAATAATATCATAAATAATACGTAAGCTATTTCTAACTGACATAGAGTAGCATAATCCATATAGCTAACCATGATTGGATTAGCAAATAGAATAGTAGCCCATATGAATAATAATATATCTCTTATAATCATGCCATACGTGAAGACATTGCCTTCTTCTTCTTATTAGCATTTGTATTTCTTGCTGCCTTTGGTCTACGACCTGCAACCTTTTTGGTTTTAGTCGTTTTAGACTTTGTCTTATATCCTTTTCCTTTTGGCATAATAATCTCCTTTTAATTAATAATAAACATTATAGCAAAATAAAGGCGGTTTTTCAACCGCCTTATATATATTAATAATATAATCCAGTAGCAAACCATAAATCTTTTGAACTATTATAAACTAATGTACAGCCACCAAAGTCAATGAGAACTCTATCTGCACTACCAGGTGTTTCTATTTGTTGACCTGTATAACTATCTGGATCTTTAATCTTCAGATCATCATCTGAAATATGTACAAGATGGATGATATCTCCATGTGTTCCACCAGCCAAACTTCTTAGTTCTCTATTAGCATCATTATCTACAAACAAAACACCTAGCGGAGACAAACTAGAAACGTCTAAATTCTCTATATTAGCAGTAGGTGTTATAGTCATAGTATTTATTGATCCACCAGCATTATCATCAACATACTTTTTAGTAGCTGGGTGATAATCTGTTGTAGGAGTATATGATGCTGTATTTGCTGTACCTGCAAGTTCAGTGTCATAATCGCTAATAGTAGTATGTAATTGAGTTCCTGTGTGGTTAGCTCTATCTCTATCTGAATCATGATAATGAAGTGCTGTATTGCCACCACCTGTTAAGGCAGTTGCATCAATATCAGAAATATTATTAACTTCTGCATTATCTTCAATTCCTGCAAGCTTTGTTCTTTCAACATCAGAAAATACTTTAGCAGTTGTTGTTTCTGACATATTGCCCATGCTGAAAGCATCGCCCTCAATATTTGTTGGGTCATATTCAGCTTTTAACATATTACCGAAATAACCAGTGCCTGAATCAGCCCAAGCTGATACATTCCAATAAAATAAATTACCATTAGGAGATGTTACCGTTGCGGTATCTCCTGCGACTGCTGTCGGATGAGCAGTCTGTAAAGCTGTTAAATCAGCAAATACACCAAGATAACGCCCACCTGTTAAACTTCCAAGCTTAGTTCTTTCTGCATCTGTTATGATAGCACCTGAACCTGCATCTGAAACATCTGATAGTTTAGTTACAGAGTCGCTCTCATCAACTAGTTCTTTAAACGTCCCAACCTGTCTAACTATTTCTTGATAAGGTATATTAGAAGAATTACCATACAATACTCCAGAATCAATAGCATAATTATTTATAATTGTTTCACCTACTAACAGCCCTAAAGGTGTGTCTCTAATGTCTAGTCTAACGATACCTGAACCATCAGCAACTAAGTCAGCACCAATCCCATCTTCCCAATCTTTTTTGCTTGGATAATAGAATATAGGGTTGCCTGTTGTTTGAGAAACAAACTGTATTCTCGCACCAGTTAGCGTAGCTCCAGGATCTGTTTTAATTGCAAACTCGTTAATTATCTCATTAGCTGACACTGTATTATTGAACGTACCTGTAAGAGGTATAGACGTTGAAAAATCAGGCTGCGGAACAACAGTCTCTTCTGCGTCAAAATCAATTGTAAAAGGTTTTTGTGATCCTGTATCATCTACCTCATAAAAAACTCCAAAATATTGTATGCCTGTAAGTCCAGACCTAAATATAGGTATAACACCAGCTGCAGAAATCTCCAGACCTTCGCCAACTTGTACAGTACCAGGTGGTACTTCTATTGTTACATCTGATACAATTTTATTGTTAGCAACATCAAATCTAAAAGGTGAGTCCTCAAAAGATGTTGTAGATGCTTTCTTATATGGGATTCTTTCGTCTGTTGTGTTGTCTGTAGTTCCACCTCCACCGCTACTATTTAAGTTTAGCGTGCTTACGAATCTTATTGTCATAATCGTATCCCCTTACGCTTCTGTAATAGATATACGGGTTGGTAGCGAACTTTTAACCCAAATCTTATTACTGTTAGGTTCTACGTAAACAGAACTTTCATTATCAATACCTTTTCTGCTCACTATTAAAGCATCTGCGTCTACAGGTGTAGCACCTTCGTATATACTGAAAGATACTCCACCAGTATTTTGTAATGTAAATGTTCCAGCTGTACCAGTAACTCCAGTAAGCTCTTGCCATTCTGATGTGGTATCAAATTTGGTTAATGTAGTCATAATATATTCTCCTATATTTTATCTACCCAAGTTATCTACCCAATTATTTATTTACTATTCTTATTTTAGTTTTATTAACAACTCTTTTCTTTTGTCTGCTAATTCTAGTCGTGTAGCTTCATAACTATCAGTGCCGTAATACCTTTCGTTATAAAGCATTTTTTCTGCTAATTCATCTAATTGCTTGTAGATTAAATTATTATCTGTTTCTTTTTGTTTCTCTTCGTCAAGAATCCATTTGCAATCAATATATTTATGATTAACAGGTTCGTTAGTTTCATTGAACGTGTCATCGAAATTAATAGTACCGTCTGTACCGTAATGTGAATAAGACCCGTCTTTATTTATTGTAAATTTCATATTATTTAATACCTTTCACTTCTGTAACCGTCATACTAGTAGCGTTATTTATTGTTATACTTGTGTCTGTAGCGTAGTAACACAGAAGAATTCTATTTGTTGTAGAGCTTGAAGCTGTAAACCTTAATGCTCTAGATGAAGTTGTAGTCTTAAATGTTCCAACTGTAATTATGTTTATATTTATTGCACCAGTGGAATCTGTTGCTGTGATTTCTAAAGATTTATAATTGTTTATATCATCGTTTAAAGTAATTGTACTAACACCTGCATTACCAACAAACAAAACAGTTTCTTCTCCTTTTTCTGTGTTTAAAGCAATATCTGTGGTATTTGATGCAATTGCAGCTGTATTATTTATAACATCTTGCTCTAAGCCTTCTAAGTCTATGCTTCCTGAATTATCTGTAGTAGAAAATGCTTTCATACCAAATTTAAAAGCTACGTTTCTAGGTCTTGTTTCTGTATCACCTGTAGAACTTGTCAGACCAATATTTGCTTCGCCTGAAGTCCCTCGTAAATTATAGTCGTTGTTAGCTAATGCGTTATTAGAGTTTTGAGAAAGATAATTAGATGCAGAAAGACCAGCAGTACTACCAACACTATTTACTGTAAAGTGCTCGTGTTCTTTTAATGAATCTAGTTGGCTACTTGATAACAATCTGCCAGTATCAATACCACGCCCATTGTCCCAACCACGTATAAACTCACCTCTTAAATCTGGAAGTGTTGCAGTTGGTGTTACTTCATCACCTGTTAAATAAGCTACAAGCTCTGGGTACGTAATTCTATTAATAACAGCTCCATTACATTCTAAATAACCCTGTGGTAACGTTTCAACGTAAAAAGGTATAACAGAGCCTAATTCTGCACCTGTAATGATACTTGCTGCACTTGCTGCTGCATCTGCTGCACTTGATTCACTCTCATCTGCGCTTACTGCTGATTCACTAGCACTTGTAGCGGAATTACTGGCGCTTGTTGCTGCATTCGATGCTGACACAGCCGCTGCTGCTGCGCTTGCTGCTGCTTCATCCACCGCTTCGTCTATATCATTTACGTTTGTTTCACTGAATTCATAACCATCGCCATTCTCATTACTAACTAATGCTTTTCCTGCATTAGCAACAGATGGAACTGGTATTGTGTTATCTATAATTGACGTGTTAGTTCCTAGTGGATATGTTAAATGCCTATCTGAATTTTCTTGTAAGTCCTGAGTAATAATAGTTACTTTATCAAAAGAATCTTCGTGTTTATTACCTTGGAATCCATCTGATGTTGTATAACGTGATTCTTGTGTCTTTGCAACATCTCTTGCTATAATGACATAATTTTGATTTGTAGGGGCTGTAAAGAATGTTACAATACCACCAGTATCATCAAACGTAACAGTATAGTCGCTTCCTAATACTTGCTCTGTTTGCACACCAGTAGTTACATCTTCTAGTAAAACTACTGAATAATTCTCGTCAAATAATTTCCAATCGAAACTAAACTCTGTTGTAATTCCGTTACCTAAATATTTCTCTGGTTGATAATTGTCTGTTGTTACTGCCATATTTTGTATCTCCTTATTATACTATAAATTAAATTTCTTATTCTGTCAAAGTTTTATAATATTTTTCGTATTTTTTAATTGGTAGCCCTGTTGTAAGCTCTCCACCTGTTTTAATTACATCTAAATAATCGCCTGATGACATTTTCTGTGCAATACTCATCATATCACTTATCATTGGTACTTGGTAACCTCTACTTACAGGAAGTCCTACAGAAGCTCTTGCTATTCCGCCCAAGGCGTCTTTTATAATAGGTATACCTCCAAGTGGTGTTAAGGCTATTTGAACAACTACCTGTTTCATGTCATCCTCATCAATAGGCTCATCTCCACCTGTTAGTAGTGATTTCATCATAGCACCCTCTAAAGCATATATAGAACCGTTTATAACCGCATATATCATTATAACCTTAGATAGCTGTGCTTTTGTTATATCTCCATTTTGATAAGCCATTACATTCTCATATATCTTTCTTGAATATTGTGATGGTGTATTAGCAAAAGAAAATAGCATTCTTCTAACTGGGTCTTTAGCATTTTGCCAACTGCTTAAAGAGCTTGAGAATGGTGATTGTTGTGATCTTAATGTAGCTTTTTCAAACTCCTCAAAAGCCTTTTCTTTACTCATACCTTGGTTAATATTATATTGAACAAGAGGAAATCCCCCGTAAACAATAGCCCCAACATCTCCTAATCTTGTAGTTAATGTTAAGAAGCTTTTTAATTCGCCTAGTTTTGTTCTTGCCTTTGGCATTTGATTTGCGCCATTTAAAGCTAATTGCAAGGCTTCACTATAACCACCGTTAAATCTAGCCTGTAAGTATGGGCTATTCTTCCACATAAAGTCAAACGTCTCTTTAGGATTTGCCAAACCTTTAGATAAACCGCCAACAAATTCAGTACTTGGCATTTGCTCTGCGTAGTTTACTGTAGAAATAAGTTGTTTTAAAAATACATCTGGGTTAAAACCAATTTTGGCAGTAATCCAGTTACCTAATAATGTATTAATAGCAGTTTCTGTTGCATCCATATCTTTACGTAATTGTGTCAATGAAGAGTTTCTAATAGTTTTTAATAGATCGTTATAATATTTTTCGCCTCTTTTATCTACCAAACTATCCTTAACATTAGTATCTTTTACAACTCTCATCAGATCTCTATACTGAATAGCCACATTATCTAAATATTCAGCACTATTAATATACTTAACCACTTTACTAAAAGCATTAACTGGGAATGGCTCTCTAGTTCTTCCTCTTTGTTTGGTGAATCCTGGTGTTGTGCTTTCAGGAATAAATGTCGTGAATACATCTTCTATTGATTGATTCTCTGCTGAAGAAGTCCAATAATTCTTAACATTCGGCATATCTTTATTAAATAGCTTAACAAATATATTATTAACTTTAGAATAGTAATTACCTAAAGTATCCATAAGATTATCTGCAAAGGCTCTATCCGTATCAGTTAAATTATTTACAATACTATCAATTTGTTGAGCTCCATACACTCTGTAATAATCTTGCATAATGTTATCATTTTTGATAGAGTTGTAAATATCCATAATATCTAGTTTAGAAAGTTTCTTGCCTTTGCCTTTTGCTCCAATTTTAACAAGTCTTAAATCTGTTTCTACTGCTAAGTCTTGTATCTTCTTAAGAGTTTCGTTATTATCTCTAGTCTTTTTAATCCCATATATATCTGCACTTTGAGATAAAACATTATCAACAGAGTTAGAAACTGCAACAAATTCTTTTTTCTGGTTTAACAGTAAGCTCCATTTTTCCATAAATCTATCAGCAAAGCCTGCTCTTAGATAGCTTTCTAAGTTACCTGTAGATGATAGAAGATAGTTAGCAGCTTGTGTTGCTAACTTTTCAGAGTCTCCTGTTGTGTTTTCTATTCCATCAATAGCCTCATTAACATTGCTAAGTCTATTAATATTATCAACAAATTCTTGATCTTCTTTTGAATCTTTACCAATTTTTGTTAATCTGTTCATATCTTCAGAAACTTGACGATAAAGCTCAACACTACCTCTTTTACCTTGTGATTTATAAAGTAAGAATCTTTCCATTATAGAATCTAATTCACTCGGAACAAAATCTTGCTGATTAACTTGTGGCAACAATGTAAGCTTTTCAGTAGCATCTTGTTGAGTTAATCTATTGTATTCTCTTAACTGCTCAAATACTTTGTTAGTCTCATAATCATATTTACCTACAGCACGTGGACCTTTTGTCACTGGCTTAGATAATTTTAGATTGTTTTGTATATCTTTGTTATACTTATCTTTAGTAATATTCGCACTTGCAATATAAATATCTGAGTTCATATCCTTTACAATACTATGTAATTGTAGAGAATCTTGAGTATCTCTTAGTTTTTTCTCATAGCTAGCTTTCTTTGCGTCGCTCATGTCTGATTTAAAAGCTCTAAGAACATTCTCTTCTATAAATGTGTCTATGTTATCGCTAGATACAGTTAATGCTTTAAGATTGCTCTTAGCAGTCTCTTTTTGTATGGTATTTAATTCCATTTCTGCAATAGATAATTCTTCAGCTATTCCCTTTGGAAGTTCTGCTTCTTTTCTAAATTCTTTTATTTCCTTAACTACTTCTTCAAGTGCTGTAGTTTTTTCAAATTTCTCTAGTCTGCTCTCAACTTCCCTTAGGCTTTCGATATCTTTTTTTGTAATCTTTTCGCCTTCTTCTATCTTTGTTCTTAAGTCTTGAATAGTCTCTAAGCTGGTTTGATAGAATCTATCTTCTGAAATATACGGGCTTGAAAGAATATCATCAAAGAAATTATTAGATCTTTCTGATAGCTCCACGCCTAAACCTTTAGTACTGCTGTAAATACTCTTGAACCAATTAGCTACAGTTTTGAATAATTCTCGTATATTGTCATTTTTAACTTTACCATTATAAATAAATTGCTCAAAGTTTCTAGTAAACATTTCTTGTTGTTTAACCGAAAACTTACCATTTACAGGCTCTCCAACCATTTTAACCATTTCTTGATAAACTGGAAAGTCTACGCCTGAATCTTCTTTAAAAGTACTGTTCAGTTGCTCTGTATGTGTCATGAATGCATGCCCGAACTCATGAAGTGGTGTGGTTCTGTTTGCACTTTTTAATAAATTAATTGTATTTGTAGAAACATTATAATAGCCTCTAACTCCAGTAATATCTTCTTGTCTAAAAATATCAGCTGTCTCTTTTGAAAATTTACCAATATTGTTTACAGATTTTATCTGTTCTGGGTAATATGCTATATAAACTGTAGGCTCGCCCTGCTCTTCTAATATAACACCATCATAACCTCTACTAATAAGCTCTTCTTTACCATATTTATCATACAGGTCCCAGTCAGCTGGATTTTTCAATGACAAATAAACATCCAGTATTCTACCTCTTCCAGCAGCACCAACTTCGCCTTTTTCTATATCTTCTCTGCTTTCTGTAAAGTATATTTCTCCTCCTGCACTCTTTTCTGTGCTAAAAGATTCAAACTCTTCTGCTGTTCCATGATAGACAATTTTAGGCTTTCCAAGTTTATCTTTTATTTTACTATCACCAAACCAATTCTTGAATTCTGGCGTTGTTATATCAGCCTTTCCTTGCTCTGTATAAACTTTATCTTGAAAAAATACACCTTGCCTTAAATCAGCAGCATCTTCCTCTGATCTTATAACTTTAGGCAAATAATTATTTAAATATTCATCTTTGGTTATTCCTTGCATATTATTAAGCATTACAAAATCAGATTGTGCCATTACTGATGCTAGTTTAGATATTTCCTCTTCAACTCCTGCTTCTGTAAATCTATTTTGTGCTTCTTCCTGAACGTTAAATAGGTTCTGCACCATATCTTTATCTTGAGCAACTTTGTTAAACTCTTCTTGAAAATAACTAACTCCGTCTACCATATTAGAGTTTTGATAAGTCATGTTAGAGTTTTCTCTTTTTACCATACTAGTAACTTCATTTACTGCTTCTTGAGAATTAACAACTTTGTTACTAACTTTATCAATAACGCTTTTTGCTACATCTTTATTTAATCCTGATTTGCCTAGATTATTAACTGAGTCGTTAAAGTCAACAGCTGATACGCCACTAACTCCACCACCTAATATACCACCAATTAAACCTGAATACATTGCATTCTCGATAGTTTCTGTTACATCTATCTCTTTGCCTGCCATACCAAGCACAATATCTTGACCTGCTTCTTGAGATGCTTCTTGAATACTTTCTGTAATAAAGCCGCTTGTCATTCTTCTTAATGCAGTATTACCTTTCATTCCTCTGAATAATAAATCAATTCCTATAAACTCAAGACCACCTTCTACTAATCCTCCAGCAACACCAAAGTTACGAGCCTTCTCATAGTCTAATCCCATGTCGTCTAATTCTTGCTGTACGCTTTCTTTACCTATAAGACCAAACATAACACCTGCAGAATGTGGGTTTTTTGTAAGGTAAGTAAGTCCTAACGCACCTGCCATACTAACAGCCCCCTCTGATAGATCAGATATAAAGCCTTCCTCGCCTGTTCTTTCTAAGTCCATTTGCTTAATAAAGTTATCTAGCCCGTATCTTAATTGCTTGTTAGTATTGATTACTTCTGAATAATCTATCTTATCATCTACACCTTCAAGCAATTTACCTACTGTTACCTCTTCGCCTTTTTCTCTTAGTTCTAATGATCGTCTATCAACTTCTTGCATTTTTTGAGAAACTTCTGTTACATTCTCGTCGTACAATCTTCTTAGACCTATACCAGCTTGCCCTACCAAGTTTACACCTGATCTAGCCATAGCTCTAGGTATTCCACCCATTGCGTATGACGGTGCTTTAATTGGCTGCATAAAAGCATATTCAGCTCTATTTTTACCGAAGTTAGCAACCTCATTCATAAATTCTGCTGCAACTGGGTCTTTTAATGCAGTATTAATATTCATAGATTTAAGAGTGTCGAATACACTTGTATTAGTTCTGTTAGCTTTCTCTAGCAATCCTTCGTTTGAAGCTCTATTCAAATCATCTGTTGAATATGAAATGTTAGAACCTAATGTATTAACGTTATCTGTCATCTAATGATTCCCTTGCATCTATAATATTACCTTGTTTATCTCTTAATATGTCAAAGCTCTTAACACCAACCTTTGCTTTTTCGTATCCACCAAAGTTATCAATAACAGCTCCAACTGTTAAATCTGGCTTGTCGCTAAATGTCTGCATTCTACCTCTACCTAAAATATATTCTGCTGGGCTCTCAAAAGCCTTAGGATGTACATTTTTAAGAGTGCGGTATTTTTCTTCCTTGTACATGGTTTCTATTCTATCAAGGTTATTACCGTTTGTACTATTGTAAGGTATACCCTCATCTATCATCCTATTATAAACATTTTCAAATACATCTGCCTTTAAAGAGTCTGCACCTTCCATATCTTGCATAACTAAACTTGATAGTTTTTCTTCAGTATTAGCTTTAGAAATAGGAACTCCAAAAACACTAAAGCCTGTATCTTGCTTTTCTCTCATCATTTCTACCAATGCAGCAGAAGTTTTACTCATCTTGTTATTAAATGAATCTATCTTACCACCTTCGTTTACGGAGTTTTGCATTTGTGATCTAACATCAAGAACAGATCCAAAATTGTTATATTCAGGATTCTTAATAGCTGTTTTAGACTCTCCTTTTTTAGTAACTGTGCCTAAGTTAAGTAAATCATAACTAGTCGTAGCCGCGCTGGTTAAATTGGAAACTCTTGCAATTTCTTCTTCTGAATATAGGCTGCCTGTATTTGGATTTGTTTTCTGGTTTAAGTCATCATAAGTCTTTTTAAGAGTGTTATTGTATGATTTCATCTTATCATATGTTTTTCTATCAACCCCTAAAGCCTTTTGCATTTCAACAGGGTTATCATTAAATTTTTTTGACTCTTCTTCAAATTTAAAAGGGTTATCTCTAAATTGAACATCTACTCCATTTTTATAATTATCAACTAGTCTCTGCTGATAAATTCCTTGCTGTCTCTTTATTTCTTTATCTACTTTTTTGAATGATGCAGCATCTAAATTCTCATATACTTTTTTATCTTTTAGTAACTCTTCAGCTCTATTTGGATCGGTTTGCGCTATACCAGTTATAAAATTAGTAGTATAGTTAGTATCATAATCTTTTAGTTCTGTTTCTATGCTTGACTCATCAAAAGATTCAGCAAGCAAACCTTTTAAATCTTCTCTTGATTTAGAAAAGTCTAATACTGACTCTATTTCTCCATCTCCACCACCAAATGCTACACCATTCTGAAAAGCAATATCGTAATTGTTTTGTTTAGAATCCTCAAAGTTCATTAAGGAGTTTGATGCGTTTTGCTCAAATTCCCATGCTTGGTTACTAACTCTTGTTTTATTAATCAAGTTATTTGATTGAGCGGCCCACTTTGTTTTAAATCCTGAGCCTATATCACTCCCATATTTATCCAATATACTTTTAACATCATACTCGTAATTTTCTTTGTTTGATTGAGGATCACTAGCGTTCTGTACCCTGTATTTCTTAGTTAAATCGTTTATCTCTAATTGTGCCTTAGAATAATTGTTTACTATTTTAGAATTTTCAGATGTTTTATATGCCTCTTTTACAAAACTGTTTAATGTACTTGCAGCACCTGATAAGATAGAGTCGCCTTTTGGTACTACATTTGTAATCTGTCTTGTCGCAATTGTTTCTCTAGCCATTAAAATACACTCCTAAATGATGTTGTCTCTGTAGTTCCAGCAGTATTGGCAAGCCCTCCGCCAAAATCTGACATGCCCATTCCAGTTGATGCTATATCTCCCATAGCATTAGAATAAAAACTACCCATAATATTTCTACTAGTCCTTTTGTAATTAGATTGTAGTTGCTTTAAATCTTCATATCCTGCATCGTAGGTATCTTTTATGACCTCCATAGGCGTTCCTTCAAGAGTAAGCCCAGAAGCTAAATACGATGCTCTCTGTGCACCTGTCCTAGCAAGGATGCTCTTTTTTAATTCTTTTGCTTGTATAGCTTTTTGTTCTGCTAAAGCTTTAGTTTGATTCTTCGCGTTTAAATAGCCTGTTCCTATTTTTAAAGCTGTACTTCCTATCATTAATGCTGTTAATAATGCCATTTAATTCATCCCATGCTTGCAGTTTACTATAAGACAAGTAAGTCTCATTGGTAATGGTTTATCTTGAACTATATATAAATATTTGTCTCTTTGACTGTTGTCTACGTATTGTACCATTTTTGTGTTATCAATTAAAGTAGTTGGTAGATAATTTATATCTCCTTGTTTTAAATCCTGGATAGGTTCTAATCTATAAGGAGTAGATCCAACTAATCCACCTGCTGTTTCTATTGCTCTGACACCAACCTCAAATATGCTCTTTTGTGTTTGTTGTGTACTCACACCTTCTCCCACTACACCTAAACTAAATGTTTTTATAGTTCCAGTATATCTTAAACCAATACATAAGCTAGTTGCAGCCCTGTCTATTTCTAAATTACCACTTGTTACAGGAAATTCTCCTATATAAGAACCGTCAGCAACAACGCTAACTTCTGTTCCATTGAATCTATCAAGGGCAGTTAGTGAGGTAAATGTTAAATACCATAAATCATAAGTATTCTGTGAAGGTGCTATTATAACCTCAACATCTACTGTAGTATCATTTACATAGTTAGTTATTTTAAACCTACCTTTTTCATAGCCAGTTTTAGTTTTGTAAACTATAAACTTATCTACATCTCCTGCTGAAAATACTGCTGAATCCGCAACTATCTGATCATTTGAATAGGTTATATTTATTTCTTTTAAATTGTTAACACATTGTGAATTATCTAAGAATATACATTCTTTTAATTCTTCTCCTAATTTCCTATTGTAAGCTTCAAAGTCTGTTTTTTCGTCATCAGTAAAAAAGTCTTCTCTTTTAGAAAATTCTATTAATGGAGATAATATTTCTATATAATAGCTACCATTTCTTTTTACTAATGTAAATAACTGTGTATTGCCATCTTGATCCGAAATCGTAGCTATATCCTGAATTAAACCGTCTGTTTCCTGTAGACTCCAGCCATTAATGTTTTCTTGT
>Ga0209475_10001089_pt1 | contig 37943 bp, 24 predicted proteins | sample tdDd471_FD_187128 | JGI IMG/M metagenome (GOLD analysis project Ga0209475, IMG submission 187128) | Marine sediment microbial communities from the Atlantic coast under amendment with organic carbon and nitrate - tdDd47.1 (SPAdes)... | ecosystem: Environmental > Aquatic > Marine > Coastal >... | reverse complement strand
ATCTATGAAGCCACCGCAGAGGAAGTTGAGTCGAATCCTACGATGGGCTTTGTGTTGGATGAACTTGGTCAACAGCCGCTAGATTGGATGAAAACAATTCCTTCTGGTAAACAGTTAACTGGCGACATCTATCTATGTCACGGTTCTCCGGCCAACGATTTGGTTTATCTGTTGGAAGATATTTCAACAGGCCACCCCAGATTGCGTACTGATAGCCAAATTACCGAATTACTCTCCGGCCAGCCTTCAGAGATTATACTTTGTGGACATACTCATATTGCCCGGACTGTTTCACTGGAATCAGGGCAGCTTATTGTAAATCCTGGCAGTGTGGGGTTACCTGCCTATACCGATGATGTGCCTGTCGCTCATTCAATGGAAAGTTTTAGTCCCCATGCTTCTTACGTGATGCTTGAGAAAAGTAGTGCTGGCTGGCTGGTTGAGCAAAGGAAAGTTCCCTACGATTTTCAACTTGCTGCTAAGGAATGTCTTGATCGTGGGCGATCGGATTGGGCGCATTTCTTAACTACTGGAAGGGGTCTGTGATACTCTCTTTTTAACCGAAATATCAGGTTGAAGCTTATTACTGGATGTGTAACAAATAATATGAAAACACATGTGCTGGTAGATAATAATACTCTTATTGACAGATACTTATTGGCGGAGCCAGGCTTTTCAGTTTTGATTGAAGAAAGTGACCGTCGCATTTTGTTCGATACTGGATATTCAGATGTCTTTATTCGAAACAGTCAAAGATTGGGATTGGATCTGAGTCACCTCGACTTCCTTGCGCTTTCTCATAGCCATATGGACCATACATGGGGCTTAGACCCCTTCATTAGGTATTTTAATGAGATGAATATTGAGGGGAGGGCCTATTCAAAACCGAAAATTATTGCCCACAGTCAGACATTTGTCAGTGTGGTCGACGAAGATCTTGGGGAGCTAGGATCGCTGATATCAAAAGAAAAGCTGGCTAAACATTTTGAGCTTAAATTGACTGATAAGCCCTTATGGCTGACAGATCGATTGGTTTTTCTGGGTCAGATACCAAGAAGGAATGACTTTGAGTCCATTTTGAAATTTGGGAAAAAGGAAGGTTCAGATGAGGAAGATTGGGTAATTGAGGATTCGGCTCTTGCTTATAAATCTGAAGATGGACTTGTAATCATCACCGGATGTTCCCATTCTGGTATTTGCAACATCATTGAGTATGCCAGGGAAGTCTGCAACGAAACGCGGATTCATGACGTTTTAGGTGGACTACATTTACAAAAACCGCCAAAGCAACAGATGCAAGGGACACTTCGTTATTTCGAGAAGTTAGATATTTGCCAGATGCACGCCTGCCATTGTACTGATCTGGAATCAAAAATTTTACTTTCTAAAGTGGTCGATTTGAAAGAGGTGGGTGTCGGCTTATCCTTGCTCTATTAGTTTAATCAGAGCAGTTTAGGAGTTGTGTTCCATGTGGTGCACTTATTCAAAGGGCTGTTGGGTCATTTGCGACTAGATTCATTCCGCTGTATTTTATTTTGCCGAGCAACGCTCCTGATGTTCATTTATCAATGAAAACAATAAATTATTGGTAGCTGGTACGAGGTTTTTTTTAAGATGAAAAGATTATTGATCTGTTTCGCTGCCGGTTGTCTTGGTGCTTTAGCAAGCAGTGTGACGATTTGGTTTTTTGGAGATTTTGGTATTTCTAAGATACTCGGTGTTGCTATCTCTCCTCACCTGACGACCAGTTGGCTCTACCCAAGGATCGTCTTGGGTGGTTTGTGGGGATGGCTTTTTATGTTTCCGGTGTTGAAGTCTAAAACATTGTTACAGGGGGCGGTACTAAGTCTGTTTCCTGCTGCATTTCAATTATTTTATGTTTTCCCGATTCAGGCGCACAAGGGTATAGGCGGGGTGGAACTCGGCCTGTTGACTCCTTTATTGGTTATTTTCTTCAATTGGGTTTGGGGTGTTGTGACAGCTCTTACCATAAAGGTCGCAAAATAAAAGCTTCTCTAATTTGAATAAATTCGCCTATTTCTCACTGAAATACTGCGGGAAAAGTTGTTTTGGTTCCTATGGCTGGTCAGTTTATTGAAAAAACATAATTTTTTAAGCAAAACCGTTTTTAATGTAAAGCTAGGATTGAAATCTATTTTTTTGTGTCGAAAAAATATTAATGTAAAAAAAACAATAATTTATTTTGACCTGTTTAACTAAAAATTCAGTGTACTGCAAAATTCTGTGTCTTTGTCAATTAAATTTAGTGTGTCGAAGCTAATAAATGTTAGAGAGTTTTTGTCAGTTCGGGTACTATGGGAAAACACTCCGAAAATTTCTATTTTTCAGATTAATAACAACAGGGTTATGCGATGAACGAAAAAGAACTGCAAAAGCAATTACAGACCAAGGTGAAGAAAAAACTTGAGCCATTGTTTGCCCGCTATAAGATGGATTTTGGCGGGATTGATGCGACCTTGAAATGGAAACCGATTGTTCTCATTATTGGTAATTATTCTTCTGGTAAATCAACGTTCATCAATGAACTTGTAGGTCAACAGATCCAACGTACAGGTCAGGCACCGACGGACGACTCCTTTACCATCATTACTTCGGATCCTAAAGTGCCAGATGGTGAAACTCCAGGATCTACACTTGTAAACGATGAAAATATGCCTTTTCAGCATTTCAAGGGATTTGGTGAAAAACTTATTTCCCACGTCTGCTTAAAGCAGGTTTCATGCCCACTGCTTGAGAATATGTCAATCATTGACAGCCCTGGCATGATAGATGCGACCAGTGAAAATGACCGGGGATACGACTATATGAAGGTCCTTGGTGAATTTGCCAAAATGGCAGACCTCATTGTTCTCATGTTTGACTCCCATAAGGCTGGCACTATAAAAGAATCCTATGATACGATTCGCAACACCCTGCCTGAAAAATCTGGTGAACATCGGATTGTTTTTGTAATGAGTAGAATAGATGAGTGTGATAATCTCAGTGATTTCACTCGTTCCTACGGAACACTTTGCTGGAATATGTCCCAGATGACTGGCCGTAAAGATATTCCACATATTTATCTCACCTATGCGCCGTCAGTTGTTGATCAGAGCACAGTTGCCGAAGGCTGGCCCCAGGAGAGGGAAGAACTCGTCGAAAAAATCAAACAGGCACCAGGCTTTCGTATCAATCATATTCTCGAGGATATCGACCGTCAGGTGAACGAACTGCAGATGGTCGCCGAAGCAGTCGGTGAATTTCTCAGGCGGGCGAATAAGGTTTTCGTTAAATTTGCTAAATTTTCACTCTCTATTTCAGTGCTACTTTTTCTCTTCGGAGACGTTCTGCTTAATGCCTTGATATCATTTCCAGGAAGTACGCTTATTACCTCAATCAGAAACGGTGAGTTTTCTTTAAGTCACTTGATAATACCTGCTATATTTGCAGTTGGTACTCTATTTATAGGCTCCTTTGCTTTTAGTAAAATAGCCTTTAGGCAGCAACTCAAAAAGGCAATGATTAATGGTTCAGATCTTGTAGTTCTTGACAGTGATTACCGTAAGAATCTCTGGCAGAAAATGGAAGCTAAAACCAAAGAGAACCTACAGCGGTTGAAAGTTAAAGACCTTTGGAGTGGCTATGGTAGAGGGTTGTCCAAGATCCAGAATTTTTTGAATAATGATCTGAAGAAATATTATGAAAAAATTATAACCTGATAGAATCTTCAAATTCGCACTGCAGTGGGCCTCAATATGGATATATTCTCTATATTGGGGCCCATTTTTTTTGCCTCCCATAAGCATTTCTTGAGGCAGCAGCACAGGAACTCAATTTTTTTCGGTAAAATTTAAACTGAGTGTTATTCTATATGTTTATAGGAGACGTCACATAGCATGCTTTTTAATATTCTTTCTATTCAGATAAGTAAATATAAATTTTAAAACAACTCATTTAGTCCCATATATTAGTTAGATTGATAGGGGAGCACATGCAATCAGATACAAATAAAACAAGAGATGCTTTTCAGGATGAATTGAATCAGTTGAGGAAAAAAGCTGAAGAAGCAGATAACCTAAGAGCAGAATTGAAGTCTGTTCAAAATGCATTTGATAATCTTAAAAAACGTTTCGACGATCATACCAAGAAATTTGTTGCCGAGTGCAAGGAGCGCAGTGACATAGAAAAAGCACTGCAGATGTCAAAATTAATTGTTGACCAAAGTCCGGTAATTCTGTTTCGTCGCCCTGCAGGGGAAGATACTGATTTAGAATATATTTCCGAAAATTTACTTCAATTTGGATATTCTCCGGAAGAATTCCTTTCTGGTGATCTCTCTTATAAAGAAATTGTACATCCTGATGATCATGAGAGAGTAAAAAAGGAGATTGATGACTATGCCGATTTGGATGTGGAGGAATATACACAGTTTTATCGATGTTTAACCAAGTCTGGTGAGGTTCGCTGGGTGGAAGATCAAACGTCGGTGGTTCGCAATGAAAATGGTGAGAAAACGCACAATCAAGGAATTATTATCGATATCACCAAACGAAAAATTGTTGAAAATGCCCTGCGTAAAAGTGAAGAGAAATTTCGTAGGATTGTAGAAACTGCAGCTGAAGGTTTCTTCCTAATGGATGAAAAATTTTTGATCACGGATGTAAATAATGCTTTCTGCAGGATGCTTGGATATTCCCGTGAGGACTTGCTTGCTAGATCGCCGATGGATTTTGCTAGTGATACTTTCAGGCAATTTATGGACTTGAATAAAGAGTCCTTGCTGGCTCAGGAGTATCGAGAGTCTGAAGGTACAGTGATAGCAAAAGACGGTAGACCTATTCCCGTCCTAATCCATGGCAACACTCTCAGGGATGACAAAGGACATCTAATTGGCAACATGGCTTTTGTTACTGATATGACAGAACATAAAAAGGCCTTGGCTCTAGCCGGTGAGGTTCAGAAAAGTTTATTGCCTCACGATAAACCATCAGTGAAGGGCCTTGATATTGCCGGGAGGAATGTCTCGTGTGATGAAATCGGGGGAGATTATTTTGATTTTCTCTGGCGTCGTGAATCAAAGCGAGGACCTTTTAGTGTCGTCGTTGGTGATATCTCCGGTCATGGTGTAGATTCAGCACTTTTAATGACAACTGCCCGTGCTTTCCTACGGATGAGGGCATCACAACCGGGAACTATTTCCGAAGTCATTACGGCAATGAATCACCATTTAGCCAAGGATGTTCTCGAAACCGGTCGATTCATGACTCTGTTCTACCTGACCATTGATCCTGAACAAAAATGTATTGATTGGGTTCGTGCAGGACATGATCCTGCGCTTTTTTATGATCCACTTCGAGACAAATTTGAAGAACTCAAGGGGCAGGGGATAGCATTGGGGGTGACGGACGAGTTTGATTATATGCAAAGTCAGAAATCAGGATTGGCCAACGGGCAAATTATTGCAATAGGCACTGACGGGATCTGGGAAGCATTCAACCGTCAAGGAGAGATGTTTGGAAAAGATCGGTTACGAGATGTTATTCGCAGAAAGGCAGGGGAGTCCGCGGGTAATATTCTCAGTTCTGTATATGACGAGCTTAATCAATTTACTCTGGGGCGCAAATCTGAGGACGATATCACACTGGTCATAATCAAAGTGGATGGACTTGACTAATCTCCTTACTCTAAGTTGACCAAATTCAAGGAAGAATGACCTTTTATCACGAGTTATCAAAAAATCATGAAAATACGAGAGTGTTGTTAAGGCCTATGATAAACTTGATATCAACTACTTGTACCGTATGAGTATAATACTCAGATGGATATCAGCTGATAAAGGATGTTTCTTCATGGAAAAAAGTCAAGACGATCAACTCAGTAGGAGCAGACCTTTGAAGGAACTATTAAAGATTTATGGTTCTGGATTTTTTGTGGCCTGCCTGATCATGGTGGTTGCCTATCAATTTGTCGAACCCGCGCCGCAAAAGAGTTTTTCCATCGCCACCGCCAGCGTTGATGGTGCCTATTATGCTTTTGCAGAACAATATCAACAGATCTTTGAAAAAGAGAAAATCGAACTAAAGATTGTTGAAACATCCGGGTCAGTAGAAAATCTCCAACTCCTTGAGGATAACAAGGTAGAAGTGGCTTTCGTGCAGGGAGGGGTTAGAGGAAAGGGTGCTTACCCAGACTTGCAGGGGTTAGCGAGTCTGTATCTGGAGCCTCTGTGGATATTTGTTAAAAAAGATCTCAATGTGACTACTATCAGTGACCTCGCCGGAAGACGTGTTGCAATTGGACCTGTTGGAAGTGGTACACGGCAAATCGCTATGCAGCTTTTTGCCGATAACGATATGACCACCCCTGGCAAGTTTGAAAGTTTACCTCTTGGTGGCACAGAGGGGGCTAAAGAGCTTCTTGCTCAAAATATTGATGCTCTTTTTCTGGTTACCAGTTCTAAATCGAGTCTTGTGCGCCAGCTTTTTTTAGATCCGAGTGTTGAGTTGGTTAATCTTGAGAGAGCTGAATCATACGCGAGGTTACATAAATATCTTTCCCATATTGTTCTTCCGGAAGGGGTTCTTGATATGGTGCACAATGTTCCGGACCGTGATATTCATCTTGTAGCGCCAGCTGCCACACTGGTAAAAAATGAAGAACTGCATCCGGCACTTACTGATTTACTGATGCAGGTAACAGCGATAGTTCATAAAGATAACTCTATTCTAACTTCAGCAAAAACCTTCCCATCCGCTGAAAAACTTGATTTTCCGGTAAGCAAGGAAGCCGAGCGATTTTTTAGAAACGGGCCTCCGTTTTTGCAGAGGTATCTCCCGTTCTGGGCAGCCTCACTTATTGATCGGTTGAAGTTAATGATTCTGCCTCTCGTGGCTCTGATTTTACCACTGACGAAGGTATTGCCACCGACCTATCGTTGGCGGATACGTTCACGAATATATCGCTGGTATGAAGAACTTCATGAACTTGATGTATATGCATGGGAAAACGCCAACAACGAGGTGATCAATTCGACAATTGCCAGTCTTAACGTGATGGAGCATGATGTGCGGCAGGTGGAAGTACCGCTTTCTTATGCCGAAGAACTTTATAACCTCAGACTACATATCGAATTGCTTCGTAATCAACTCGGCAGATTGTTAAAATAATGACAGCTTAAAGGTTGAATAAAATAAGATCTGGGCCAAACACCATTTTATCGAATTAAGAACACGAGAAAACATGCCTGTTTGTTAAAGTGTCAGGTTCCCGGTGCTGTGCTGTCAACACCGGGACTAATTAAAATGTCACTTTCTCTGCACTTGTAACAAGACTGGAAAATTCCTTCTCCCAACCCTGTCCACCAAGAGTCTCCGCTAAAATTACAGCCATATGCTTCGGAGAGATGTTTAAGTCACTGTTTCGACCTAGCCCAGAAAGGCAGGACGGACAGTTTGTAGCAATGGTTGTAGTTTCATCGCCAGTTTTGACATTTTCTATTGATTCACGTTTTCGCTCCAACATGGCAAAGGAAATGTCTGGCCGGGAAATGGCAAGAGTTCCAGCCTCGGAGCAGCAATTTGGAACACTTTTTACGCTCGAATAGAGCCTGCCCAGAAGGTTTGGTCCAAGACCGTCAAAAGAATCATGACATGGGGTGTGATAAAGTACTGGTTCCGCCTTTTTGTTGGCGTAATCCAAATTGGAATTATCCACTGCAAACTGAGACACGTCCCTGATGCTGCATTCAAATATTTCTGCACAGCCCATCTCGTGCAGAGATTCGCGGCAGGTGCCACAGCTGACAAGGAAGCCATCGAAATGTATATGGCCTAACATTTCCTTGATTTGGCTGAGGATTATTGTATCTCTCAGGGATATTTGACCAGCCATTTTCTTCTTGGCGTTTACCTTTGCAGGAAACCCGCAACATAGATAAGGAGGCGGCAGAACTACACGAATGTTATTTTTGAGCAGTAAATAGATTGAGGCCATCCCAATATCTGCGTAGAGACGCTCTGAACCGCAGCCAGGAAAATAAAGGACTGTTTTATTGATTTTACCCTGAGGCGGAATCATTAATGCTTCGTGTCCAGAACATTGGGGCAACATAGAGCCGAGGGTTTTACGTGAGGCAGCAGCCATTGGTGATTTCAACATGTTCAATGAACGCCACTCTTTATCTGTCACCACTGGTGGTGCTTTTTTGAATGCCTTTACGCCAAGGCGCTGAAGCGAACTTCCCCATTCCAAAACACTTTTTCTAAAAATACTGTTGATTGTCCTATTCCTGTTTTGCAGGTACATAAGGGATAGTCGTGTGGCTGGAGCTGTATGCTTATAGCCAAGGTCGCTGAGAATCTCCCTCTCCAAAAGAGATACTTCAGCTGTATCGATATCAACAGGGCAGGGGGTGAGGCACTTGCGACACATGGTGCAGTGGTCGGCAATTTCTTCAAGGTTTTTGAGTTGGTTAAATCTCGGGAGATGAGAGCGTTGCATATCATAAAGCAGGGCTTCTATCAGTGAACCGATAACCATGTTCTTGTTCCTGGGATGGAAAAAAATATTACTCCCCGGATGATAGACACAGCAATCGGGCATGCACTTACCGCAACGGATGCATTTGGAAATCATTGACGAAAGCTCGGCGAGGGAACCGTACTGAAGAATTCTAGCTTCCAGTTCAAGAAGGTTAAAAGAAGGGGTGAAAACCTTGTCTATAATGGAGGGATCGTTCAGCATCCCTGGATTCATAATGGCTTGTGGGTCCACCTCTTTTCTGTATGCTCGCAGTTCCAGAAGACGTTTTTCTTCTAAAAACTTCATCTTAGTGATGCCAATGCCATGCTCTCCACTGACAACACCATCAAGCATGACCGCTTTGGCCATCACATCCTCGGCTGTTTTTTCAGCTCGCTTCATCATCTCGCGATCATTAGAAAAAACAGGAATGTTCACATGAATATTACCATCACCTGCGTGCATATGGGTGGCGATGATTATCCTCTTGGAGCGTACTTCGCTATGGAGCCTCTCTATATTGCCGCTGACCTTTTTATAGCCGCTGAACAGTTCCAGTAAATCGACCATCAATTTCTTGATATAGGTTTCATGGCGAACTGATTCTACGGTGCGTAAAGCGAGTTTATCCAGTGTCTCATTGCAGAGTTCGTTTGCTTTGGGGATCTTTGCCTCCAACCAGTCTGGATCTTCAATGGGTTCGGCGGTTTCAAGGTACTGAGTTATTGCGTAAATAAACTGCTCTTTATTATAGATATCCTCTTCGATATTATAATCGTCGACAAAACGGGCGAATTCGGCAAGGGCTGGGAGCGGCAAGACGATATCTTCATTGAGCTTGAAAGCGTTGGTCCGGGCGGAAATTGCCCCCAATCGCTTACGATCGCGCCAGAATCGTGTTGCTTCATCGGCATCTTGTGCAGTAAACAACTCAGTGTTCTTGTAAGGGGTAAGAAGCTTTTCTAATCTTTCTTTGCCACGCAAAACCTGCTCAGTGTTGTGCCCAACCATATCTATGAGCAAAACCGCTTTCGGATGAGTGCTTCTTGCAGCCTTGAATTTATATTTGATGGCCCGGATATATTCTTCATCAAAGTGCTCCAGTGCCATGAGTGCTTCTTTGCCTTCGTTAACAAATTCTTCTGAAATTTCTACAATGACCTTACTGGCCTCATCCATGTCATCGCCGAAAAACTCCAGACAAAAGGTGATTTTTTTCTCATAGGCTCTGTAGAGTACAAACTCTCCTGAAGTGATGATCCCGTCAGTTCCTTCTTTCTGGAAGCCTGGTAGACCTTTCAGAGCCTTGTTGGTGATATCCTTCCATAAACCATTTTTACGGATGTCAGTGCCGGCAAGTGTAATTTCTCGTAGAATTTTTTTATGACTGTCAACCAATTGGAAATGAAGAGTATCCTCAGGGAGAATCTTGCGCATCGGATGATTAATGCGTTTAACTGTAAGGAGGTCCTGGCCAGGCATAGCTATGGTGTACGACAGGATATTGTCGATTGCTGTACCCCAGAGAACTGCAGTTTTTCCACCTGCATTTTCGGCGATATTGCCGCCGATTGTCGAAGCCCAGGCACTGGTCGGGTCAGTTGCAAAAACAAGATTATCTTTTGCTACATGCGCCATGGCATCAGAGGTTACGACACCAGCCTCAACTTTAAGAACCGGAATCTTGACGTCTTTACCAAGATGAGGAAAATCTTTGTACTCGATATTATGGATTCTTGTGAGTTTTTCGGTATTTATGATGACGCAGTTGTTGGTAACTGGAACTGAGCCTCCCGTCAGTCCGGTGCCTCCACCTCGAGGGATAATCTTAAGGCCCAGGTCTCCAACTGTTCTTATTAGTGATGGGAGCTGTTCTTCACGAGATGGACGGAGGACTGCAACAGGCAGAAAAAGACGCCAGTCGGTCGCATCTGTTGCGTGGCTGATCAGAGTAAATGGATCAAAGCGAACATTTTCTTTACCGATTATTTGACCCAGCTTTTTCTGCATCAAATGGCGTAGGCCGGAGGCATCGGTAATTTCTTTTTTGAGTTCATCAAGGCGATCATAGCAGAGGTTTACTAGATGGAGTACTTTGGAACTGCGTTCGGAACCGACCCTGACGATTTTGGCAGCCTCTTCGATAATAGTCAAATCTTCTTTGGCTGTACTGAAAAACTTATGTCGTCTGGTTGGGGAGTCGATGAGCTCCTGATAGAGAAAAGGATTTCTTCGAAGAATAAAGAGATCGCCCATAAAACGCATGACCAGTCTTGCAGATCTACCAGTAATTCTCTGGCTTCGAAGTTCTTCAAGGTCATCCCAGACCTCAGAGCCAAAAAGTAGCTTAATAATCAGTTTGTCATCTGCTGATGTGAAATTGTAAGGGATTTCTCTGTAATCTTTCATGTTCATTTTCAAAGCCTAAGGTCACTGAAAAGTTTCGTGTGCATTGTAAAATTGAGATAGCATCAAGCATCTTCAGCTTTAAGCGCCAATAAGAGAAATAACATGTAAATCCAGATATTTTGCGAAATCCAAATCTTGATAGAGGAGATGCGCTAACATGATGGCAATGCTATCCTGCGCGGGAAAGAGGTTTGCCGAGCACTTTTATTTACCACCTTTACCGATTTTTGCCAGGTTTTTGTCTGGTAGTGTCAGTAAGTAAACGACAAGACGGCCTCTCTTTTGATACATTCTCGCGGATTTAATCGTATCCAAATTTGTTAAATCGGAACGATGACTGCACTTAACTATAGTAATGGTGAATAGATAGCCCCATGGAGGTTCTGCAGCAGCTTATTTAACAAAGGAGATGTTTCCTGTGGTCTATGAATTAGCTTAAAGGTTGCTATCAAGGTTCACTACGTGCGCCTTCCTGTGTATTAATGCACTACAGGCAATCAACAATGCGGCCACTCCCATTAGGGCAAAGGTGAAGGTGTGGAAGGCATCGAAAACCAAGCCAGCCAGAATCGGTGAAAACGAGGCGAGGATATTACTGGAAAACAACCAGCCATAAATTTGGCTCACCCTGTCTGGCCCCCAGCACCGTGAGGCTGATGCGACGTATATGACCAGTACTCCACCGTAATTGAAACCGGTAAGCAATGCAAACAACCAAAAACCGGATGCTGACTGTAGCATGACAGGAGAAGCCATAAGAACCAAGGCCTGTAGGAATAAATTAGCCTTTATCGCAGTCGCCGAATGGACCCTGTCAAACACCATCCCCCAGGTGATCCGGCCGGCTGCATTTGCCAAAGCAAAAAGGGAGACGCCGGTTATCCCGACCTTAACTGCATTCTCTCCACCCTGGAAAAGTTCCTTGAGGTTGGCGTTGACTGCAAATCCAGCAGAAAGACCTATGAACATTGCCAGGTAAAGAAGCCTAAAACTCGGCTGGGTAAGAAGTTCAAACACCTTAATCGGCGTTGTCTTTTTCTTTTGAAATTCTTTTGGAAAGTGCATAGTTGAGCCCGCGAGCACAACAGTAACCATAAAACATAGTCCAAAGATAAAAAAAGTTTGGAACGGGTCGCGGCCCAAGCTTTCCATGAGCCAGCCACCTACTTGGCTGACAAGGGCTGCCCCTCCGCCAAAACCGGCAACAGCTATACCGGTTACCAAACCTTTGCTCTTTGGAAACCATTGAATGCAGACGGCTATGGGGACTATATAAGCCATCCCTGCACCAATACCGCTTAGAACACCAATGCCAAGGATAGTGAATATAAAATTGTTAAGTCCAAGGCTGGCTAGAATCCAGCCACCACCAAAAAGCAAGCCCCCGACCATGGCACTTATCCTGGGACCTATCTTTGGCAGGAATGTTCCTGATGCCATCATGGTCAACGGAAACATAAAATAAAAAACGGTGAAAGGGATTTGTGCCGGGCCCTGGAGGAGCCCGGTAAGGGTTTTGATAGGCAAAACATATACACTCCAAGAGTAGGTCGCACCCAGACACATCTGCATAAGAATGGCAGATAAAAGAATTACATATCGCATGGGGCCACCTTCAGCCTTAAAGTTTGTATGTATTACCGTATTGAAAAGAAAACAAAAAACAATGGGAAATCGGCAAAGTGGCTTTTTTACACTTTCATCATTAGGTTTGTCAAGGGGTGGTAAGGTTTCATTTCAGTCAAATCGTTTCGGTTCGTTGAAAAGGTAGGACCAATTATCGTGTACTACGAGAAAATGAAATATTATTGGCTTACTCTATCAATTATTAGAATATATAGTCGGAATACAGTGATTAAAACAGTCGTTTATGATACAAATAGAGTAAGTGCTGCTCGTTAAGTGTTTATTGCGAATTGGTTATAAAAAAAGACCATTACTCGCCGTTTTATTGTCCTGAAATAATTTGTTGCTGTCTGTTAGACGACAGGTTATGAAATCACTTTTAGAAATGAATTTTCAACAATTGATGTATTTTTTTATTCTGGTTTAATTTCAAGCAAAAAAGTTATCCAGGATGAAATGAAAAATATAAAAAGGATTAGAAGAATATAATGAAAATACTCGTTATCAACTCCGGGAGTTCTTCCATAAAATTTCAGCTTCTCGATATGGTCGATGAAACTGTTTTGGCAACAGGACTAATTGAAAGAATTGGAGAAGTCGAAGGACTTATGAAATGTACCCTTCGGCCGGATGCAGAGGGTGAGCTGGTAGTAAAAAATACGGCTGCCGTCCCTGATCATACCCGTGGGATGCGTATGGCGGTAGAGTCGCTTTCCGCGCCAGGGCAAGGAGTCATTGCAGATTGTAGCGACATCGATGCGGTTGGACATCGTGTGGTGCACGGAGGCGAAGATTTTCATAAGCCGACTCTAATTTCAGGAGATGTCCTCGCTGCCATTGAAAAAAATATTCCTCTTGCTCCTTTGCACAATCCTGCTAATTTGGATGGTATCAGGGTCGCACAGGAAATGTTTGCCGGAGTTCCTCAGGTTGCGATATTTGATACGGCTTTCCATCAGACTATTCCAGCTCATGCCTACCATTACGCACTGCCATACAAATTGTATGAGCAGCAAAGGGTGCGTCGATATGGTTTTCACGGTACCTCACATAAGTTTGTGGCCAAAGAATGTGCTCGGCTTATGGGTAAGCCGCTCAAAGAACTTAATTTGATTTCCATTCATCTCGGTAATGGGTGCTCAATGACAGCAATCAAAAACGGAGAGAGTGTTGATACAACACTTGGACTTACTCCTTTGGAAGGACTTGTTATGGGCACACGTAGTGGTGATGTAGATCCGGCGATTCATGTTTTTTTGGCTAGAAATTGCGGTATGGATATTGACGCCATTGATGATATGCTCAACAAGGAATCAGGCCTGAAGGGATTGTGTGGAATGAACGATATGCGTGATATCCACGATGCAATAGCAAGGGGAAATGAACGTGCAAAATTGGCTTTAGAAGTACAGACATATAGGAATAAAAAATATGTTGGTGCTTATATGGCAGTTCTCGGAAGGGTGGACGCTATAATTTTTACTGCAGGTATAGGTGAAAATGACGAATTCGTACGTGAGATGACTCTGCGCGGCCTGGAACCATTTGGTATTGCCATGGATCTTGAAACGAATAATCAGAGAATTAAAAAACCTACCCTGCTCAGCACACAGGAAAGCAAAGTACAGATATGGGGGATTCCTACCAATGAGGAACTGGCAATTGCCCGGGAGGCAAAAGCTCTACTCGTTAAGTAAGAATATTATTTAGGATGGGGGAGTAACACCCCATCCTAAGACGCTTAATATACGCTGATTAAATAATCTAAAAAATCGTCAGGGTGTAGAGACTGCTTTCCTTCTGTTGACTTGTTCGTAGATTTCAAGAAGATTTTTATGTTGAGAGGAGATTTCTATCCAGGAATTGGAGAAATTGAGCCCTGGGAAAGTTAGTGTCCCGTTTAATATTGATTCTGCCTCATGAAGTTCTTCTGCCTGATAAAAAAGGCTTAGCCCCCCCAAAAAGTCATTTGTATCATCTCCTGCTATCTGGAAACTGAGAAGCGATTGAAGTAACCGGTAAAGGCGCTTTCTGTTTTGTGGAAGTATGCCATAGTCAAGACACCAACTGCACCACATTGCGGCCTCATCCCTTCTGTTCAAAGCAAGGAGTATCAATGCTTTTAGTTCACCGATACTCAGTGCTGCCCAGTTTGAGTGATCATCAAAGAGAACGCCGATTATCTGGGACACTAATTGCTGCTCGTTAAGTCCAAGAGTCTCTATGAGTTCAAACAATTCGCCAAGCTCTTCTTTAGTCATGTCAGGGAGTCGCAGAAGGTAGGGGCGTAGTTGAGCGCCAGTTCCCTTGTTATTCCATACGAGATCGTCAATGGGGTAAATCTCTGACATGCCGGGTACAAGTAGGCGACAGCTATACATGCCGCACTGGAGATATTCTGCACAGTAAATATGAAAACCGTTGTCGGAGATGATCTGCTGTAGTTGAGCAAACTCCTGGTCTGTAGAGCCCTCGAAATCCCAGGGGGAAAATTCAAAGTCTGTTTTATTTTTGAACATGTTCCAGGATAAAAGGCCGTCGGAGTTCACAAAATGGCTTTCGAGATTGAATGGGTCTGCAACCTGGTTGATGTCGTGACAGGGTGGCTGGAACTCTTTGAACTGGTCAAGGTCGCGCCCCTGGAGAAGCTCGGTAAGTGTCCGTTCAATGGCCGTTTCAAATCGACAATTTGCTCCAAACGACGCAAAAACACCACCGCTGTCTGGGTCGGCAACGAGAACACATATAACCGGGTATTTGCCGCCAAGAGATGCATCCTTAACCCTGACGTTCAATTGCTGTCCGGCAAGGGTGTCGAGGATAGCAGAGAGTTTTGGATATTTCCTCAGGTAGACAGAAGGTACATCGGGAAGACAGATTCCTTCTGCGATAATGATATTCTTGACATACCTCTCGATAATTTCGGAAAGAGCCTGGGAGCGGCACTCTGCAGGAGAATTGCCGGCTGCCATTCCGTTGCTTACATACAAATTATTTAGAAGGCTGACAGGAAAATATAGTGTTTGGTCGTTAGTAAGTGATCGGAAGGGCAGGGCACTAATCCTTTGGTTTTTTGAGTGGGTGTTGTTGTCACAGAGGTGGGTAAATTTTAGCTCACCGTCTGGATTATAAAATGCTCTCAAGCTCTCGTTCAGCATTTCAATTCCATGCTCATTGTGTGTAGGAATTACGTTGCCGTGGACAGGAGGAAACCATTGTTCGTTTGGGTAAAAATGAAATGGTCTCTCGTCTTTGTCGTCTCCAAGAAAATAGTCGGCAAAAAATAAATTTGTTGATAATCGTTCAAAAAATTCACCAAGTCCACTGGCGAGGCTTGCAAGACGTGAGATGCCTTTACCGTTGGTATAGAGCTGGTGGCAAGCTCGGCATTGGATATGCACAGACCAGCAATTCGGTGTTGGGTTCAGCCAGCTTACCGCTTCAATGTTTAGATCCATGTCTTTGAGTAGAGATGTGGCTTTCTCAATAGTTTCTTCAAGAGAGAGATCTTTACCTAGGAGATGCGTTTTCTTTTCCATAAATGATCGCTGGGAATTAATTAGTTATTCTTAAAGCCTGGAGGCTTAAATAAGGCTTGATGGTGAGATGGAATATTTAAAAGATTAAGAAGGTCTGAATTACCACCGTCAGAAGTAAGGTATACAGCAAAGATAAAGGTCGGGGAAGAAAAGAAAGAAGTAAGTGCTGAAACCCTGGACCAGCCGCTCGGCCCTTATAAAAAGAAGGGGCCGTGCAGCTGATCCAGGAGAGGAGAGAAGGGTAAAAAGGTTTTATATAGTTTTTGCCGCGCGAAGTGAATCAGCTAGCATTTCAACGACAAACCGCATTTTCTCGCCGGACTCGTGTTGCAGTAGGTTGTCTTGAATATGCATGACACAGGTCGGGCATCCGGTAGCGACATATTCAACATCTGCGGCCTGAATATTTTCAACCTTATGATTATTGATTTTGATAGAAGTGTCATAGTGGGTAATGCAATAACTTCCAGCACTTCCACAACAGACGGCGGCGTCCTTCATTTCTTTGAACTCGACACCCGGAATCATCTTTAACAGCTTTCTTGGCTGTTCACTGATCCCCTGACCGCGAACCATATGGCAAGGATCGTGGTAAGATACCTTGTAGGGAAGTCTGCCTAGTTCTTCCTCTTTTATGTCAATATTCTTCTCAATAAATTCGTTGATATCAAATATCTTTTCGGTGAAAGCCTGAAGCTCTCTGCTCCCTTCAATAAAGATTTTAATCTCTTTTTTGAGGGCCATGCCACAGGAAGAACAGGCAACAACAATAGCATCGAGATCGTAGCGCTGGAACAGATCATAGTTATGTTCCATGAGCATTTTGGCACCATCGTAGTCACCGTTGGCGAGAACCGGAGTACCGTTGCACTTTTGTTTTTTGGGAATGACAACCTCATAACCGTAGCCAGTGAGAATATCAACGACCGATTTTGCCACATTAGTATAGATGAGATTGCCGGCACAGCCTGTGAAGTAACCGATGCGACCTTTTCTGGGTCCCTTTTTCGGAGGGTTAACTTCTGGATATTGGCTCTGGGCACTTCTAAGCGCCATTTGGGGAAAGAATCTTCGTTTTGAAAAACCAAAAAGAGGGAAAAGGTGACGTACAGGATTTTTCGGACCGATTCCAAACAGAACTCGCTGGGCAACACCTATAAGCATGGCCCCGATCGTTATTGGCCATTTGCGCCAGACCAACTGTCTGAAAATGAGGGCCTTAAAAAAACCAAGTCCCTCCTGGGTGGTGATGTACCAGCGAAGCCTGAGAACAACATTTTCGGGACTCACGCCCGCAGGACAGTTGGCAGAGCAGGTCTTGCAATTGAGACATTCGTTAATTGCGTCTTTTACTCTCTGGGTGATCTGAAGATCACCGGATACAAGTTTTTCTGCTAATTTATTTTTCCCGCGGGCGACATACAATTCGTTGCCCATTTCTTTAAAAACGGGACAGACGGATCGGCACTTGCCGCATTGCATACATTTTTGAAATTCTTTGGCGGCCTCAAGCAAATGAGTTTCAGCCTGATGTTTTATGGTAGCTTGAATATTCATATCTCACCACCTCGCTTAAGCTGACTGCTCGGTAGGCATATCGAACATCTTGCCAGGGTTGAGCAGGTTGAGGGGGTCAAAGGTTTTTTTGATGTTTTGGAGCATGCTTATTCCTTCGGCACCGATCTGGTCTTTCAGGAACGGTTTCTTTTCCAGCCCGATACCATGTTCTCCGGATATGGTTCCCTCAAGATCAATGGCGAGTTGAAAGAGTTCAGCTACACCCTTTTCAGTACGGGCCATTTCGTCTTTATCCTGCATATCTAATAGAAAGGTCGGATGAAGATTACCATCACCGGCATGGCCAAAAATACCTATCTGAAGTTGATATTTGTCGGCAATATGAGTTATGCCTCGCACCATTTCTGGCAATTTGGAACGCATGACTGTTGCGTCCTCAAGAATAAGATTCGGTCGGACACTGGCAAGGGCATTTAAGGCAACGCGACGTCCTGCAAAAAGTTTGTCTCGTTCTTCGCTACTTTGTGCTCTGGCAAACTCTCGTATATCATTCTTTTTTACCTGCTCTTCAACCTTTGCCATTTCAGCAATAGCAGAATTCTTCTCACCATCAGTCTCAATTAACAGAACTGCAGCAGCATCACGTGGCAGGCCACAGTCTTTGAAGTTTTGTATGGCATTGATGGTGACGTTATCCATGAATTCCATGGTGGATGGGGTAACACCTGAAGCAATGATGTCTGACACAGCCTGGGCTGCACCATCAAGGCTGTTGAAGATTGCAAGTGCTGATTCGCGGTGTTCCGGTATGGGCAGCAGGGCAAGAGTGACTTCAGTCATGATGCCAAGAAGTCCTTCACTGCCAACAAAGATTCCTTCCATGTTGAAACCAGCAACATGTTTCACACATTTGTTACCCATAGTGACAATATCGCCCTGAGGTAAAACGACTTTCATCATTTTGACGTAATCTTTGGTAACACCATATTTCAGGCCACGAAGGCCACCAGCGTTTTCGGCAACATTGCCACCAATTGTAGAAAAAGCGACGCTACCAGGATCTGGAGGGTAGAAGAGATTGGCTTCAGCGGCAACCGGATCGATATCTGAAGTGGTTATCCCTGCTTCAACAGTAATAAGCCTGTTGGCTGGATCAAAGTCGATAACCTTTTGCATTTTGTCCATACAGAGAACAACACCTTTTTTGAGCGGAACAGAACCACCGGAGAGACCGCTTCCCTGACCCCTTGGAGTCACAGCGATCTTTTCACGGTAAGCAAATTTCATAAGCTCGCTGATTTGCTCTGAGGTTGTTGCAAAAACAACAGCCTCTGGTTGAATTTCTGCGTGAGAGGCATCATAGCTGTAGGCCAGCATATCTTCAACTTCAGTAAGAACGTTTTTTTCGCTGAAGATTGTTTGTAGTTCCTCAATTTGGCTTTTTCTCATGTAATACTCCGTTGGCTGGGAAATAGGGGAGCCACCAGGCTCCTAATTGGCTGCTACTTACTCGGCGAGGCATTGAGATGGAATATCCATGAAAGCAACTACCGAAAAGTATTTAAATCTGTTCTAAAAGCGACAAAGGATTGCGCCTTAAAGGTAGGACCAATATTAGAAGATACCAATGGCCTTGTCAAGTGGAAAAGACCACTAATTCGATGTTACCTAAGCTTTTGATATTGAATGATTAAAGCGATATTGTTATGTGTTTCCTGCCGGTTTGTCGAAATTGGTAATACCAATATTTTCAGGTGTGCCTGATGGCAAGACGGACTGTAACCAGACAAAATAATCTGTAATTTTGATAGGTCAAAACTGTTTGGGGAGGAAGTTATTGCTGAACAATGAAATGATACTGTATCTGCGGAGGTAAGGAATTGCTGGTTGTACAAGAGGAGATTATCTCTAAATTTTTAATGAGAAGCTGGGTGGGAGGGAGCGATGTAATAGTTAATTTTTTCAAGAAATCAGAATTTAACAGGAAAAGTCTTCAATCCTAAATATTTTTAGTTGCCAAAATTTAGTAATGATTTTTTAAGAATATTTCATTGTAAGCGGTATTGACCCTGATTGATAAGAAGATTTTCTCTAAAATGTTAAATGATTAGGTTTGATATATTTCCTAATATTAGGCAGATGAGGGGACGGTGGATTTTGCATCAAAAAAAATGATGGGAAAGTGCAAGAAAATCGAACGAATAGATATCAGTGTAGGAATGAAGTCCTAAGGGAAAAATTCCCAATTACAAGTTGTAAGTGTGAAAATATATGATATATTTGTGCGCGATATATAAAGCAGACTCGAGGGTAGTTTCGGAAGGTATCTTTTTACACTGCTGTGTTGCAAGGCAAGTAATTTTCGTATGTTATGGCGCTAATAACTGTCATTGTAGTACATTGCTTGGTAGTGAATTAAAGAAGATGATTAAGTCCATTTGTTTCCCTGGCGGACAAGGTAACCCGCATGAGTGAATGCACCATCAAATTTCTTCCCCATGATAGAGCCATAACTGTTTCTACTGGGGAGAGTCTTATTCGAGCTGCACTTCAGGCCGGTGTGCATATTAATGCCTCCTGTGGTGGTGAAGGTGTTTGTGGTAAGTGCCGAGTTCTTATCGAAGAAGGAAATGTTTCTGAGGGAATATCTGAACGGATTAGTCAAGAAGACATAGAAAAAGGTTATCGCTTAGCCTGCCTTGTAAAAGTCACTGAAGATGTTGTGATTCGCATCCCTGTCGAATCTTCCATTGACAAAAGTGTGATGAATCTTCAGGCCACCCCTCGCAGAACCGCCTCTATTCAACATATGGATTTTGAAAGCCTGAAGGAAGAAGGGCTTTTTATTCCTCCTGTAGAAAAAATATTTCTTACCCTGTCCCCCCCCAGTGCTCAAAACAATATGCCTGATGTTACCAGGCTTATAGAATATCTCAAACTTGAAGCAAACGAACATAAACTCGAGCTTACCCTGCCGGTTATTCAAAAACTACCGGCAGTCATGCGGGAAAGTGATTTCCAGTTGACCGTTACTGTTATTCGTCCAGTAAGAAGTGACGGCAAAAACCTCATTATAAATGTGCAGCCTGGTGATACAACCGGAGCGAATTATGCTGTCGCCATGGATATAGGTACGACTACTATTTATGGCCAGCTCATTGATTTGGCGTCAGGTGAATGTCTTGCTGAAGCTGGGGACTTCAATGGTCAGATAAGTTATGGGGAAGATGTAATTACCCGAATTATTTATGCTGAAAAGCCTGGTGGTCTTGCTAAGCTCCAGGAAGTTGTTGTGAGTACAATGAACAGCGTACTCAAGAAGATTATCCAAAAGTCAAATGTTGATCGTGAGGATATCTCAACTATTACCTTCTCAGGTAATACCACCATGACTCAACTGTTTCTTCAGATCGATCCACGAAATATCCGCAGGGCGCCCTATGTACCGACTGCGACCCTTTATCCCCTGTTTACTGCTTCTACTGTTAATATTGATATTAACGATCATGCCATAGCCCTCCTTTACCCACAGGTGTCAAGTTTTGTCGGTGGCGATATTGTTGCCGGAGTAATGGGCTCAGGCATGTACCGCAAAGAAGAACTGACTCTTTTCCTTGATATCGGAACCAATGCAGAACTCGTTGTCGGCAATAAAGATTGGCTTGCCTGTACAGCCTGCTCTGCCGGACCAGCTTTTGAAGGTGGCGGTATTGAGTTTGGAATGCGGGCTGCCAAAGGTGCTATTGAAGATTTTTCTCTTGACCCAATTACCTATGAGCCGATGATTTTTACTATCGGCGATGTAAGGCCAAAAGGAATTTGCGGCTCCGGGCTTATCACCATGGCTGCAGTTATGTTCGAAATGGGAGTGATAAATAATCGGGGTAAGTTTAACCGTGATCATGGTACGCCAAGGATAAGGTTAAATAATCATGTTTGGGAGTATGTTATAGCATGGAAGGACGAAACCCAGATCGATCGTGACATTGCCCTGACTGAACCGGATCTTGATAATCTTATACGTGCTAAGGGTGCAATTTACAGCGGTTGCATGACTTTACTGGAAGAAGTTGGATTATCCATGGATATGGTCGAGCATATTATCCTTGCAGGTGGATTCGGCAGCTATATCGATCTGGAAAAGGCAATGGTTCTTGGATTGCTGCCCGAGTTGGATCCGGAACGTGTAACTTTTATCGGTAACGGTTCGCTTATGGGAGCACGTATGAGCTCTCTTACCAATAGAATTCGTAAGGATGTCGTGTCTGTGACTCAGAAAATGACTAATTTTGAACTCTCTGAGACACCTTCATACATGGATAATTATATTGCGGCAATGTTTCTCCCTCATACGGAAATCGAAAAATTTCCACGTTTAAAGGCTCGAATGCTTGCCAGGGGGAAGTAGTATCGCAGTAGAAAAATAAAAAGATAAAAGGCCTAAGCAGGCTGAGACATAGCAAATTAGAATTTAATAGTTTTAGTAATCATTTTGTACCTCTTGTTGTATGGCTAGTGCTAAAAAGGGGAGGTTGATGTTGCAGTTAAACGCGACCTTCAGGAGAAAAATTACTCACCAGTAAGGAGGCAAAAGTGGGATTTAAACTTAAGAAGGAATCCTATAGTGGCGGCATTAAAGCAATTTCCATAGGAAAGGGTGATGCAGCTATTACTGTGGGAGGTGAGACATGTTATCCCTTCTATACGTTCGAAGGTGACATGCCGAACAAACCCATCATTGCAATGGAAATCTGGGATATGGCGCCAGATGATTGGCCTGCACCAGTGATGGAGCAATTCAAAGACGTAGTTTCCGACCCTGCTGCTTGGGCCAAAAAATGTGTCGATGAATTTAAGGCTGATGCAATCGTTATTCAGCTAAAAAGTACCGACCCTAATGATAAAGACGCAAGTCCTGAATCGGCAGCAGAGACAGTTAAAAAAGTTCTAGCTGCAATCGATGTCCCTCTCATTGTATGGGGATGTACTAATCCCGAGAAAGACGAAGCGGTCCTGAAAGTAGTTGCTGAAGTTTGTCAGGGCGAAAATCTGGTGTTGGGTCCAGTCGAAGAAAAAAACTACAAAGGTATTGGTGCAGCAGCCATGGGCTATGGTCATGCAGTAATATCCTCTTCTCCAATTGATGTTAACCTTGCAAAGCAGGTGAACATCCTTTTAGAAAATCTCGGTATGCCAATGGATAGAGTCCTGGTTGATCCGACTACCGGTGGCCTTGGCTACGGTTTGGAATACACCTACTCTGTTATGGAGAGACTGACCATGGCTGCCATGGTCCAGGGTGATGAAAAACTCCAGTTTCCGATGATCAATAATCTTGGAAATGAAGTCTGGAAGTGTAAAGAGGCCAAGCAGACTGTTGATGATGCACCCATATTAGGCGACCCGGAAAAACGTGGTGTCATGATGGAGGCGGTTGGTGCTGTTTCTTATCTACTGAGTGGTTCTAACATTCTTATTATGCGTCACCCTGAAGCAATCAGGTTAACCAAGGAATTTATCAACGCTATGGCAGATGGTGGTTCGTTGACCGAATCTGCAGCTATTGCAAAGATTCTCGATGAAGCAAGTATCGATTTTGCAGCGCTTGCTCCTGCAGCGGATTTGACCATTGCAGAAGAAAAGAAAGCTGCTCCTGCTAAGAAAGCTGCTCCTGCTAAGGCCGCTGCCCCTGCAGCCCCTGCTGCTCCTGCAAAAGCCGCAGCTCCTGCAGCCCCTGCTAAAGAAGAGCCAAAAGCTGAAGCAGCTCCTGCTCCTGCTGTAGACCCTGAAGCTCAGGCGAAAGCTGACGCTGAAGCAAAAGCTCAGGCAGCAGCGAAAGCTGAAGCTGATGCTAAGGCCAAGGCTGATGCTGAAGCCAAAGCCAAAGCCGATGCTGAGGCAAAAGCGAAGGCTGACGAAGAAGCTAAAGCACAAGCTGAGGCAGATGCTTTAAAGGCTGAAGCGCAACAGCGTGAAGACGATGAAAAGGCTTTGAAAAGGCTTAGGGCTCAAGCTCGTAAGGCAGCTCATGAATCCGCCGATAGCCAGGGCGATGTTGCTGTGTCTATGACTGCAGCAGCTGAACAGAAAACTGATCAGGATAAAATTCTTGAGATGCTGGATAGATTCCACAAGAGATAATAGGTTAGGATATCAATTAGTATAATATTGTACTGTATTGCTCTTGAGATAATTGATAATCTCAAAAACTCTACGAAGAGGAAACTCGATATGGCAGAAGTAAAAGCAAAAATAGTTAAACAAGCTAGTGCGATGGACGCATCAATTGAGCCGTCAACCCAGGAGATGATCCTTAGGGCCCAGCAACTCAACATTGAAACCGTATTTGATAGAGCAGTAACCATGAAGCCATGTGCCATTGGCCTCCAGGGTATCTGCTGCAAAAACTGCGCAATGGGACCTTGCCGTTTGCCACTTCCAAAAGATGGTATTCAGGGCGAAGATACTCGTAAAGGCCTTTGTGGTGCGACTGCTAACACTATCTGTGCGAGAAACTTCGCGCGCATGATCGCTGCGGGCGCCGCTGCTCACTCTGATCATGGCCGTAATGTAGCCATAACTTTTCTTGCCGCAGCGAAAGGCGATGTTGACGATTACAAGATTAAAGATCCTCAGAAATTGCTGCAGATAGCACCATATTATGGTGTTGCTACCACTGTAGAAGAAGATGGTGTAACGAAAGATCGCGACATCCAGGAAATAGCAATTGCTGTTGGTGAGATAGCTGTAAAAGAGTGGGGCAAGCCTACTGGTAACCTGCTTATGTTAAAAAGAGCACCTCAGCCACTGCAGGATAAGTGGGAAGAGCAAGGTGTTCTGCCTCGTAACGTGGACAGAGAGATCGTTGAAATCATGCATCGTACCCATATGGGTGTTGATCAGGATTTCAAAAATCTGATGAAGCAGGGAACCCGTGCTTCTCTTGCTGATGGTTGGGGTGGCTCCATGATAGGAACTGACCTGCAAGATGTCATGTTTGGTACTCCTACACCATTGCAGGCAGAGGCCAATCTTGGTGTTATGAAGGAAGATCATGTAAACGTTATTGTTCATGGTCATGAGCCGCTCCTTTCAGAGATGATCGTTGCTGCTTCACAATCACAGGAATTGATAGACTACGCCAAGACCAAAGGGGCAAAAGGTATACAGTTGAGTGGGATTTGCTGTACCGCCAATGAAGTTCTCCAGCGTCATGGTGTACCACCAGCAGGAACCTTTCTCCAGCAGGAACTGGCTATAATTACTGGTGCCTGTGATGCAATGGTTGTCGACGTTCAGTGTATTTTCCAGAACCTCGCTAACGTTGCAAAATGTTTCCACACCAAACTGATCACCACTCACCCCATCGCCAAGATGGAGCAGGATAATGTTGTTCATATAGAATTCGATGAACATCATGCCATGGAAGATGCAATCCGTATCGTTAAGATAGCGATTGACAACTTTGAGAAACGTGGTGCTGAGGTTATGATTCCTAATCATAAGACCACTCAGATTGCCGGTTTTGGTGTCGAGTCAATTCAATACCATTTGGGCGGTAGTTTTCGAGGCGATTATTTCACCTTAAATGACAATATCATCAATGGCCGTATTCGTGGTATTGCTGGTGTCGTTGGTTGTAATAATGCCCGTACCAAGCACAATGAAGAGCATATTGTGCTTATGAAAGAGTTGATCAAAAATGATGTTATCGTTTTGACCACTGGTTGTAGTGCTATTGCCGCCGGTATCCACGGTTTACTCACCCCTGAATCTGCGGCCGTTCATTGTGGTCCTGGACTCGCCGAGGTTTGTGAGACCGTTGGTATCCCACCTGTATTACATATGGGTTCATGCGTTGATAACAGCCGTATCCTTCTTGCTGCAACTGAGGTTGTTAAGGCTGGTGGACTTGGTAATGATATCTGCGACCTGCCTGCTGCCGGTAGTGCACCTGAGTGGATGAGTGAAAAAGCAATTTCAATTGGCCAATATTTTGTAGCTTCCGGAGTTTACACTGTCTTCGGTTACCACATGCCAGTTGAAGGCGCTCCGGTCTTTAAAGATTATCTCTATAAAGAAATGGAGAATATCTACGGTGGTAAGTGGGATTGTGAGCCCGATCCAATTAAGCATGCCCATTTGATGATCGCCCATATTGACAAGAAGCGTAAGGAACTTGGTATTGATAAAGCACGTGACAGGGTTCTTATGGATATGGCTGACAGACAAGCCCTTGGAATGGAATAATATAATAAGAACATTACGTTATTACTAATATAAGGAGTAAAGCATGTCTAGATTAGTAGCATTTGCAGCTATACAGGGTGGTTATAAAGTTGTTTCCCAGGTGGAGGGTGATCTTGAGAAGGCCCTGCAAACTTATGACGCCAGTACACCAATTGGCTTTCCTAATACCGCATATTATCTGCCGGTAATTTACTCTCTCACTGGAATGAAATGTGAGACTCTTGAAGATTTGAAAAAGCCCATGGAATTTGCTCGTGGTCTTTTACCACCCCATATAAAGGGTGCCAACCATCTACCGTATCTTGGACCACTCCTCGATGCAGGTATGGCTGGAATCTTTGCATATGAAGTAAAAGAGGCTCTTCGCATTTTAAGAGAACCTGATTTCTACCTTGACGCTGAAGATCCTGATATTGATGCTGGAAAAATCTGGGTCGGTCCCGCCAGTGACATTATTCTTAGAAAACGCGGTGTCGAATTCGTTGACGGCTCGGCTCCCGGTTTTGCGGCAATCGTTGGTGCCGCTCCCAGTGCCGAGATCGCCCAAATGATCGTCGAAGATTATCAGAAGAAAAACCTCTATGTCTTCTGTGCCGCCAACCACTATGGCAAGACTGTTATCGAGCAGTGTCTTGAGGCAGGAATGCAGGTTGGTTGGAATACCCGTATCGTACCTTTTGGACCAGATATCTCTTCTGCAGTATTTGCTCTTGGTTTTGCCAACAGAGCTGCTATGGCTTTTGGTGGTGTACAGCCAGGCGATTATCGCAAGATGCTGATGTACAACAAGAACCGTATCTTTGCTTTTGTTAATGCTCTTGGTGATGTCGGTACCGAGTGGGCTGTTGCGGCTGCCGGTTGTGTCAACTGGGGCTTCCCAACGCTTGCTGATACTGATATTCCTGAGATCCTGCCAACAGGTATCTGTACTTATGAGCATGTTGTTGCCAACATACCCCACGATGAGATTTGTCAGAAGTCCGTTGAGGTTCGTGGTCTGAAGATCAATGTAACTGAAATCGATATCCCACTGTCTTTTGGGCCGGCTTTTGAGGGTGAGCGAGTTCGTGGTGGCGATCTTTTTGGTCAGATGGGTGGTGGTAAGACCCAGTGTACTGAGCTAGTTAAGATGGCTGAAATGAATGAAATCGAAGATGGTAAGGTCACTGTAGTCGGACCAGACATTGGTGATATGAAAGAAGGCGATGTCTTACCGCTCGGAATCTTTGTACAGATTGCCGGTCGTGAGTTCCAGACCGATTTTGAGCCAATTATGGAGCGTCAGATTCATCATCTTATTAACTATGTTCAGGGAATTATGCATATCGGACAGCGCGATATCTCCTGGGTACGTGTTGGTAAGCCTGCAGTAGAAAAAGGTTTTACTCTGAAGGATATTGGTGTTGTTCTCCATGCTAAATTCCATCAGGACTTCCAGAAAATTGTCGACAAGGTTCAGGTCACGCTCTTTACTGGTAAGGAAGATGTTGACAAACTGACAGCAACTGCTCGAGAAGAGTACAAGACTCGTGATGCACGTGTCGACAACATGACCGATGAGGATGTAGAAACCTTCTACTCCTGTAGCCTCTGTCAATCTTTTGCACCAAGCCATGTATGTACCGTAAGCCCTGAAAGAACTGGTCTTTGCGGTGCTTACAACTGGATGGATTGCAAGGCATCTTTTGAGATCAACCCAACTGGTCCTAATCAGCCGATCCAGAAAGGTAAAGTACTTGATCCTGTTCTTGGACGTTTTGAAGGCGTAGATGAATTCATCAAGGGTGCCTCAAAAGGTGCCATTGACACCTATAACTTCTATTCCATGGTTCAAGCTCCAATGACCACCTGTGGTTGTTGTGAATGTATAGCGGCTATGCTACCTGGTTGTAACGGTATCATGACGGTTGGCCGTGATTATACAGGTGAGACTCCTTCTGGAATGAAGTTTACCACGCTTGCCGGTGTTATGGGTGGCGGTGCTTCTTCTCCTGGTTTTGTCGGCCATTCAAAATTTAACATTACCCAGAAGAAGTTTATCCTTGGTGATGGTGGCTTACTGAGAATGGTTTGGATGCCTAAAGTCGTAAAAGACGAGATCCGTGACAGATTGAACGCCAGAGGCGCGGAAATGGGCGTAGAAAATTTCGCTGATATGATTGCTGACGAGACCGTTGGTATCACTGAAGACGAGATTATGCCATGGCTCGAAGAGAAAGGTCATCCGGCTCTGAAGATGGATCCGATTATTGGCTAATTATTTAAGCAGGAAGCCCGGTTTCATCCTATGATGAAACTGGGCACATCCAGCTATGAAATATATATAAGGAGACAACAAAAATGGCGTTAACAGGAATTCAAATCTTCAAACTCCTGCCTAAAACCAACTGTAAGGAGTGTGGGGTTCCGACGTGCCTCGCGTTTGCCATGAACCTCGCGTCCAGCAAAGCTGAACTTGATGCCTGCCCATACGTATCTGATGATGCTAGAGCCCAACTCGCTGAAGCTTCTGCACCACCGATTCGCCCAGTTCCTGTTGGAAAAGGTGTTCGTGCTGCCAAAACTGGTGGTGAGACTGTTCTGTACAGACACGAAAAGACCTTTTTTAATCCAACAATGTTTGCTGGAACTGTAACCTCTGATACTGCTGAAGCAGATGTTGAGGCTAAGCTTAAGTCATGGAATGCTCTACAGTATGAGCGTGTAGGTTTTAACCTACGCCCAGAACTGGTAGCCTTAAAAGACGTTAATGGTGATGGTGTTGCATTTGCCTCACTGGCTAAGCTTATTGCAGAGACTTCAGAATTTAACCTCATTCTGATGAGTGAAGACGCTGAAGTTATTAAAGGTGCTGTAGCTACTGCTGGTTTTAAGCGTCCTTTGATTTATGCTGCAACAGCTGATAACGCTGATGCTTTCGGTCAAATAGCTCTTGATAATGACCTTCCTCTTGCTGTTAAATCCGATTCCATTGATGGCGTTATTGCCTTGACTGATAAATTGGTCGGTATGGGAATTAAGGATCTGGTAATCGATTCAGGTGCAAGAGAAGTAAAACAGGCCTTGGAAGATCAGGTTGCCATTCGCAGAGCTGCCTTGAAAGACGGTAACCGATCACTTGGCTTCCCAACCATTTCTTTTCCATGTGAAATGGCTTCTACTATTGAGATGGAAGGTCTTGTTGCCAGTATGTTCGTAGCCAAATACGGTGGCATCGTGGTTATGTCTGATTTGACCACTGAGGTTATTTTTCCACTGTTACTCGAACGTCTCAATATTTACACTGATCCGCAACGCCCAATGACGGTAACCGAGGGTATTTTTGAGATCGGTACACCTGATGAAAATTCACCGGTTCTTGTTACTACCAATTTTGCCCTGACATATTTTATTGTTTCAGGTGAGATTGAGGCGAGCAAAGTGTCTGCCTGGTTGCTGATCAAAGATTCCGAGGGACTTTCTGTTCTTACCGCATGGGCTGCTGGCAAATTTGGCGGAGATGATGTGGGTATGTTCGTGAAAAAATGCGGAATTATGGATAAGGTCAAGCATACTGAGCTTATTATTCCGGGTTATGCTGCAGCTATTGCCGGTGATGTAGAAGAAGAATTGCCAGGCTGGAGCATTACTGTTGGTCCTAGAGAAGCGGCTCACCTTGCTGGTTTTCTTAAAAGCAAGTAATTGCAGTTAGATATCTTTTCGTGCCGGCGGTTTCTTTAGGGGAGCGCCGGCACAGTTTTTATAGAGTAATGCTCGTTAGTGTTTGTTAACAATTTGCTATTATTTATCTTTGACAAGGGAGAAAAATATGATTCTTTTTGGCGAAAGCCTTAATGTCATTTCTAAGGTTATTGGAAAGGCATACAGAGAACGTGACGCAAAACCAATTCAGGAAGAGTGCCTTGAGCAGAAGAAGCTTGGCATGGACTACATCGATATCAACCTCGGTCCTGCAAAAAAAGATGGCCATGAATTGATGCCATGGGTTTGCCAGGTCGTTCAAGAGGTGGTGCCCGAGATTCCACTTCTCCTTGATACTTCTAATATCGCTGCGATTGAAGAAGGTCTGAAGGTTTTGAAACCTTCCACTAAACCGCATGTCGTCAACTCTATTATGGCTCGACCTGAGCGTTATACTGAAATGTTGCCGATGGCTGCTAAGTATGAAGCTGACATTGTCGCATTAATGTGGGGACCTGATGGTCTGCCGCGTGATGAAAATGAGCGAGCAGCTCTTTGTGTTGAGCTCCTGTATGCTGCAAATGAGGCTGGGATTCCAAATGAAAAAATTTGGGTTGACGGTATTGTTACTCCAGTAAACATCCAGCAACAACAATGTGTATCGTTCTTGAACTTTCAGATGATGCTTGAGGATATTGCTCCTGGTTCTATGTCTACATGTGGTCTTTCAAACATCTCAAATGGTCCTCCGGTTGAGTTGCGGCCGATCCTGAATAATACCTACATGATCATGTTGGAACGTTACGGAATGAAATCAGTAATTGCAGATCCTCTTGATCTTGAACTTACTGCCGTTGCTAAAGGTCAGCGTCCTGAGATCGTTGAAGTTGTTCACCAGGCTATGGACGGAAATGCCCCTGAGATTTCCAGCCTATCCAAAGAACTTGCCGATTATGTGAAAACTGTAAAAGTCATTACCGGCGAAACCCTCTTTTCCGATTCTTACCTTGAGATCTGAAAAAGAGCTATTAGTTTAAAAAGCTCCATCCTTTCGGGGATGGGGCTTTTTTTTTCTTCAAAGAATGGTTACACATCTGATGATGTACAAGGGGTTTGTCTCGGTAAACTTTGAAAATTCAAACATGAGAGAATTGATGGAAGAAGAAAAAGAAAAGGTAGACGTATGGGTCTATGTTTTTGTTTGCAATCCTGGAGCTAATGAGAGTTTTCTTGGATTATACAACAAGGAACAGGATGTTAATTTTATTCCGGCTTTTCAAACTAAAGAAGAAGCAAACGATTGTTTTTTGACTTTGCCAAGGGAAAAGGGAAAAAAATATGAACTTCAAGCAGTTCATATTGAAGAGTTACATGATGTGGCAACAAAGGCAGGTTTTGCGGTAACTTTAGTTGATAGTGATGGGAAGGTCATTAAAGAGTAGTCTGGTTACTTTTTATAAACATTATATCATGAAGTTTTTTTATTTGGTTCGCAGGATAATAATTTAGTGGAAGGAGATTTCCCGACGTGAGTTTAAAAATAGCAATAGGTGGAAAGGGTGGGGTCGGCAAAACCACTATAACCTCTCTTCTGGCGAGATGTCTGGCTGCTGACGAAAATAACAAAGTCATTGCAATTGACGCTGATCCTGTAGCAAATTTAGCTGCCGGCCTTGGGATTCCAGAGGATGAGCCGATTACTCCTATCTCTGAATTGACTGATCTCATTGCAGAGAGAACTGGTGCAACTCCTGGAACAATGGGCGGGTTTTTCACCTTAAATCCCAAGGTTGACGATATTCCTGATCGTTTTTCTCTGGAAAGAGATGGTGTCAAATTACTGGTAATGGGCACTGTGCAAAGTGGAGGTTCCGGATGTATCTGCCCTGAAAGTACTATTCTGAAAGCTTTAATGAATCATCTTGTATTAGTAAGAGATGATATTGTTATCATGGATATGGAAGCAGGAGTCGAGCACCTTGGGCGAGCAACTTCGGCGTCAGTAGATGCCCTTATTGTTGTAGTTAATCCAGGTGCAAGAAGCAGAGCAGCTGCAGCGAAAATACGAAAGCTCGGATTGGATATAGGCATTAAAAATGTTCTTATTCTTGGTAATCGAGTCAATGGCCCAGAAGACGAACAATTAATCCGTGAGTCTCTGTCAGATTTTGAAATTATAGGCTTTGTTCCGGAGCAGGATGAAATAGTTAAAGCTGATAGAGCAGGAAGAAGAGCGTTTGACGATATTGCGAATGCACCGAAAGAGCTTTTTGACGTGGTTGGAAAATTATCAGCGATGAAAAATTAATACCTGCTCAGCTTCAATAAAAATTCAGCCGCCTTTACTGACTTTTAATGAGTGCGGCTGAATCATTTTCAAAACACCTGACAACTATCTGCTTTATCTTTTCTTTTCTTTTTTCTATTTGATCTCCCCAATATACCGCTACTAAGACGGGTATTAATGTCTTGACAATGCCACGGAGTGGTGCAATAATAGGAAGTGAGAATCTTTCTCATGTGAGAATCATATTGCCTGTAGCTAGTAATTGTGAGTATCATAGTGCATGATTGCTGCAAAACAGGACTGGTCCAGTCTTGAGTGGTTCATTCATGACCTGTAGACCTTACAATTCGAGTAATCCAATTCCCCCGGAGGCGTCATGGCAAAACCATTAGAACTCATCAAAGTAGAAGATCTAACAATCTGCGAGTCCACCGCACAAATGATCACCAAGGCCAGAAATGACGGAGCTGTACTCGATTTTGACAGATTTAATGCTACAAAGCCCTGTCCAATTGGTGAAAAATCTGCCTGCTGTAAGCATTGCGCAATGGGCCCATGCAGGCTGAATGTAAATAGCCCATACGATAGGGTCGGGGTGTGTGGAGCAACAATAGACACCATCGTGGCACGTAATTTTGGGCGAATGGTTGCAGCAGGGACCGCGGCCCATACTGATCATGGAATGGCCATGCTTGAGCTTTTCCGTGACGTCATTAATGGCAAGACAAAAGATTATTCGATCAAAGATCCCATTAAGCTATTAGAAGTAGCAGCTTCTCTAGATATTGTAACAGAGGGCCGGGAGTTAAAAGACGTGGCAATGGATCTATACCACGATCTAGAGAGAACCTATACGCAAGTTGAGGGCGAAATCCCCATGATGAAAAGGGTCCCGCCAAAAACTCTTGAAGCCTGGCGCGCAGCAGGGATTGTTCCGCGAGGGGCCATGCGTGAGATTATGGAAATGATGCACCGTACTGCTATGGGTGTTGATCAGGATTATGAAAATATAACAAAGCAGATATCCCGGACAGCCCTTGCTGATGGATGGGGTGGTTCGATGGTTTCCACCGATATCTCAGATATCTTGTTTGGTACACCTTCGCCTGTGGAGGTAGAAGTTGATATGGGTGTGCTCAAGGAAGATCAAGTGAATATAATTGTTCACGGTCATGAGCCAAATCTCCTTGAATCTATGGTTGTGTCCGCTGCTGACCCGACACTTGTAGAAGCAGCAAAGAAAGTTGGGGCTAAAGGTATTAATCTTATCGGAATGTGTTGCTCTGGTCTGGAGGCCTTGTCACGACATGGTCTGCCGCATGCTGGGAATTTCTCCAGTACCGAGGCTGTGATGGTAACTGGTGCGGTTGATGCTATGACCGTAGATATTCAGTGTATAAAGCAGGCTATGCAAAAGATTGCAGATTTCTATGACACCCCTTTTATCACCACCAATTATAGAGCTAAAATTGAAGGTGCTCTGCATATTCAGTTGGATGAACACGATCCTCGAGAGTGCACCGACGAAATTGTCATTAAGGCTATCACCCGATTCAAAAATCGTAAAAAACCAATTCAGATTCCTGCTCAAAAAGCGAAGGGTGTACACGGTTTTTCTTTCGAATACATCAATTATATGCTGGGGGGGTCATTTCGTGGCAGCTATACCCCTCTTAATGAAAATATTATTAATGGAAGGATTCGTGGTGTGGCTGGTGTTGTTGGCTGTACCAACCCTCGGTCAAAACAGGATTACTCCCATGTGGAACTGGTAAAGGAATTGATCAAAAGCGATGTGTTGGTTTTGCAAACAGGCTGCTCTCAAATGGCGCTTGCTAAAGCTGGATTGACTGGACCCGGTGCTGCGGCGCTTGCCGGACCAGGCCTTGCTGAAGTATGCGAAACTGTAGGAATGCCGCCTGTACTTGGACTAGGCTCCTGTGTTGACAACAGCAGGATTCTGACTGCAGCCTCTGAGATGGTTAAGGTTGGTGGCTTGGGAGATTGTATTGCTGATTTGCCTGCTGTTGGTTGTGCACCTGAATGGATGAGTGAAAAGGCCATTGCCATCGGGCAATATTTTGTTGCCTCCGGAGTATATGTTGTGTTTGGTCATACTTTTCCAATGACTAAAGGGACCAAGTTTGAAAAGCATATGTTTGAGGAGCTTGAAGAACTCGGCTTTGGTAAATGGGGTTTTGCTGACGACCCGAAAGAGATGGCAAGACTGTTGATCGCTCATATTGATAAAAAACGTGCCCAGTTGGGTATAGATAAGGCCCGTGAGCGGGTTCTTATGGATATGGCTGATAGACAAGCACTTGGAATGGAATAATGTGTCTGGGAGACGACAGCAAGCAGTAAGCTAGTCGTCTCCCTTTTGTTGGCAAGGATTTAAGCTGACATTATTGACACTTTGGGAGAGGGCGTATGGCAATCTTTGATGGAAGATACCGATGGGATGGAACAAAAAAAGGTGAGCGTGAACCTATCGCATGGTCTCCTGGTGCATATGATGTGAAAATTTTCAAGTGTGCGTCATCTTCTGGAAATGTACAGTACCTAAAGCCCTTTGTCTGTATTTTCGCAGCGACCGGTGAAGGGCAATCTATTTCGGCCAACCCTGAAAAATTTGCGAAACAGATTTGTGATGATTTTTCTCTTGAGATCGAACGCGTGCTGTGGGTGGAAGATCTTTTAACGGATACAGATAGATATCAGATTGTCATGTTTACACGATCAAGTAAATTGGCAAATACAATATTTTATCGAACAGATAAGCGTATGGCTCTAGAGCGTGAAGTACAAATGATTCAACAAGAATTATCCGCAATGGAAATGCTTGTTGGCTAATTTGCTATGGTTTGAAACTCGTTTTTATCTGGTTATCTGATATATGGTGAAAAATGATCTCTGAAGTTGATCTGCTAAAAAAACAATTGGAAAAGCTTGATGAAGAGATCGCGGAAACCATTCGACGTGTACCAGCTCACTCGGCAAAGCCGCCGGTGATGATGGATCTGCTGGAATTAGAAGACCAACGGGATCTGCTCCTTAAAAAACTGGGTGAAATTAAGTGAGTGTTGAACGTTCACGGGTTTTTGATGAAACGTATCGGCGGTATTTGGAGGAAATCCAAAAACTGGATTTTCTAGCAAAGGCAGAGATACTCGGTGTGAAGGCTGCCAATGGAGCATTGAAAATTCCGCTTTACGATAAAATTTATCATTTTGGTTTTACCGGACTCATCAGCGATAATGGTGAGGTCCTTCCTCCTGCAGTACAGGTGATGATTTGCAAATATATCCTAACCTGTCCTCTTGAACTTCCTAAATTGAGTGAGACACTGGTGACCTACAGAGAATTTAAGGATGCCGGGCCACTCATATCCTATTTCGCAACAAACACCAATAAAACTTTGGAATCAACATTTTCCGGTAACGTTACAGGACTCAGGAAGAGGGGAGAGGAGATTGGAGGAAAAGTCTTAGGCTCTGATACCTATGACCTCTCTCTTGAATTTCATGCTTTTCCACGTGTCCCGGTCATTTTGAATTTCAATGATCGAGATGATCTCTTTTCTGCCACCTGCTCGGTTTTGTATCAATCTTCCGCAGCTCATTTTCTCGATATGGAATGCCTGGCCATGACTGGTACACTGCTTACCGGGAAGTTGATTGCCAATTCTACCTTTATCTGAGTCTATTCTTCACAGAATAATCTCACATTTCTGATTCAGGTTTAATAGTCATTGTCAGTGACATCTTCCTCTAGTATTTTTCAAATTCAGACTTATAATTCTTGCTTATATAATGTCGTAGTAAAACAATTAATCTGTGATAAAGGAGACCTACATGACAGATCAACATTGCCCTGGATTTGAAAGTAATAAAACTTTGAATGAAGTAAAAGTCAAATGCCCTGCATGTGCTAAAGAGTGGGAAATATTTTCCGATGAAGTAGAAAAGAAAACAAAATGCTCCGCCTGCGGGGCTGAAGTTGATCCAAAAACTTGTGCCGTCAGTTAGTCCTATTTTTCTATAGGAAGAATAAACGGATTAAAAAACTCCATTGAAACAAGCATAATTTCAATGGAGTTTTTTGTGGAAGTGCCATGTTTATATGGCTTTATCACTGATCTTGTGAATACATTGAAAAACCAGTCTTGCAAGTCCTAGTGAGTGTTTGTGTTAGGTTTTTTTGCGGAAACCTTAAAAGCACTGATCATTTTTCTCAATTGATTGGCAAGTTCGCTCAATGATTCTGAATTTCCCCTCATATTTGAACTGCTCTTGGACATGGAGTGTGCAATGTTACTCACCTCATTAATATCCTGGGCAATTTGAGAAGAAAGGACGGAAGTCTGTGCAACGTTTTCATTCACTTCGGAAATTCCCTGAGAGGCTTGTTCAATGTTAAGAGCAACTTCCGATGCTCGAGTTGCCTGTTCTACCATCGCTTCTGCAATTCGGGACATTATATTATTTACGTTTTCAATGACCTCGGTGATAGCTTCAACTTCAGTGACGGTATCGTGTGTCGACTGTTGAATGCCATCGATCTTCTCTTTAATTTCTTTAGTCGCAAGCTGTGTCTGACTAGCGAGATTCTTAATTTCACCGGCAACAACAGCAAACCCTTTACCGGCGTCACCAGCTCTCGCCGCTTCTATCGTAGCATTTAAGGCTAGCAGGTTTGTCTGGTCTGCGATATCTGTGATAACCTCAGTTACTTTACTTATTTGCTCAGCGGCAGTACCAAGTAAGCTAACCTTGTCTGTTGCTTTTTTTACCTGGTCAGTTGCAGTGTTGGAGATAGTTTTGGCTTCATCACAACTGTCCGCGACCCTTTCTAGAGCCTCTTTCATTTCGGTGGCAGTACCAGCCACTATAGTTATGTTTGTGGAGGCTTCTTCGCTTGCTGCGGCGACTGTCGTCATACTGCTGTTCATTTCTTCACTCGCCGTGGCGACACTGTCAGTACTGTCGCTAAGCCCACTTGCTTCTCCAAGCATCTGCTCTGAGGAAGAAAGTGCCTCTAGGGCAGAGCTTGTTACCGTTTCCGAATTGCCGTTGATTTCTACTATTATATTGTTGATTCGTTCAACAAATGAATCAAACCATCCAGCCAGAATGCCAATTTCATCTGTACGAGTACTATTGAGTCTTTTAGTGAGATCTCCTTCTCCCTCAGCAGCATCTTTTAATCCTTTGGATATCTCATGGAGTGGTGCAATGACTATTTGTTTCAAAAGTAATATGACCAGAAAAATTATACCCAGACAGCATGCGCTGCCTATGGCAATAATCACTTTTGTAGTGCCGGCCTTGACTTCCTTTGATGCCTGGACAAGTATTGTAGCAGTTTGGTCCTGAGCCTGCTTGTTATCGGAGCTAACCTGATTGAGGTCTTTATTTATCTGACCAGTTACTTTGCCTGATTCTTCTGACAGGACGCCTTTAACAGTGGATTCGTTATCACTTTTGAGATTCTTGAATCTAGAAACTAGAGCATCGATTTCCTGAGTAACTGTATTTTTGCTAATACAAATTATGATTTTCCCGATAGGTAAATTATAGTATTCAATGGGTTGTTCATATATTAGAACGGAAGGATCATATTTCGATCCATTCAAAACTCGTTCGATATCCTCTTCTTCCTGGCCTTTATCAATATATGAAATAATCTGATCATCAATAACGTTGAGAAAACTAGGCAGGAAGTTGCCCTTTTCGTCCTGAAATATTACATATACAATTTCCTCGGTTTTGGAGACAGCCTGACTGAACTTAACTAGTTTGTCATACTCCTTTGCCATTAGCGGGTCTGCTGCAATGCTGACAAGTAATGCTCCGACTGTTCTGGCGTTACTCTGGAGCAGTTTCTCCATACCTTTTTGGATGTTCTTTTCCTCCAGTGCCATGGATTTCTCAGTTTTTCTTGAGAGATTTTCTGCTGTTTGATCGCTCATTTGAGAGAGTGTCACAGTTACATTTTTTTCCAAAGAACCGAAGAGTCGTTGGGCATCATCACCTGATTCGTTTAATTTTTCATGGACGGTGGTTGCCATCAAGCCAAGCAGCTTGTTTTGCTTGTTGATAATCGATACACAG
>Ga0209475_10001086_pt1 | contig 38047 bp, 41 predicted proteins | sample tdDd471_FD_187128 | JGI IMG/M metagenome (GOLD analysis project Ga0209475, IMG submission 187128) | Marine sediment microbial communities from the Atlantic coast under amendment with organic carbon and nitrate - tdDd47.1 (SPAdes)... | ecosystem: Environmental > Aquatic > Marine > Coastal >... | reverse complement strand
GAACCGCCTTGGCCATCGATTGACCCAATGGGATGAACTGCCTTTCTACCCATACGCGGCTACGGTTGCGTTTTGGTTGGATCTGGAAAGGAGCATTCCGATGGATATCGCGGTTCCTGGGATTGACCTGGGAAAGACGGTTTGCAGCCTGGCGGGGCTGGATGGCACTGGTGCTGTGGTGTTTCGTCGTCGTATTCAGCGGTTCCGACTGCTGGATTACCTGGCGGATTTGGCGCCGTGCGTGGTGGCCATGGAAGCCTGCGGTGGCGCGCATCACATTGGCCGGTTCTGCCTGGAGCACGGACACGAACCGAGGTTGATGCCGCCGCTCTATGTGCGGCCTTACGTCAAGGTCCACAAGACAGATGACCGGGATGCGGAAGCTATCGCTGAAGCAGCAACGCGTCCGACCATGACCTTCGTGTCGATCAAGTCCGAGGAGCAACTTGACCTCCAGGCTCTGCACCGTGCCCGCGAGCGCCTCGTGCAGAACCGGACGCGCCTTATCAATCAGGCGCGCGGCTTCCTGATGGAGCGTGGCTTCCGCATCGGTCAGGGTCGACATGTCTTTCAACGCGCACTGCGGCAGTTGGGAGATGACCACGGCGGCGATCTGAGCCCCCACATGCTGCAGATGCTGGACGACATGGCCTCGGAACTCGATGCGATCAACGCAAGGATCGCGTCCCTGGATGGCGAGATCAGGGCCATTGCAACCCATGACCAGGACATGCGGCGGCTGATGGAGATTCCAGGAGTTGGCCCGACCATCGCCACCGCTCTGGTGGCTGCGGTCGGCGACGGGCGTAGCTTCGCGAAGTCACGCGACCTGGCGGCTTGGCTCGGCCTGGTGCCGCGTCAGATCACGACGGGTGGAAAAGCCAAATTGATCGAGATCTCCAAACATGGGAACCGATACCTCCGCAAACTGCTGAACCGCCCCGGGATTGCCGGAGGCCGGTTGGTGTGAGTTACGCTGCCATCGTCTGATCGTCCTGCATGGCGTAGTAGCGTTGCTCGGCTTCCGCAGGCGGGATGTTGCTGATCGGCTCCAGCAGTCGGCGGTTGTTGAACCAATCCACCCATTCGAGCGTGGCGAACTCGACGGTTTCGAGCGATCGCCATGGTCCGCGTTGGTGAATAACCTCGGCTTTGTAGAGACCGTTGATGGTCTCAGCGCGGGCGTTGTCGTAAGAATCGCCGACGCTCCCAACCGACAGCTCGATCCCGGCCTCGGCCAGCCGACCGGTGTATTTGATCGAGACGTATTGGCTTCCCCGGTCGCTGTGATGGATCAGGCCGCCGCGATGCGCAGGCCTCCTGCCGGGAAGCTGACGCAGCCCGTCGGCAAAAAGATCTCGTTCCACCGTCAGTTCGCCGATCTTCGCGTGCAGGTCCTTGATCCGGACCGTGCCCGCCTCCGAGTCAGCCGTCGCACGGTCGCGCTGGAACAATTCCGCCCCCCTCCAGCAGCGTTTTCTTCCATTGATGGATCATTGTCAGATAGACGCCGAACCGGCTTGCCAGTTCAGATACCGTCTGCTCGCCCTTCAGGGATTCCAACGCCACCCGCGCCTTGAACTCGGGCTTGTGCTGCTTCCGTTTTATCATCGCTGATCTCCTCATCATGATGACCGGCATTCCGCTGCGCGCCTACGACTACATCGTCAACGGCAAGCCCGCGCTGGAGTGGGTGATGGAGCGCCAGACTGTGAAAACCGACAAGGCCAGCGGCATCGTCAATGATGCCAACGAAACCGTCGGCAATCCGGCCTACCCACTCGAATTGTTCCAGCGCATCATCACCGTGTCGCTCGAAACACTCGATATCGTCGAAAGCCTGCCCAGGCTCGATTTCGATACGCTCACATAGCGCCCCACCTGATCCGCCATTTGCTCCGGCACCCGGAAGCCTCATAGAGGCCGTAGGAAGCCTGATTCACACAAATTGCTTGTGAGCACATGAAGGCCGCCCTGACGCGTCTCTGAGCGCCCGGGGTAGCATTCTGATTGGGGGGCGGCATGCCTTTTCAGATGCGCTTTCCGAAGTCATCGCTTCGTTAGAACGGCTCGACGCGCCATGCCAATCATCGATTTCCTGGCTTGATGAGGGGGAGACCGAAGCCCCCATGTCTGCAGTCCCCACATAGGAAAGTGTCTCGACCAAGTAGCGGAAGGCGCGGAAGAGGCAGTCAGACACTATTGAGGCGCGATGGAACCCATTGCCGATCGTGAGGGTGGGGTGGCCATTTAACGTGAGGGGGGCGGGACGTTTGGCTGGATTTATTGAGCCTCTGAGTGTTCTCAGCATTTCTCCGCTGGGCACAGTATGAATTTTCGCCCATTGCTTGCTATTTGATTGCTGAATCAAATCAGCCTGCACTCTCAGAAATCTAACCAGTTGAAAAAAATGGCGGACCCGACAGGATTCGAACCTGTGACCTCTGCCTTCGGAGGGCAGCGCTCTATCCAGCTGAGCTACGGGTCCTGCGTGGCCTGCATGTGCGGGCCAGAGGCGCTCTGATAGCGGAAAAGCGGGGCTGGTGCAATCGGTCTCGCGGCGTTGGCCAGGATCACTATCCCGACGGGGTGGAGCCTTTCGGGTTGGGTCACGCGGGGTTGAACGGGTTCCGCCCCTCCCGACCCCTGCTGCGACCGGATGCCACGAAGGCGATGCGGGCGGAGGCGCCTAAATCCTTCTCCCATGAAACGCACACGCATCTTCGGGATCTCGGTCCTTGTGCTCGCGGCGCTTATCGGCGGCGGGGCAGTCATCGTTGATGGTCTTCGCGCGCCGTCGCAGCAGGCGGGTGGAGTGACGACCAGCGGCACGGTTTCCATCGGTGGCCCCTTCACTTTGACCAACGACGACGGGCAACGGGTGACCGAGGCAATGCTGAACGGCACCTGGTCACTGGTCTACTTCGGCTACACCTTCTGTCCCGATGTCTGCCCGACGGAGCTGCAGGACATGGCGGCGGTGATGGATGAACTGGGTGCGGATGCGGCGAAGGTGACACCGGTCTTCATCACGGTCGATCCGTCGCGGGACGATGTCGCGCAGATGCATGCCTACGTCGAGGAGTTTCATCCGCGCATGATCGGCCTGACGGGGTCGGAGGCTGAAGTCACCAGGGCTGCAAAGGGCTATCGCGTCTATTACGCCAAGGCTCCGAGTGACACGCCGGACGACCCCTATTACCTGATGGATCACTCCAACTTCATCTACTTCATGGGGCCGGACGGACAGAACGTCGACATCTTCAACGGTCAGATGGCGATCGAGGAGATGGCAGGCCGGATTCAGGCAGCAATCGCGAGGTAGGACGTAAGGGTTCGCGGTCTCTGACCACCTCACGCCAGCATGCGGACAGCGGTTGCGAGCAGGAACAGGGCGAAGGCGAGCTTCAGCGCCCGCGGCTTCATGCCATGGGCGAGACGGGCACCGAGCGGGGCGGTCAGACTGGCGAAGGGGGCAATCAGCACCAGGCCCAGCAGGTTGACGTGCCCGGCGCTCGCCTGCGGCAGGGCCGCGACACCCCAGCCGGAGACAATGAAACCCACCGCGCCGGGCAAGGCGATGATCAGGCCGATGGCGGCGGCCGTGCCCACCGCGCGATGCACCGGATAGCCGAAGATGTTGAAATAGGGGACGCAAAGGGTGCCGCCACCGATCCCCATCATGGCCGACGTGCCACCGATGGCGAAACCGGACGCCGCCCCTGCGGCACCGCCGGGCAGCCGGTCCCGCAGGCGGAAGTCCGCCGGACTGAAGGCCATGTAGGCCGCGACGATCAGCGCGACGATGGCAAAGACCATGGTGAGTGTCGCGCCGCTGACGAGACTGGCGATCAGCACGCCCGAGACAGACCCGGCGAAGATGAACGGCCCCCAGCGCCTCAGCAGGTCCGTGTCCACCGCGCCCCTGCGATGATGCGCCCGCGCCGAGCCGATGGAGGTCAGTACGATGCTGGCCAGCGAGGTGCCGACCGCCACATGCATGCGCACCGACGGGTCGATCTCCAGTTGCCCCAGCATGGTGTAGAGCACCGGCACAACGACAATACCGCCGCCGACACCGAGCAGGCCGGCCAGAACGCCGGCAACGCATCCGGTGCCCACCAGGATGGCAGCCAGCGGCAGCAGGTCCAAAGTCAGTTCCATCATGTCTCCGATGTGACAGGTATCGTGCCTTGCCGCCGCAACGACCAGAATTTCAGGGGCCGGAAAGCTCCTTCCGCGCGATTCTGGTTCGGATCGGGCGGATCCGCAACAGGCTACGTCTCAGCCACGGATGCGCCAGCCAGGTCGTCCGAACGGTTTCGTTCCGGACCCGGGCCAGGCTTCCTTCAGCAGATCGTATCCCTGTCATGACCGGCGGCGGCAAGCAGGTCGCGCAGGGCCTCGTTCATGGAAACATAGCCGGGCTCGATGGCATCCAGGTCCGCGAACGAGACAAATATCCCGGCAAACACTTCGGTATGCAGCAGCCGCGTGCAGTGCGGTGAGAGCTGTTCCAGATCGAAACGGTGCTCGCCGCGAAACAGGCCCCATGGCCCGCCGCCCCAGACCAGGCTCCGGTTGGTCTGCATCTCCAGAACCCGGGGATGGATTGTCAGGGCGTGGCCGTCGGGTTTGACGATGTCCACGGTCAGTCTTTCCCCGACCGCCAGATTTCCCTCGACCCGAACGTGGTACGGATTCCAATCTGGATAGGCCGCCGTATCGGTCAGCGCCGCCCAGACGACGTGAACCGGTGCCGGCAGGTCGATCGAGGTATCGATGGCGACCCGCATGGTCTGTTCCGTGGTTCCTGCCTGACACGCGGTCATCGTGGCGACCAGCCCGGCGGCGAGAAGGATCTGTCTCGGCATCGTGAACTCCCTTGGGCAATTTCTCCCTCAGGATGCCGGACCGGGCGACGTGATTATTGAATGATCGCGCCAGAATTCCCCGCCAATGTGACAGCCCGAAACCTGCGGGGCGTCATGTTTGTGGCGCGCAGGAAGTCACGCTGGAAATGGGCCTGGTCGGCATATCCACAGCAATAGCCGATCTCGGCCAGGGATGTGTCGTCCCGTGTCAGCAGGTTCGTTGCCTCCCGCATTCGGGCCTGCCTGAGCACGGAGGAGAAACTGCGGCCCTTGGCCGACAGGTGACGCTGCAGGGATCGTGTCGAAAAGGTGAGATTGCGGGCTGCGTCGTGAAGCTTCCAGCTGCGTCCAATGTCACCAGCCAGCAGATCGGCGAGGCGGTCATTCACTTTCGACACGTCCGCCACGCTGGCCGCAGATGGTGAGGATACGCGCCGGGCCGACCATTCGATGGCAAAGCTGTCCAGTCTCTCATCCGCCGGAAGTGTCAGACCGTCGAGGTCCTGCACACCGACCCGTTGATCCCCGAACCCCAGCCGACAGTCCCTGGCGCCGAGATGCCCGAGCAATCCGACAAGAAGGCCCGCGATCAGGCAGTTCTCCCCCAGCGTCGCGGGCTCCCCCGAACTCGTACGCCTGCAGTCCCACCGTGTCGCGGTGTCGGCGGCTATCCGCGTGCGGTGGGTCGCATGGTGATAGCGCTCCAGCCGCATCCACTTCTCGGCCAGCACTGCGGGCTCCGTGGACCGCAGCAGCACGGTGAGAACCGGTGTCTCATCCGCGAGGTCGAGGTTCTGCCCGACACCCAGCAACATGCCCGGTCCGGCGGCTTCAAGGACCCTGGCGATGAGACCGCGCTTCCCGGTATCGGGCATCACGGCACGGGTCATCGGATCGGGCCAGGTGAGGTCCGATACGAGGTCAGGGGCGGTGCGCTCGATCGACCGGAAGAGCAGTCCTGTCATTCCGGTGCTGGTGAAGCTTTCCACGCCTGGCCTCCTGTCGTCATGTGGACCGGCGCGTACCGGTCCGGCGAGTCTGACCGTCCGCGCCGTCAGATCAAGGACGGGGCAATCATGATGATGGCCAGAACACCGCCCAGGGCAAGGGTGCCCCGTCCGAGCGGCCCGAACGCGACTGCCCCGCGCCGACGCCAGAGTTGGGTCGCGAGGAGGATGTGCCAGACACCCAGCAGGGGAAAACCGAAGTCCACCAGCGGTTCGAGCACATCGCCCGATACGCCGATCTGCTCACCCGCGAGCAGGACGAGCAGTGGCGCCATCGCGATACCGGTCCAGGCCAGCCTGCGATCGATATCGGTGGCGCGCAGAAGACAGAGGCTGATGCTCACCAGCCAGATGCCCCAGCAGATATTCGCCAGGTGTTCGCCAACCAGCATCCCCGCGTAGTGGTTGAACGCGCCCTCCAGAAGTGCGGCCGTTTCGGCGTGACCTGCTACATCTGCCTCAGCCACCAGATAGGGGATCAGAATGACCCATCTGCCGAAGCCGAAGGCCTGGCAGAGGCCGGTCAGGATTCCGAAGATCAGCGACAGGGTGGCCGCAGCCATGTGATGTGCGCGGACCGCATGGAACAGCAGCACGGAAATCAGGATCTGGGTGATGCCGGTCATGGTGAGGATCCAGTAGACAGACTGGATCACGACGCGGTTGCCGGCAAAGAGATCAAAGCGTTCCGCCGCCGGATAACGCAGGACCTCGGGAAAGTCGAATGCCGGTCCAAGGACCATGAAGCACCCGAACATTGCCGTGATGTGGAGGACCAGTATCGCCGCCGTGGCGCGATCCGGGGTGAAATGGGCAACGGGCTGGGCGGGCATGGCAATCTCCGGGCAGGTGCTTCGATGCCCGTTGAAATGCCCGAAAGGCGCGGAAGATTATTGAATGATCACGCCAAACCGCAGAATTCCGCGCCGACGTCCCGTGTTGCCTCTGCGAAACTCTGACGCCGGAACCGGGATCAGCGGAACAGCATGACCGGGACGAGGCAGGACCGGATCATCTCGCTGGTGGTGCTGCCGATGATCAAGCTGCGGATACGGGAATGGCCGTAGGCGCCCATGACCAGCAGCTCGATCCTGTCGATCTCCACCTTGGCGGCGATGACGCTGTCGGCCTGACCGGGGCGGATGCCGGTTTCAACCTCGTAGCCCGCCTTGCGCAGAATGGCGGCGGCATTCTCCAGGTTCCGTTCCGCCTGATCGGTGCGGTTGCCGACGGTCAGCAGGTGACAGACGGTGCCGGGAAACAGCACGCCGTGGGCAATGTGGCGCACCGCCTTCATTGCACTTTCGCCGCCGTCGAAGGCAATCAGCAGGCTGTTGATGGGCCGGAAGGCGCGGGACGTGACCAGGACCGGCTTGTGGCAGACCCGCACCACCCGCTCCAGGTTCGATCCCAGGTGCAGTTTGGCGAAGTCCGCGCCCTCGCCGCGCTTGCCGATGATCACCAGATCAGCGTCGGACTCGGCCTCCTGCAGGTTCTCGATCAGGTCGCCATGGCGCAGTCGCGCGGTGACATCGACAATACCCGCCTGCTCCAGCCGCTGCTTCGCCTCCTCCAGCACCAGCCGCGCCCGCTTCTGCGTCAGCCGCGCCTGCTCCTGATCCAGGGTCGCCAGTTCGGTCAGCAGATGCTCCTTGGCATCCACATTGATGCTGCCGCTGAGGTCCGTCGGCGCGCTGGAGGTATTGCGCCGCCCCAGCACCTGCAGCAGCTCCACCGAAGCCCCCGTCTGCTCCGCCGCCCAGGCGGCATGGTCACAGACACTGCGCGAATAGACCGATCCGTCGATCAGGGCCAGCAGCCTGGTCATCTCTACACCTCTTCCCCAAAACACGACCGCCCTGCGTCAGCCTCTGCGCCGACCATACACGGGAATGGGGCAGCGGGGAGAGAGTGTGGTGCAGACGAATGGTGGTTCAGGGGAGAGAAAGCCGACACCAGGATAGGGCGGTGTACTGGTTGAACCGTGCTAACCGGAGAGAAGCCGCTTTGCCGGGAAAACGAGCGTTGCACGCAATCCCCCGTCGGGCCGGTTCTCCAGCGACAGTCTTGCATTGTGCATGTCGGCATAGCGTCTACTGATGGCGAGGCCCAAGCCCAGTCCACGTCTGCTGTCGGTGGTCATCGGATCATGGTTGCCCTGTTCGAATGGCCTGAACAGTTTCTCGGCTGTTTCCTGATCAATACCGGGTCCCGTATCCAGGATCTCGATTTCCAGTTCGTTCTCCGCAGTGAGATGAGCCTTGATGTCGATCATACCCTCCGACGGCGTGAACTTCAGGGCGTTGGTGACGATGTTTCCGATGATCCTTTTCAGCATGACCGGATCGGCCCAGAGGTTCGGTACTTCGGGTGCGACACCACTGTTGAAACGTATCCGTTTCTTCAGCGTCTCGCTCCTGGCGATGCTGTCGATCTCCTTGAAGATTTCCTGCAGGTCACAGGCTTCGTCGCGCAGGTTGTCCTCATCTGCCTCGATCCGCGCGAGATCCAAAATGGAGTCGATAATACCCAGCAAGGACCGCCCGCTCGTGTGAATGTCCGTCACGTACTCAGCATACCGACTGTTCTGAACAGGCCCCAGCATCTCATGCTTGATTATTTCGGACATGCCGATGATCGCGTTCAACGGTGTGCGCAGATCGTGACTGAAATTGGCCAGAAAGCGGCTCTTGGCTTCATTGGCGTCTTCGGCACGTCGGCGGGCCTTGACCGCATCGGCCTGGATCTCGATCGCTGCGCGCAGGGCGGCCTGCCGCTCCATGTCCCTGCCATCAAGGACGCGGGTAACCACCAGCACGATGACAAAGAGTATCAGGGAACTCGAGACAGTCAGGGCAGCAAGCGCAATGGCCGATTCCAGCAGTACCTCGTGGATTACGTAGCCCAGCACCATCGGAACCAGCAGCATCGGCACGGCAAGATTGCGCATGACGATCCCGCCGATACTGTCCGAGCGAAGCTGGCGCAGAAGCAACCCGTCCTCGCCGGTCAGGAACAGGGCAAGGGTCAGGCTCATGATGCAGAAAGTCGTCGGGATCGACATGGTCCCAAAGAACTCGGAGAAACCGAGATCCTGAAGGTCGAACAGATATGTGTAGGCCACGATAAGAGCAATCATGACCAGCATCGAGATCAATAGCTGACGAACCCAGAAGGCAACAACGCCGTCGCGGAACATCAGCAACAGGGCAAGACCGATCAGCATTCCGCAAACAGCAGTCGCCGCCGACATCTGACCGGCATGCACTCCCCCGGTCCACGGATCTGTCAGGATGATTTCGGCAAATCCGAACCCGGCGCCGAACTGCACCTCAGCCAGACTGATCATGCTCATGCCTAGTACAAGAACACCGGTCATGATGCGAAGCAGGCGCGAACGCCGACTCTGGACGGCGTTCGCAGCAAGATAGCCGAGTGCGGCCAGCGAGAGCATCACTGCCGTATTCACCTTCATGCTCGGCGCATCGGGGATCAACCGGGTGAGCCACTCGTTCCCGAGCGTCCAGCCCATGACCAGTACGATCAAACTGCACAGCAAAGAGACCGAACTCAGTATTCCCGCTATGAGGCGCAGACTCATTCGAAAATTGCCGAGTTGGCGCGGATTAGCAAATTCTCCGCCACAGTCGAGAAAACCTGTCTGTCACCACATTCTGATTTCACTGCACGTACTCCGTGCCCATGGACACGACAGATTTCCAATCAATCCGCCGACCAGCACCCGGAACAATTGAATTCTTCAGAAGCGTTGTGGACGCAATGACTGCTGCGGCGACCGACCCCAAGTGTCACTCTTTTGAAATTCAACTGCAAGCATCATTGCGGGGGAGAAACAAACCCCATTACTGCAAATATCATTAGACATCGGCGAGAATTGGCATTGTCCGCGCTTTCCTGTGCCCGAGACCTACGACAGATCACCTGTGCAAAATTCGGCAAAGCGCAGCATGAAGGGCGCGAAAGGCAGACATGCCCTCGTGGAGACCTGGAAGGCGGTGGTCGGTTGCCCTCACGTTCAACACTCAGCGCCGCATGGGCTCCGGCTGGACCGGGACCATGCGGCGTGCAGTGCGGTTCCGGGTCGGTTAGCGTCCGCTGATCAGTTCGGACTGCTTGACCAGTGCTTCGGCCTGCTTGATGGAGGCAATGTCGATCAGGCGACCGTCGAGGGCGACCGCGCCGCGGCCTTCCTTCTGCGCCTGCTCCATGGCTTCCAGGATGCGCTTGGCCTTGGCGACTTCCTTCTCGGACGGGGTAAAGACCTCGTTGGCAGTGGCGATCTGGCTCGGGTGGATGGCCCACTTGCCTTCGCAGCCGAGGATCGCGGAGCGGTTGGCCTGGGCCTTGTAGCCATCGGGATCGGAGAAATCACCGAACGGGCCGTCAATCGGGCGCAGGCCATTGGCGCGGGCGGCGACCACCATGCGGGCGACCGCATAATGCCACATGTCACCCCAGTGATAGTCACGCGCTCCGCCACCTTCCGGCGGATCGGTCAGGACACCATAGAGCGGGTTCGGGCCACCGATCACGGTGGTGCGGGCCTTGGTGGAGGCGGCATAGTCGGCAACACCGAAATGCAGCGACTCGTTGCGTGGGCTGGCGGCGGCGATCTCGTCAACGTTGGCCATGCCGAGCGCGGTCTCGATGATCATCTCGAAGCCGATCCGCTTCTTGCGGCCGATCGCGGCCTCGATCTGGGTCACCAGCATGTCGACGGCATAGATGTCGGACGCTGTACCGGCCTTCGGGATCATGATCAGATCCAGACGCTCGCCGCCCTGTTCCAGCACATCCACCACGTCGCGGTACATGTAGTGCGTGTCCAGGCCGTTGATGCGCAGCGACATGGTCTTGTCGCCCCAGTCGATGTCGTTCAGCGCCTCGATGATGTTCTTGCGCGCGGAAGCCTTGTCATCGGGTGCCACCGCGTCCTCCAGATCGAGGAAGATCACATCGGCATCTGACTTGGCGGCCTTTTCGAACATTTTCGGGGATGACCCCGGCACGGCAAGCTCGCAACGGTTCAGGCGCGGCGTGGTCTGTTCGACAATCTTGAAGGACATTTTCGGGATTCCCCCTGGTTCGTGGATTTTCTGCCTCTGTCGCTCTCTTACAGACCACCGCGCATGCAGACAAGCGAACTCGCTGCCGCGCAGCCTCCGGCGATCAGCCGATCCTGCCCCGTCGCGCCAGGGGATGGGTTTCCTCCACCAGCGCAGTCAGCCGCGCCTCCTGCACATGCGTATAGATCTGGGTGGTGGAAATATCGGCATGGCCCAGCATCTTCTGCAGGCTGCGCAGGTCCGCGCCACCTGCCAGCAGATGACTGGCGAAGGCATGGCGCAGCACGTGCGGCGATACCTTCGCGGCATCGATCCCGGCATCCCGCGCGAGCTGCTTCAGCGCGATCCCGAAAGCCTGCCGTGTCAGGTGACCACTCGCCCCGCGCGACGGAAACAGCCACGGTGAAGGCTGACCCTTCGGCAGGAACATCTCCCGGACCTCGAGATAACGCGCCAGTCCCTCCAGCGCTTCCGGGCTCATCGGTGCCAACCGCTCCCGCCCGCCCTTGCCCCGCACCTGCAGGAAGCGGGGATCGGGTCCGAGCGGCGGATGCGGCAGGGTCAGCAATTCACTGACCCTGAGACCGGAGGCATAGATCACCTCCAGCAGGCAGGTCAGGCGCAGCCCCTTGTGGTCCGTCTTCGATGCCGCGCAGTGCAGCAGGGCGGAAACATCCTCCACCGTCAGCACTCTGGGCAGCGGGCGTGACAGGCGCGGCGCGTCGAGGGCCTGCGCCGGATCATCCGAACGCAGGCCGTCCTGGACCAGAAACCGGTAGAGACCGCGAATGGCCGAGAGCTTCCGTGCCTGGGTGGATGCGGCCAGTCCGGCCTGCACCATCCCGTGCAGGCAGCGTCTCAGGTCTTCGGCCTGGGCATCAAGCAGGCTGCACCCGCGCGGCAAGCCTTCTGAAATGCCGTTCAGATCCCGTCGATAGGCTGCGAGCGTATTGGCGGCAGCACCACGCTCAGCCGCCAGCATGTCGAGATAGAGGTCGATCAGCCGCCCGTCATTCACCGGACCGTACGGCCTCGGTGGCGATCAATGCCTCCACCGCCAGCCGCTCCGCCACCGGCGCGAGGCCGAGCCGACGTAGCGATCCGACAACGCTGGCAAGCCCGACCGGATCAAGTGCGCCCGGCCCGGCGGGGCCCATCAGGGCCAGGGCGGCCTGCACCGCCTCCCCGGTCCGCCCTGCGCCGGTCGCCAGCACGAGCTGACGCCAGAGTGCCGCGTCTGTCGCGGAACCTGCCGCATTATCCGTGGCGGGTGACTGCAGCGCGTCGGTCCAGAGCCCCTCCGTCACCGGCCGGCCCACCGCGTCCATCAGCAACAGGATACGGTGCCATTGCCGATCCGCCCCCTCACCTGCCGGGTTGGCATCACGCCAGTTGCCAAGTCGCCTGTTGTTGGCCGGATCGATGCCGGAAACCTGCGCAAGCGGCAGGATGGCGGTCTGGGCCAGGACGGCATCCCGCTCCCCCGCCGCAGCACGGCGTCGCAACAGTTCCAGCCATCCCCGCGCCCTGTCCGGGTCACCGTTCAGCAGGTGCATGCGGAACGCTGCCGGTGCCAGGAAGGCCAGATCGATGGACGGCAGCAGGCGTTCCAGCGCCGGTGCAGCCAGCGCCGCAGCCACTGGCGCATCGCCCTGCGACAGGGCAACCGTCCACATCGCGAGCATCGCCTCCGCCCTTGCCAGCTTGCCCTCCGCCCGTGCGAATGCGACAGCCGCCTGACGGAAATCATCAGCGTTCAGGTCCGCGTCAGGCGCACCAAGGATCAGGGTCACGGCGGCGGGCTGCAGGGTCCCGGCTCGTATCGCCAGAATGCCGGCGTCAAGCCGCTGTGGTGTCGTCAGCCGTGGCATGGTTGCCAGCCGCGCGGCGATGGCCGGTGCCAGCACGGAAAGGGATTTCAGGGTCGCCTTCTGTCCAAGGCGGAACATGGCCAGATGCAGGGGGGAAAGCTGTGCCGCATCCTCCAGTTCCACGACCACATCGTCGGCCATCGCGTCGGCGAGGTCGTCGAAGACGGGGCTGCTCCGCCCGGTCTCGTTCAGGATCGTGCGGGTCAGATCCGCGTCGGGGCGCCGACCTGCCTGAAGGTCGCAGAAGACGGACGCGCGCTGCCAGAAGTCGCGGCTGCCGCCCCGCACCTGGGCGCCGACCAGATCGCAGGCACGCTCGACATCACCGCTCAACAGCAGGGCATCGGCCAGGGGACGACTGTAGGCAGGATTGTTCAGATCTCCGCTTGATGCGGCCTCCGCCAGCGCCACCGCCGAATCCGCCTCCCCCATCGTGATCAGCAGGGTCATGCGCTGCCCCAGCAGGGCGGCGCTGTCACTGCCGGACGGCGGGGTCCCGATGGACAGCAGCAGGCGGCGCGCCAGATCACGCGCAGCAGGCGATGAATAATGGGTTGGCATCCGCCCGTAGAGCGCATGCACGATCCCGGCGGAGGATCCCTCCCAGAGGCCAAGTCCCAGGCCACCGGAGGAAGGGCCAAGCAGGCCCGCCGCAGCCTCCCCTGGGGCATCAAGCTGACCAATGACAATCCCACCGGACGTGACGCTCTGGTCCGACGGTGCCTGGGAAGTGGCCCCGGAATTCACGGTTGCAGGCAGCAGCGACTTCGGGCCACTGCGCCGCCCGTCGTCGGATCCGGTCTGCGCCAGCGCCAGAACGGGCAGGAACAGACAGAGCCCGAGCAGGCTGCTAACGCGGAAAACGCTCATCGGGGACCACCTTGCGGGTTTCCTTCGTGGGGGGCGGAATGTCCCATGTGGCGACAAACACGGCGCCGGCGGCACCGAGCACAATGACCAGCAGGAACAGGAAGAGGAACAGACGTCGCATGGGGCCGTGGGATACTCCGGTCGGTGTGCGATGACGGTGTCGGACAGGCTGTCCATCACCCTATAGAGCTTGACGGACGGTGTCGGCAGTGTATCGACGGGGTGAGAGGCTTTCAATTGCAGTCACCAGCGCTGCATCGCAACTGAAAATGACGAAGGACACTGAAGTTTCATGGTTCGGGAGGCGGCTCAAGGCTTCATGTTCGAGGGCACGGGCGAGGCGCGGGCAGACGACCGGCGTTCCCTGGTGCTTGTCGGTCTGATGGGTGCGGGCAAGAGCACTGTCGGTCGCCGCCTTGCCCAGCGCCTGAACCTGCGCTTCGTCGATGCCGATGACGAGATCGAGGCTGCGGCGGGCATGACCATCCCGGAGATCTTCGAGCGCTATGGCGAGGCGCATTTCAGGGATGGCGAACGCCGGGTCATCCGGCGACTGCTGAGCGAACCCCGCCAGGTCATCGCCACTGGGGGCGGCGCCTTCATGAACGATGAAACACGGGCTCTCATTGCCTCTGAAGCGACTTCCATATGGCTCAAGGCAGACCTGGACACGCTCGTCCGGCGGTGTGCGAAGCGGACAGACCGTCCCCTGCTGCGCGGCCGGGACCAGCGTGAAACGCTGGCGGCGCTGATGCAGCAACGCTATCCGGTCTACGAGACATCGGACCTGATGGTGGAAAGCGGTGGCGATACCCACGACGTGGTGGTCAACCGGATCATCGGCGCATTGGGACACCCTGCCCGATCCAATGACAAGACGGTGCAGCAATGACGGCCATCGTGCATGTCGCACTCGGTGCACGGTCCTACGACATCCACATCGGCACGGATGTGCTGGCGCAGGCCGGACAATTCATCGCCCCGCAACTGCGCCGTCCCCGCATTGCCGTTGTCACGGACGAGAACGTGGCGAAGGCCCAGTTGCCCGCCCTGACCGATGCCTGCGCAGCAGCGGGGATCGAGACGGTCTGCCTGACGCTGCCCGCCGGCGAAGCCACGAAGGACTTTGCCCAGCTGGAGCGGATGACGCGCTGGCTGATCACGGAGCGCGTGGGGCGCGACGACATGATCGTGGCCCTCGGTGGCGGTGTCATCGGTGACCTGACCGGGTTCGCCGCGGCAATCCTGCGACGCGGGACCGGCTTCATCCAGATTCCGACCACCCTGCTGGCGCAGGTCGACAGTTCCGTCGGCGGCAAGACCGCGATCAACACACCCGAGGGCAAGAACCTGGTCGGTGCCTTTCATCAGCCGAGCCTGGTGCTTGCGGATACCTCCACCCTGGACAGCCTGCCCGAGCGCGAGGTGCTGGCGGGCTATGCGGAGGTGGTGAAATACGGCCTGCTCGGTGACAGGACGTTCTTCGAATGGCTCGAAGTCCACGGCCGACAGGTCATCGCAGGTGACCCCGCTGCACGGGAGGAAGCCGTCGCCCGAAGCTGTCAGGCCAAGGCCGATATCGTGGCGGCGGACGAGCGCGAGAACGACCAGCGCGCCCTGCTGAACCTTGGCCATACCTTCGGTCACGCACTGGAGGCGGAGGGCGGCTATGATGGTCGCCTGCTGCATGGCGAGGCGGTGTCCATCGGCATGGTCCAGGCACTGGAATTCTCTGTCGGCGAGGGCCTCTGTCCAGGCCAGGACGCGGAACGCGCGCGCCGCCACCTGCAGGCGGTGGGCCTGCCGACCCGTCCCGCCGACCGCGGCCTGGGCGACATTCCGGTCTCGCGGTTGCTCGACCACATGGCACAGGACAAGAAGGTGCGCGATGGTCGCCTCACCTTCGTTCTGGCGCGCGGCATCGGTGATGCCTTCGTCACGCGCGACGTAGATGCAGCAAGGCTGCAGTCCTTTCTCGAAACGGAATCGAACTGATGGAAAGCGTCGGCACTGATATGTCCTCGATTGACTGGAGTCTGGTTCTCTCCATTGCCGCCATTGTCCTGCTGCTGGTGATGTCAGCGTTCTTTTCCGGCTCCGAGACCGCGCTGACCGCGTCCTCGCGGGCCCGGATGCATCACATGGAACGGCTGGGCAACAAGAAGGCGCACCTGGTCAACCGGCTGACGGAGGACAAGGAACGATTGATCGGGTCTATCCTGCTTGGCAACAACCTGGTCAACATCCTTGCCTCTGCGCTGGCGACCAGTGTGCTCATCGCACTCGTGGGAGACGCCGCTGTCGCCATCGCAACGGTGGCGATGACACTGCTGGTGCTGATATTCGCAGAGGTGCTGCCCAAGACATACGCGATCCGCAACCCGGACCGCTTCGCCCTTGCCGTCTCCCCCATCGTGGCCTTCCTGGTCCGCGCCCTCTCTCCGGCCGTGATCGCGGTCGAGGCCATCGTCCGTGTGGCCCTGCGTGTGCTGGGCGCCCGCCAGGACGGCGACGAGACCTTCGACGTGGCCGATGAACTGCGCGGACAGATCGAACTGCATCACCGCGAAGGCGGCGTGCGCAAGACTGCCAAGGACATGCTCGGTTCCATCCTGGAGCTGGATGACGTGTTCGTCTCCGAGATCATGATGCATCGCAGGCGCGTCAAGACCCTGAACATCGACGATCCGCCGGAGGCAATTGTCGGCGCTGCGCTGGACAGCAACTTCACCCGCATCCCGCTCTGGCAGAATGACCAGGAGAACATTGTCGGCGTCCTGCACGCCAAGGATCTGGCCCGTGCCCTGTCGAAGAACAACGGCGATGCCGCCACACTCGACATCACCTCGGTGGCGCGGGAGCCCTGGTTCGTGCCGGAGACCGCCTCCCTGCGCGAACAGCTGAATGCCTTCCGCCGCAGGCGTGCGCATTTCGCGCTGGTGGTGGATGAGTATGGTGCGCTGAAGGGTATCGTCACGCTGGAAGACATCCTGGAGGAGATCGTCGGTGACATCTCCGACGAACATGACGCGGTGACAGCGGGTGTCCGTCCGCTGCCGGACGGCACCTACGAGGTCGAGGGATCCGTGACCATTCGCGACCTGAATCGCCGATTTGACTGGAGCCTGCCGGATGAAGAGGCATCGACGATTGCCGGGCTGGTGATCTATGAAGCGCAGATCCTGCCGGAGATCGGTCAGGTCTTCCGGTTCCATGATTTCACGTTCGAGATCCTGGAGCGCCGACGGCACCGCATCAATCGCCTGAAAGTCACGCCGCCGGAATGAGATTGCAGCGCAGAACCGAAGCCTGACACGGGCGGACGGTGAGAGACCGGGACCGGTCAGGCGATGCGCATGCTGTCCGGGCCGAGGCTCACCCGGGTGGTCCGGCCCATCAGGTCGAGCAGGACCCAGACACGCTGATCGGGATCGATACGCTCGACCCTGCCAACGAAATCGGTGAAAGCGCCACCTGTGACCCTGACCGCATCGCCGGGCCGCACGGTGACCTCCGCCAGCAGCTTGCCGCCCGCATCGCAGCGCCCCAGCAGGGACGCCATCAGTTCATCCGGGACCGGTGCGGGTCTCGCGCCAAAACTGACCAGCCGGGTGATGCCATAGGTGCTGTTGATGGCACTCCACCCCCCCGCATCCATATCGAAGGCGACGAAGAGATAACCGGGAAACAGCGGTCTGGAGCGGGTGACGAAACTGCCGCCCTGCCGTGTCGTCAGGTCATGCAGGGGCAGGAATGTGCGAAAGCCCTGCCGGTCCAGATTGCGCAACGCAATGCGCTGACAGTTGGGTTTCAACTGCGCCAGGTACCACCGTTCAGCAGTTTCGGTCGATGCCATCAGCCTCTCGTTCGGTCAGATGATTGCTCAATAATGAACATTGCATCCGTGGTTGTGGATTTGAAGTGCGAAGCGTCACGTCAGGTGCGTCATCGTGGCCCGCGAACCGGGGTTCCGAAAGCCCTCACAAGGCTTGCTTACCGCAGATCGCTCAATTATGAACGCGGCATGATCTGCATCGATTCGCAGGCTTTCCGCCCCGATCAGACCTCGCAACGTCACCGGCGCACCGCAGTGCAGTCCGGTGCGGTAGCCGTGGTGGACCAGATTCCACGACAGACCGCAAGGCCCGTCACCCGCTGATGGCCGGCAGTCGCAAGACATCGCAGGAAGATGTGCACTTTCGCGTGCTTCGCCTGCTGGAGGAAAATCCGGAGATGAGCCAGCGCGATCTGGCACAGGCCGTCGGGATCAGTGTCGGCGGTGCGCATTATTGCCTGAATGCGCTGATCGAGAAGGGATTGATCAAGATCGGCAATTTCTCCGCCGCGCGGGACAAGCGCCGCTATGCCTACATCCTGACGCCAAAGGGCATCACGGAGAAATCGGCCCTGACCGGACGCTTCCTGAAACGGAAGATGGCCGAGTATGAGGCGCTGAAGGCCGAGATCGATGCCCTGAGGGTCGAACTGGAACCGGACGTGGACCAGTCCGCGCACCAGAAGCAGGCGCAGCAGAAATGACCCGCGTACTTGTCACCGGCGGCGCAGGCTACATCGGCGCCCATACCTGCAAGATGCTGGCGCAGGCGGGGCACGAGCCGATCGTGTATGACAATCTGATCCATGGTCACCGTCACGCCGTGCAGTGGGGGCCGTTTGCGCAGGGCGACATCCTGGACCGCGCCCGGCTGGATGAAGTCATCGCCGACCATGCGCCGGAGGCCGTGATCCATTTCGCCGCCTTCGCCTATGTCGGCGAGTCGGTGACGGATCCGGGCAAGTACTATCGCAACAATGTGGCAGGCACCCTGAACCTGATCGAGGCGATCCGCGATCACGGCATTGCCCACATGGTGTTCTCCAGCACCTGCGCGACCTATGGCGTACCGGAGAGCGTTCCGATCACGGAAGAAGCGCCGCAAGATCCGATCAACCCCTATGGCCAGTCGAAGCTGATGGTGGAGCGGATGATGGCCGACTTCGGGCGCGCGCACGGTCTGGGCTGGGTCGCCCTGCGGTATTTCAATGCCTCGGGTGCGGACCCCGATGGCGAGACGGGTGAGGATCACACACCCGAAACCCATCTGATTCCGCTGATCCTGGACGCTGCGGCGGGTCGCCGGACCGCCATTACCGTCTTTGGCGATGACTACGACACGCCGGATGGCAGCTGCATCCGTGACTACATCCACGTCACCGACCTGGCCGACGCGCATCTTCGTGCGCTGGAGGGGCTGCAGCGCGGCCTGCCGTCCGGGGCGTTCAATCTGGGCAACGGCACCGGCTATTCGGTCTTCGAGGTCATTCAGGCGGTGGAACGCGTCACCGGCCTGACCGTGCCCGTGGAGATCGGACCACGCCGCCCGGGCGACCCTGACCGCCTTGTCGGCAGCGCGGAGAAGGCGCGTCGTGAACTGGGCTGGCAACCGCGCTTCGCCGCACTGGACGAGATCATCCGCACTGCCTGGAACTGGCACGGGAAGCTCCACGCCCGGACCGAACCGGGATTGCGCGCCTGATGCGCATCTATGCCCTGATCACGGATGCCTACGGGGGGTACGGCGGCGTTGCGGTCTACAATCGCGACCTGCTTTCCGCCTTCCTGAAACACCCCGAGGTGACGGAGGTGATCGCGGTCCCGCGGCTCATCAGTCAGCCCATGGAGACCCTGCCGGAGGGGCTGACCTATCGCACCGGCGCGGCCGGTGGTGCCGCCCGGTTCCTGGCGACCATCGTCAGGGACCTGCCGCGCATCGCGCGGAGCGACATGATCTACTGCGGACACCTGAACCTTGCCCCCCTCGCCTGGGCGCTGGGCGAGCTGTTCGGCCGACCGGTGCTTGGCGCGCTCTATGGCATCGAGGCATGGACCCCCTCCAGCCGTCGGATGACAGCCTGGGCCAGCCGCCACCTCGCCCGCTATTATGCCATCAGCACCTATACCCGTGACCGCTTCACATCGTGGTCCCGGGTTCCGGATGGGCGCATCGAACTGCTGCCCAACGCGATCCATCTGCAGGACTATGCCCCCGGCGAGAAATCCGAGGTGCTGGCTGCGCGCTTCGGCCTGCAGAACCGCAAGGTCCTGCTGACGTTCGGGCGACTGGTATCGAAGGAGCGCGCCAAGGGTTTCGATGAGGTGCTGCAGGTTCTGCCGACCCTGGTCGCCGAAGACCCCTCCATCGCCTATCTGATCGCCGGCGATGGTGCGTACCGGCGGCGGCTGGAGGACCGGGTGGCCGAACTGCACCTGGGTGAACATGTCGTCTTTACCGGCTTCGTCGAGGAAGCGGAGAAGGCTGACCTCTACCGTCTCGCCGACCTGTATGTCATGCCGAGCCGGGGCGAGGGCTTCGGCTTCGTCTTCCTGGAGGCCATGGCGAGTGGCGTCCCCGTCATCGCGAGTTCGACTGACGGCAGCCGTGACGCCGTGCGCGATGGCGAACTGGGCGAGATGGTCGATCCGGACCAGCCGGAGGAACTGCTTGCCGCGATCCGGCGTGGCCTGAACGCGCCGCGCGGGGTGCCGGACGGACTCGCCTATTTCGCCTTCAGTCAGTTTGCCGAGCGTGTTCGCGACATTCTGGACGGGATGGTGAAACAGTGAGCGGGCAGGTCACGGCCCTGATCTGCGGCGTTTCCGGCCAGGACGGCGCGTATCTCGCTCGGTTGCTGCTGGACAAGGGCTATCGGGTCGTCGGCACCTCCCGCGATGCCACGACCAGCAGCTTCGCCAATCTGGAACGCCTGGGCATCGCGGACAGGATCGAGACCGCCTCCATGGTCCTGACCGACTTCCGCAGTGTGCTGCAGACGCTCAGCCGCTTCGAACCCGACGAGATCTACAATCTCGCCGGTCAGAGTTCGGTTGGCCTGTCGTTCCAGCAGCCGGTCGAGACCCTGGACAGTATCGCAGGCGGAACCATAAACCTGCTGGAGGCGGTGCGCTTCACCGGGCGCCCCATGAAGCTCTACAATGCCGGTTCCAGTGAATGCTTTGGCGATACCGGTGGCAAGGCCGCGAACGAAGACACGGCCTTCCGCCCGCGCAGCCCCTATGCAACCGCGAAAGCGACCGCCCACTGGGCCGTTGCGAACTATCGCGAAGCCTACGGCCTGCACGCCTGCACAGGCATCCTGTTCAATCATGAATCACCGCTGCGGCCCGCCCGCTTCGTCACGCGCAAGATCGTCAACGGCGCCTGCCGCATCGCCCGTGACGGGGGCGGAGTGCTGCAGCTCGGCAACCTCTCGGTCAGCCGGGACTGGGGCTGGGCACCGGAATATGTGGAAGCCATGTGGCGGATGCTGCAGACCGAGGCGCCGACGGACTATGTCATCGCCACCGGCAAGAGCCATACGTTGCAGGCCTTTTGCGATGCGGCATTTGCCGAGCTTGGCCTGGACGCCGCCGCACATGTCGAAATGGATGAAGGCCTCAAGCGCCCCTCCGACATCGCGTTTGGCCAGGGCGATGCTCGCCGGGCCGCCCGCGACCTCGGCTGGACGGCAGGATATCAGATGAAGGACATCGTGAAGGCCATGGTCGAGTCAGAAAAAGCCTTGCATGACTGAGACAGACAAGATCGCCACCGACCTCCCTGCCACGCAGGATGATGTACAGTGGACCCGTGTCATCCAGCCTCAGCGGGGCCTGTTCTCCGTGCCACTTGCGGAAATCTGGGCCTACCGTGATCTGCTGCTGCTGTTGGTGCGGCGCGATTTCGTGGCGCTGTACAAGCAGACAGTGCTGGGCCCGATCTGGTTCATCATCCAGCCCTTGTTGATGACGGTCGTGTTCACCATCGTCTTCGGCAACATTGCCAACATCTCCACCGATGGCGTGCCGCACACGGTGTTCTATCTGGCCGGAATCACCATGTGGACGTTCTTTGCCGATGCCTTCACCAAGACGTCGGAGACGTTCATCACCAATGCCAACATCTTCGGCAAGGTCTACTTCCCGCGCGTGATCGTGCCGCTGTCGGTGGTGCTGTCGGGACTGCTGAAGTTTGCGGTCCAGTTCACCATCCTGGTGGGTTTTGTTGCCTATTTCGCGGCGACGACGGAGATCGTGCGTCCGAACTGGGCCGTACTGCTGCTGCCGGTCCTGTTGCTGATGATGGGCACGCTGGGTCTCAGTCTCGGCATGATCATATCCGCCCTGACCACAAAGTACCGGGACCTGCGGTTCCTGATGCAGTTCGGGGTCCAGCTGCTGATGTATGCGACGCCGGTGATCTATCCCGTCTCGTCCCTGCCGGAAGCCTATCGGGTCTACATTCTCGCCAACCCGATCACGCCCATCGTGGAGACCTTCAGATATGCCTTTGTCGGCCGGGGAAACTTTGACCCGATGCATCTGGCCTACAGCGGTGGCGTTATCCTGGCCCTGCTGATCCTGGCGACCGTGATTTTCAATCAGGTCGAGAAGAATTTCATGGATACCGTCTGATGAGTACGCCGGCACTCAGGGTCGAGAACGTGTCCAAGATGTATCGTCTGGGCGAGGTTGGCACAGGTTCCCTGTCGCATGATCTGAACAGGGCCTGGGCCCGCCTTCGTGGCCGTCCTGATCCCTATGCCCGGGTCGGTGCCGTCAATGACCGCACGAGTGAAGGCACCAGGGATTTCGTCTGGGCCTTGCGTGACATCAACTTCGAAGTCGGACAGGGCGAGATCGTCGGTATCGTCGGACGCAATGGCGCAGGCAAGTCCACACTGCTGAAACTGCTGTCGCGGGTCACGGCGCCGACCGAAGGCAACATCTACATCAATGGACGCATTGCCAGCCTGCTGGAAGTCGGCACGGGATTTCACCCTGAACTGACAGGGCGGGAGAACATCTTCCTCAACGGTGCCATCCTGGGCATGAGCAAGCAGGAGATCCGCGCGCGCTTCGACGAGATCGTCGAATTCTCCGGCTGCGCGAAATACATCGACACGCCCGTGAAGCGCTATTCCTCCGGCATGCATGTCCGCCTCGCCTTCGCCGTCGCCGCACACCTGGAGACCGATATCCTGATCGTCGACGAGGTGCTGGCGGTCGGCGATGCCGAATTCCAGCAGAAATGCCTCGGCAAGATGAAGGACCTGAGCACGAAGAGGCACCGGACCGTGCTGTTCGTCAGCCACAACATGGCCGCCGTCCGGCAACTCTGCCCCCGCTCGATCCTCATGAACCAGGGCACAGTGGTGAACAGCGGCGAAACCAATGCGATCATCGAACAGTACATGACGCTGGGCAGCACGAATGCCCGTACTGTGACATGGGCAAAGGAGGACGCACCGACTGCAGACGGTGTCAGCCTGTTCGGCATTCTGATCAAGAACCAACTTGGCAACACAAGCGGGACCCTGAGCAGTGCAGAGGATGTTTTCCTTCAGATCAGGTACCAGTTGCAGGTACCCATGCCCGAACTGAGAGTCGGAATATCTGTCTACAATTCTGACGGCATTGCGATATTTCTAAGCAGCGACTTCGCAGCCGACGGATTCGAGAACAAGCGCCAGCCGGGTATTCTGACGAGCACCGTCAAACTGCCCAGGAACCTTTTGCTGAATGGCCGATACGTTGCCGAAGTCCGTTTCGAGATACCTCGCACTCGTGAACTGATCACAGGCCAGTCATGTGCCTTTGAGATAGACTCTCTCGATCACGACGGTTGGGGCCCGAGGAATTCCTTCAGTGTTGCGGCAGCCGTTCACCCGCTGCTCGAATGGAGGGTACGGCACGACACCGGACCGGAGGAGCATTGAGTTAGTGTCCGGTCGCCCTCTCGTCTCCATCCTGACTCCCAGTTTCAACCGCGAAGACCTCGTCGCGGAAACACTGGACTCGGTGCTGGCCCAGACCTGGCCGCACTGGGAAATGCTGGTCGTCGATGACGGATCGACGGACGGCACGCGCGATGTCGTCGCTGCGTATGCAGCACGCGACAGCCGCGTGAAGCTGTTCGATCGCACCTGGCAACCCAAGGGTGCATGTGCCTGTCGCAACGAAGGCGTATCCATGTGCGACGGCGACTACGTCATGTTCCTGGATACCGACGACATCATCGAACCCTTCTGCCTGGAGAACCGGGTGAAGGCGATGGAAGCGGAACCTGACCTCGATTTCGCGATCTTTCCCGGGTTGATGTTCGCCGACACACCGAACGACCTCGGTCTCTGGTGGAACATCGACAAGCCGGAGGACGAACTGACCCGGCAGTTCCGCGGCGATGCCATAGCCCAGGGGACGGGCGTTCTCTGGCGCAAGGAATCGTTCGAGCGGATCGGCATGTGGGATCTGGAACTGATGCTCTGGCAGGACATCGAGCTGTTCCTACGTGCCTATATTCAGGGCTACCGCTACCGCAAGTTCTTTGATCTGCCGCCAGATCTGCACAACCGCATCAATACGAAGAGCAATACGACGGGTCTCAGCCGGGGCAATTTCTTCGATGTGGAGAAGCAGGTCAGCCGGGTCAGGGTCGCGAAACAGGCCGCGGCGATGCTCCGGCAGAATGGGAAACAGCACAGGCTGAACGAGCTGCGCTACATGGTGGCAGAGATCGCCATTGGCGCCGCCCGTTCCGGGCGAATGCGCCTCGCGCTGCCATTCCTTTTCTGGGCCTTCCGGGAGGACGCGATCAGCACCAGCGAGACATTGCGCATCGCTGCCGTCATTGGCCTGTACGTCGGGCGCATGACACGGTTTGCGCCGTTTCGCCGGTGGGCCGAAGCGCTGCAGAGGCCCTTCGCCGGTATCGGAACAATCGGCCAGGTCCCGGTCACTACTCCAGTCACGACAAAGGCAGGCACACCGTCATGACGAGATCCCTCGCCGCAATCATTCCGGCCGCAGGACGAGGGTCGCGGCTCAAGCCCTTTCCCTGTCCGAAGGAACTTTTTCCGGTCGGCTATCAGGATGTGATGATTGATGGCGCGCTGGAGAAACGGCCGAAGGTGGTCAGCCAGTACCTGCTGGAACACCTGGTCTCGGCCGGCGCGGAACAGGTGTTCATCATCCTGGGCGAAGGCAAGTCGGATATCATGCAGTATTACGGCAACGGCACCCGTTTCGGGGCCCATGTCAGCTACTTGTTCCAGGAAGAACTGCATGGCATGCCCTACGCCATTGATCTTGCCCGTCCATGGCTCGACGACCACACGGTGCTGTTCGGCATGCCGGACACAATCATTGAACCCGACGATTGTTTCAGCCAGTTGCTGGCGTTTCACGACCGCCACGGGGCCGATCTGACACTGGCCCTGTTCCCGACCGACAACCCGAGAAAGTTCGGCATGGTGGACATGGATCAGAACAACGACGTCATCTGGACCTACGACAAGCCGGAGACATCGGAGCTGCGCTACGCCTGGGGCGCATGCTGCTGGTCGCCCGCATTCACTGCACTGCTCGGCGCGTATCTCGATGATCTGACCCCGGGCAAGCGCGAGGCGGTGCTGGGGGACGTCTTCAATCATGCGATCGAGCGGAAGATGCGGGTCAAGGCCACCTCGTTCGAAGGGGCCAGATATATCGACATCGGCACGACTGCCGAGCTGAACCTGGCCCTGCAACAGTTCAACCTGTGAGCGGCATGACCGACCAGCCCACGATATCTGTCGTCATCCCCGTGAAGAACGAGGCTGCCGGAATTGCGGCATGTCTTGACGGCATCCTGAGTCAGACAGTCCCGGTTCAGGAGATACTGGTCATCGATTCCGGATCCACCGACGGGACACAGGAGATCGTGCAGAGGTACGACCTGGCCCGTCTGCTGGACATCGAGCCGGGCGATTTCAATCACGGTGACACCCGCAACCTGGGTGTCCGGGAGACCAGCGGGGAACTTATCCTCTTCACGGTTGGTGATGCACATCCTGTGGACGACCGCTGGATCGAGAGGTTGCGGGCAGGCTTCGTCGCCGATGATGTGGTGGCAGTCAGCGGTATCCAGGTCGTCGCTCAGGATCCCCACAACAATCCGCTGGAATGGTACCGGCCTGTTTCCGAACCGGCGCGATCCGTCCACCGGTTCGGCAGCGCTGCCGAATTTGATGCGGCGGACGCTGCCACGAAGCAGTCAGCCTGCGTCATCGACGATGTGACGTCGATGTATCGTCGCGCATTTCTGGAGGCGACCCCCTTCCGCAGGGTTGTCTATGGCGAGGACATGCTGATCTGCGTCGACGCACTGCGTGCGGGTCATGCACTGGTCAGGGACCCCACGGCCTGCGTCTTTCACTACCATCTTCAGAACTACAGGACGACGCTGCAACGGACAGTCGCCGTCAGTCTCGTGCGCCATGACCTCTTCGGCACCACTCCGGCGAGACCTGCATCACAACCCGTCCGGGAGGCCGTGCAACTGATGCGAGAACCGTCACTGTCAATGCGCCAGAAACTGCATTGGTGGCGCACCCAGCGTCAGTGCATCCAGGGCATGCTGGATGGTATCGCCCTGTTCGAGAAGGCAAGATCAGAGGGCGCATCGGCGCTGGCTGCCCTGCATGAGGAATACCTTGGATCGCCTCCGATCCCGGTCAAGCGCGGTCAGATGAACGCCGCATGACCACCAGCCCAATCACCGTCGTCGATCATGGCTGCGGAAATCGTGCCCGACTTTCGCACCTCTAATTCATAGAAGAGGATCATGATGCTCAGGAAATTGATATCCTACAGTTCCGCGCTCAGTCAGATCTCGGAAGCATTTGGCGGGCGCAAGGCCGTTGAGTATGTAGTGCGGAAGCTCTTTGCGCCCGATAGCACGATGCATGTCCAGCCATCAGGAATCCCGCACCCGATCACCATTCGGATGCGCTCTTCAGACATCTACCCGGCGATCCAGATCTTTCAGGGAAAAGAGTACAGCTTCGCTTGCCAATCCGCGCCGAAGACCATCGTGGATGCCGGGGCCAATATCGGTCTGACCAGTGTTATCTTCGCAAACCGGTTTCCGGATGCCCAGGTGCTGGCCCTGGAACCCGAAAAAGGGAACTACGAGCAGGCTGTTTTGAATCTTGCGCCCTATCCCAACGTCAGAGTCATTCATGCCGCACTCTGGTCCAACTCGGACGGCATCAGCATTTTCGATCCCGGTCTTGGCGAATGGGGATTTCAGACAAAGGATGCGGCAGAAGATTCGGCTGGCGAAATCGTCAAGTCAATGACGGTCATGGATATCATCGAAGAGAATGGCCTGGACCAGATTGATATCCTGAAAATGGATATCGAAGGATCGGAGGTGGAGGTTCTGCTGGACAGTTCTGCCTGGATCAACAAGATTGGCTTGATGATTACCGAATTGCATGATGGCGAAAGAAGTAATTCAAGTCGCGTATTTTACAATCACACCAATAATTTCGATACAATCTGGCGTCGTGGCGAAAATATCTACACCCTGAATACAGTATTGTTCTCTGCCGGCCCCACACAATGAAGATCGCCTTGATCATAGGTCATTTCGGCTCCGTCCCGGGCTGGTACCCACTTTGGAAAGAGAGCGCTCTCCGCAATCCATCGATAGAGTTCCATATATTCACGGATTGTCAGATTCTGGAGTCTGTGCAGAATATTCATATTCATTTATGCAAGTTGGATATATTTTCGAACCATGAATTTTATGGAAAAACCAAACCGGTATTTGATACGCCCTACAAGATTACGGATTTCAGGCCCGTATTCGGCGAAATATTTGAGGCAATACTGGAAAACTACGACTATTGGGGATTTGGCGATCTAGATGTCATTTATGGCGACCTGCAGAGTCTGCTTGGCAGTTCATTCGGAAAATACGATTACATATCGACAGGCCGCGACGGAAAGAGTGGTCCACTAGCATTTCTGGCGAACACCAGTGAAGTCAACCGCCTCTGGCACGATATCGATCACGTGCACGAGCGACTTTGTTCGAAAGAATTCTTCGCAATGGACGAAATTGATTTCGTCGATTTGCTGTTATCCAATGTTCGTTGTGATCTTGTGTTTCGTGAATGCCTCGATGACCTGCCTGCACGATGGCAGGATGGTGCGCTGTCCGGAATTCGGAGCGGAAAGCCCTACGCCTTACATCATTTCGGCGGAACGCTGAGCCATACCCGAAAGCAGATTGTCAGGGATGTCAGTCTGTTGGTCGAGGCAATGCAACAGGGCAAGCCTTTGCGTATCGGACACGATGCGGGAATACACGTCGAGACACCATTGAACACGGCTCGCGACAACACTGTGTTCGCGCTGCGGCGTATGAAACGCAGACTGGTGTGAGATCCGTGCCGCTAGCTCAAAGCGTGTGCCAAGCGCCCGCCCCATGACACCTGAAGACTTCGAAACACCTCCTTCGATTTCGGTTCTCATGACCGTTTACAACCGTGAGAAGCTGATCGCGCAAGCAATCGAGAGCGTGCTGGCTTCCGATACGGATGATTGGGAACTGGTCATCGTGGACGACAGGTCCACTGATCGCTCGGTCGAGATCGCTCGATCCTACGCCGCGCAGGATCCGCGTATCAGGGTCTTCGTCAACGATCAGAATCTCGGCGACTACCCCAACCGCAATCAAGCAGCCTCCCATGCCCGAGGCCGCTATCTCAAGTACACCGATTCCGATGACATGGTTCACCCCTGGACCCTGTCAGTAATGCGTTATTGCCTGGAAAGATTTCCAGATGCCGGACTGGCCTTGGCCATGTTCGAAGAAGGTGAAAGGCCACACCCGGTCTGCTATTCGCCCGATGAAATCTACAGGCGCCATTTCTTCGAGCGGGACGTCTTCGGTCGGGCGCCGGGTGCCTCGCTCATCCGCAGAGAAGCCTTTGATGCAGTCGGCGGTTTCAGTGGTCTCAGGCAAGTCGGTGACTTCGAATTCTATCTGGCAATCTGCGCAAGATTCCCGACCGCCTCGATGCCCGTCGGTTTGACATTTGACCGCGTGCACGCAGACCAGGAGCAGAAGCTCAATTCCGAAAATGAAAAAGACGTCATGCGCTTCACTCTGGTTGGCAAGCAATTAGCGCATGTCGATTGCCCGCTCTCCCTGGATGAGCGGAACACTGCCCTGAAGAAAATCCTGAAAAAGGAATACCGAAGCGCCCTTCGCATGGCCGTATTGCAATTGCGCCCCCTTGCGGCAATTCAATACTATCGTGACATCAGGAATGCCCTCTTCAGTTCATCCTCCGAACATCAGGCATCCGGCACTCAATAGGATGCTCGGATACGTCAAATATCTGGGAAAGATCGCGTATCTGAAGACGATGGAGCGGCGCAGGCTGTATGTCCTCAACTTTCATATCATTGGCTCGGGTGGCCATGGGACATCGACCACGCCGGAGCATTTCGAGCGCACACTCGACTGGCTCAGGAGCAACTTCAATATCGTTGCGCTGAATTCGTGGCTCGAGGCCCCATCTTCGGGGCCATGCGCGGCGATAACATTCGATGATGGCCATCGCAGCGTCTCGGAAATTGCACTTCCGATGCTGCGTGCCAGGAATATTCCCGCAACCCTTTTCGTCAATACAGGATACTGGGATCGCGCATCTCGCGGGTGCTGGAGTGACGGAACGATCAGCGACCTGTCGGTCGGCGGTGAGGGTATTTCAGACCTCGTGGCGAGAGCGCGCAATTCGCGTGACCCGGAAGAATACAGGCAGCTCACCCAGATGATCGAAGGCGCGGTTGCCGGGCCGCTTGCAACCCGATCCGATCCATACATGTCCAGGGACGAGGTATTTGCCCTGGACGATCCACTGCTGTCAATTGGACTTCACGGCCATCTGCATCATCGGCATTCCATGTTCGACCCGACCTGGGAAGAAGAGAATATTGTCAGATGTCGGGATATTCTTGTCCGGCACCCGTTCTTTGTGCCGATTTTCGCCGCGCCATTTGGAAAGCTGCATGACGTGACAGCGCATACAGCCGGGCTATGCAAGGCAAGCGGGCTGCGGCTTGCCCTGAACGATGGCGGGTATGTTCTGCCGGAAGCGGAGACGGTTCGTCGGATCGCTTCTGACCAGCGCGACGTCGGTCTACTCATTCGGACAGCATCTCCGATCGAGTCACGGCGCTCTGGTCTGCCAGAGGCAGTTGCATGACCCGCAACTGTCAGACAAGTTGTCCCGTTCGGACGTCCCCTGCACAGGATTTCGCACGGGAATTGAGGACAGCTCGGCGTTTCGGTGCAGGAGATGCACCGCTGCCCACTGTCGGATCCACCGCATAGATGCCCCAAGTTTCAGTCATCATCCCCTGCTTCAACGCCGCGGCATGGATAGAACGCGTGCTCGAGAGTTGCATGGAACAGGGGCCGACGCTGGGTGAAGTGATTGTCGTCGAGGACGGATCCACCGACGGCAGTGCGGAGATCGTGGAATCCGTTGCGGCGCGGTCCGGGGGAGTCATTCGTCTGATCAGCAATCCTGGCAAGGGCGGTAACGCGGCGCGAAATTTCGGGTTCGAGAATTCTCGGTTCGACTTCATCCAGTGGCTTGATGCTGATGATTTCCTGCTTCCCGGCAAGTTCGATGCGCAACTCAGTACACTGGAAGCCCAGCCGGACCTCGATATCGTCTGGTCTGATTGGGAAGAGCGGTTTCATGATGCCGATGGCAACCGGCAAGCCAGCCGGAATCACGATATGGCCACCGGCGAAGACCTGTTGCTGATGCTGGCAGCGGACAAGTGGTCCGTCCCGGCAAACTACCTCATGCGGCGCAGCCTCGCCGCGCGCGTCGTGGCGGCCGACGGCTGGAACCCCGCGCGGCGGGTAGCGCAGGATCGTGAATTCTTCACTCTGGCTGCTCTGTTTGCGCGCAAGGCGTCTCATGTTCCCGGGACCTTCGCGGTCTACAACCGGCAGGCGTCGGGAACGGTATCAGGCATGGAATTCGGAGAACGGCTGGAGCTCCAGATGGATCTGGAGGCACGACTGCGTCGTGACATGGAAGCCCATGTCAGTGACCCGAGAATTCTGCGTGCGCTGAGGCGCAGGTTGAACAGTCACACCATCAATGCGTATTTCTATAACCGCAGGATTCGTCCGCGCGATTGCTTCTGGCCCTGGGTGATCGCACCGGAACTCATCCACTGGAAGAAGCTCGCCATTTATCCCGCACTGTATCTGGGTGCGATGCTGAATTGTCTCAGAGGCCATCGCCTCGCAGGAACGGGGCGGACCAAATGATTGCCAATCCCAACAGCACAGGCTTCGCCATCGTTGGCTGTGGCCGGATCGGTCAGCGCCACGCTGGCCATGCCCCCAAGTTCGGTCGCCTGACCGCCGTCTGCGATATCGTGCCGGAGAAGGCACAGCAGGTTGCGACCGAGCAGGGTGCCGAAGCCTTCACTGATCTGGACCGGATGCTGAAGGACATGCGCGGCAAGGCGGATGTGGTCGCGATCTGCACCCCGAACGGCCTGCATGCCGAGCACACGATCAAGGCGTTCGAGGCGGGGTACCATGTGCTCTGCGAGAAGCCGATGGCCCTGACCGTTCACGAGTGCGGGGAGATGATCAAGGCGGGGGAGAAAGCCAATCGTCGTCTCTTTGTCGTCAAGCAGAACCGCTACAACCCGCCGGTGGAGCATCTGAAGAAGCTGCTGGACCAGGGCGCGCTCGGGCGGATCTACAGCGTGCATCTGAACTGCTTCTGGAACCGCAATGACGCCTATTACGCCGACAGCTGGAAAGGCAGTCTGGCGATGGATGGCGGTACGCTCTACACCCAGTTCAGCCATTTCATCGATCTGCTCTACTGGCTGGCCGGTGACGTGCAGGACGTGGCCAGCTTCATGGACAACTACTGCCATGCGGACTCGGTGGAGTTCGAGGACGCCGGGGTCGCGATCCTGCGCTTCTACAGCGGTGCCATCGGCAGTGTCAGCTTCACCATCAACAGCTTCGGGCGGAACATGGAGGGGTCGCTGACCCTGTTCTGCGAGAAGGGCACGATCAAGATCGGGGGCCAGTACCTGAACGAGATCGAGTACGAGAACATCGCCGGCATGGACCCGGCAGAGCTGAAACAGGGCCGTCCCCCCAATGAATACGGGGCCTACCAAGGCTCCATGTCGAACCACGAGGATGTCTACCAGAACATCCAGCAGGTTCTGACCGCCGAAGGCTCCATCGGCACCATCGGCTTCGAGGGACTGAAGACCGTCGAGATCATCGACAAGATCTACAGGGCTGCGAAGATTGTCTCCTGACCTGAAGAGTGTGGGCATTCGCGACGTGACCTGCGGCACCGGCGTGACGATTGTCGAACCGTCGAACATCTATCGCTGCACGTTGGGTGACGGTTGCTTCGTCGGCCCGTTCGTCGAGATCCAGGCCGGGGTGCAGATCGGGGCGCGGACGCGGGTACAGTCGCACGCCTTCATCTGCGAACTGGTGACCATCGGTGACGATTGCTTCATCTCCCACGGCGCGATGTTCATCAACGACAGTTTCTCCGGCGGCGGCCCGGCGCGCGGCGACCGGACCCGTTGGGGCCATACCCGCATCGGCAACAACGTCTCCATCGGCACCAACGCCACGATCATGCCCGTCAGCATCTGCGACAGGGCCGTTGTCGGCGCCGGTGCAGTGGTGACGAAGGACATTACCGAACCCGGCTTCTATGTCGGGAACCCGGCCCGGCGGATGCAGTCCGACCGGGAAGACAGCTGAGAAACCAGGAAGATCACGCGGATTGCGAGTGCATGCTGCCGTGAATATGGGGTGCCATGAATGAATGAGAGACGGGCTATCGACGCCATCGTGATCTGTTGCTTCAAACGCGATATTCATCTGGTACGAGTTTGTGTCGCCAGCATTCGACAGTGGTACCCCGAGGTTCCTGTCTATCTGCTGAAGGACAAGAGCAAGGGACTGGTCAGGACCGATGACATCGAGAAGACCCACAACGTCAGCATTCTCGAGACCGAGTTCGAGAAGGGCGGCTGGGGGCTGACGAAGATCGAGGCCTTCTTCGGCAAGGATCCGGACCGCATCCTGCTGCTGGATTCCGACACGGTGATGATCGGACCAATACTGGATGATCTGGAGGGCATCGGGGCAGACTTCATCGTCACCGGTGTTCAGAACGAAGACCCCGACTATCCGCTGATCCCGCGGGACTATGTCAACGTCCGTGCAGTGAAGGAAAAGTTCGACCCGGACTATCAGTATCCCGGCTTTGGTTTCAACTCGGGGCACCTGGTCATCACCCGCGACCTGCTGACACGCGACGACTTTGACGGCCTCGTGAAATTCGACAGCACCGGCTTCCACGCACTCGCACCGGATGGCCTGTTCCCCTATGCCGATCAGGGCATACTCAACTACGTCCTCGCGAAGGTGAAAGCCCGTGGACTGACTGTCGCCTACCATGACTTCTGGCTCTGGTCCGATCTGCCGGAAGTGGCGGAACTGGACAGGGACCGGATATTCAATGGCGAAGGCTATCGGAAGATCGTCCACTGGGCCGGCACCAAGCATTACTTCATGCACCGGAACAGTCACTTCGACATACTCAGTCACTATCGTGATCTCTATTACTCCCGGCACCCGATGGGCCAGCTGGCACGTCACGCCCACGAATTCGGCCGTCATGCCGAGAAGGTCATCACCAAGCTGAGATCGATGCTGGGAATCTCATGAGGATGCGCAAGACAATGGCCTGGCGCCATCTGGCGCGGGCGTACTACTGCAGGTCCCGCAGCTGGCGCCCCTGGCCCATCGACGAAAGGCGGGCCATCTCGACCGTCTTCGCGCGCCTGTCGGCAGATGCGAACATCATGCAGATCGGTTCGAATGACGGTGTATCCGGTGACCCGATCCATCGGCACGTCATCGGCTCGCACCATCACCTGGCGCTTGTGGAACCCGTCCCGCAGAACCATGCCGACCTGGTCGCGAACTACGATGGGCGGGACAGGACCCAGATCTTCAATGTGGCCGTTTCGGCGACCGGGCAACAATTGACCTTCTTCGCCGTTGACAACAGCACGAACCGCTATCCGGGCTACTTCGATCAGCTGGGCAGTTTTTCCAGGGAGATGATCCTGCAGCAGTCGCGGGATTATCCCTCGATCGCCAACGACATCGTCGAGATGAAGGTCAGATGCATGTCGGTCGACGATATTGCAGGACAGGCAGGATTCAGTTGCATCGACATGCTTCACGTTGATGCGGAAGGCTATGACCTGGACATTCTGGAAACGGTCGATCTGGAACGCTACAAGGTTCGATACCTGCTGTTTGAACATGCGCATCTGGACCAGACGCGCTACCGGGACTATCTCATGCGACTCAGGAAATCGGGGTACCGCCTCCGCGATACCGGTACCGATACCCTGGCCATCCGACACGGCGGTGCTGAACGATGAAACTGACACACACGGACATGGACAGGCATGGCTTCGTGGAGGCGCGCCTGCGGGAGATGATCCCCGGAAAACCGGCGCGGATCTTCAATGTCGGAGCAGGTTGGAACACCGTAGCAGCGACGATCGCCGAACTCAGCCCGGACGCCACCTATCGCGCGTTCGACAAGTTTCCCAAGGCCGATGACATCACCGAACTCGACATCATTCGCGACCGGTTACCCGAAGGTGATGCCGACATCTTTCTGCTGATGGACTGCATCGAACACCTCTGGTCCCCGGAAGCGGCCCTGCGCAACATCGCAGCGGCAATGCGGGAGGGCGGAACGCTGCTGATGACCTGCCCGAATCCTCACTGGAGCAAGGGTCGGCTGAATTTCCTGGTCAGTGGTTCGCTCCCCTGCTTCACGAAGCGCGACCTGGACAGCAATCACCATGTCTTCACCACCTGGCATCACATTCTGATTGCGCTAGCCGAACGTAACGGCTTCTCCGTCACCGAGCATGTGACACTGGAAAGCAAGCTGGAACTGCCCAATAGGATGATGTCGCTGTCGTATCCAGCTCGCCTGGCCGGTTACCTGGCTGGGCGGTGGATCGAGAAACGCGATCCCACCTCGATCGGCATGTCCTACGCACTTGTTGCAAGGCGTACGGCGGAACCGGTCGACGTCCCTTGACCGAATGCCTCGCCTCGGAAAGCCGTTCGGGGGCCAGTGGCCCCGCCCATCCATGAATCCAGCCCTTGGGAAACAGATATGCAGTTCGTGGACCTGAAGGCGCTGCACGACACGTTGCAGCCTGCCCTGAACGATACGATCACGCGCATCATCGACACGTCCGCGTTCATTCGTGGCAAGGATGTCGACGATTTCGAGCAGAATTTCGCCAGCCTGACCGGCGCGAAGCATTGCGTTTCCTGCGCCAACGGCACTGACGCGCTCTACATCGCGCTCAGGGCCCTGGGTGCCGGACCAGGTGACGAGGTCATCACCACGGCACACAGCTGGATCGCCACCAGCGAGACCATCACCCAGACCGGGGCAAAGGTCGTGTTCGGGGATACGGAAGACGCCTACTTCTGCCTCGACCCCGCAGAGATCGAGGCAAAGATCACACCCCGCACGAAGGGGGTCGTTGTCGTCCACCTCTACGGCCAGCCTGCGGCAATCGACGCGATCAAGGCGATCTGCGACCGTCACGGACTCTGGCTGATCGAAGACAGTGCCCAGGCGCATCTGGCCGAAGCGGACGGGCAGCAGGTGGGTCGCTTCGGTGACATTGCCACCTTCTCCTTCTACCCGGGCAAGAACCTGGGGGCGATGGGTGACGCAGGCTGCCTGATCACGGACCGCGACGACATTGCGGAGTTCGCCACCCTGTTTGCCCGCCATGGCGGCAAGAACAACCACGTCATGGAGGGGATCTGCAGCCGCATGGACGGGCTGCAGGCTGCCGTCCTGAACGTGAAGATGCCGCATCTGCCCGGCTGGAACGATGCCCGCCGCAAGGTAGCCGCCCGCTACGACGCCCTGCTCGACGGGGTCGGTGACCTGATCCTGCCCGCGCAGCGTCCGGGCGTGCGCCATGTCTATCATCTGTATGTGGTCCGCACCGGAGACCGCGACGCGCTGCAGAAGCATCTCGCCGCAGCGGGCGTGCCGACCGTCATCAACTACCCGCGCGCCCTGCCCTTCTATTCGGCGTACGACCATCTGGGGCACACCCCGTCTGACTTCCCTGTGGCACACGCCCATGCCTCGGAGATCCTGTCGCTGCCGATCCATCCGTTGCTAAGTGACGCTGAACAGGACCAGGTAGTTGACGCAATCAAGACATATTTCGAGAAGGAAAATTGAATTTCCGGATGAAAACAGAACATTCATCCAGAATATCGCAATTCTTCAAAGGAAAGATTAAATGAAAAAATTGATCAAGAAACTGCTTCGACGCTCAAGCGAGTTCTCGAGCAAGGAATATTGGGAAACCCGGTACTCAAATTCCGGAACTTCCGGATCCGGATCATATGGACAACTTGCAATCTTCAAAGCTGAAATCCTGAATGAATTTGTTGAAGAGAACAATATAGAGCAAGTTCTGGAATTAGGTTGCGGCGACGGAAATCAGTTGTCAATCGCAAGATACCCGAAATATTACGGGATCGATGTTTCATCCGAAGCCGTCAAACTCTGTCGGAACAAATTTCAAGATCGCGACAACTATGAATTTGAACTATTGTCGAATGTCGATTGGGATATCCTGCATTCGCGAATCCAACCAGAATTGGTGATGTCCCTGGATGTGTTATTTCATCTTGTGGAAAATGAAGTTTACAACGAATACATGTCGAACCTGTTCAGATTTGATAACGCCATTGTAGTCATATACTCCAGTGACGGGAATTTCGAGGTTTCAGCACCTCATATCCGGAATCACAAGTTCACAGATTGGATAAATGAGAATGCTCCCGACTGGGAGTTGGTCAAGAAAATTCCGAATGAATACCCTTGGGACGAGAAAGATCCGGACAGCACTTCCTTTTCCGATTTCTATTTCTTCCAGAAGCGTGGCGGATGAAGCACGTTCTTGTTGTCACTGCGTCAACGATCCAGAAAACAGAGAGCTTTATTCACGTTCAGGCACTTGCAATCAAATCCCAGGGCTGGCGGGTCAGCATCGCGTCGGGCGGGGAGGCGCATGCGTCTCACGAAATCGATGGTATTTCCCAAGTCTCGGCCCCTCTCCCGCCCCCGGATCTCCCCAGGACATTGTGGGCACGTATCAGCCGAATCATGAGCACTGTCCTCTTGCGCAACCGGGAACCAACGCCTGCGAAGTTTCGACAGCCGTGGCAAGACATCATCAACCAGGCGAAACCGGATCTGATCCTGGTTCAGTTTGGCCCCACGGCCGCGAGACTGATGCCGATCCTCCGCAGAACCGGCATTCCATGGATCGTCCAGTTTCATGGCTATGACGCAACTCAGTTGACTGAACACTGGGGCTACCGTCTTACCCTTCGCCAGATCATGCGACACGCATCGGCAATCTTCGCATGCAGCCAGTTCCTGGCGCGCGAACTCGCCCGGTTCGCCCGTCCAGCGGATTGTTCGAAAATTCACACCATCACGCCCGGCTATGACAGCATCAGATTCCGTCCTTCCCACGCCAGCCGGGAGCATCGGGGGCCGGGACCCGTCAGGTTGATAAGTGTGGGGCGTCTCGTGGAAGTCAAAGGGCATCATCTGGTGATCGAAGCGCTTGCACGGACTCGCACTCCCGTGGTCCTGGAGATCATCGGTGACGGTGAGATGCGGGCAGAACTGGAGGCACAGGCAGATCGACTCGGCGTAAGGGAACGGGTCAGTTTCCTGGGACACCTGCCCCACGCCGAGGTCGTCGCAAGATTGCATTCAGCCGACATCTATGTTCAGGCATCGACGAACGCAGCGAACGGTGCAAGAGAGGGGTTTGGCCTCAGTTCGGTGGAAGCGGCCGCTACCGGGCTACCCGTGATCGTCACAGATAGTGGTGGACTTGGCGAAACCTGTTGTCCTGAAAGCGGTATTGTCGTGCAGGGCTCCGACATCGCTGGTCTTTCGACCGCCATCGACTCATTGGCTGCTGCCCCGGAACGTCGGGCGTCGATGGGCACGCATGGTGCCCGATTTGTTTCGGAGCGCTTTGCTTCAGATGTACAGGCGAGACGGGCGGTTGCTCGCTTCGATCACTGTTTGGGGACAAGAGATTGAATTGTCCAGACATGCCCCCTTCAACGGCACTCGGCTCGCCTGAACAGCGGGAAGTGTGTTTGCCGCACGACGCCAATACTCGCGTAATGGTCACGACAGCGCTCCTCTGTCTGCCGTTCTGGAACGTCTCAAGAAAACCGATTGCCGACCGTTCCGAAAGGATTCGGAGCGCTCGTGATCTCGTCTGCCGGAAGAATATGCAATGAGCC
>Ga0209475_10001081_pt1 | contig 38140 bp, 25 predicted proteins | sample tdDd471_FD_187128 | JGI IMG/M metagenome (GOLD analysis project Ga0209475, IMG submission 187128) | Marine sediment microbial communities from the Atlantic coast under amendment with organic carbon and nitrate - tdDd47.1 (SPAdes)... | ecosystem: Environmental > Aquatic > Marine > Coastal >... | reverse complement strand
TTTATGATGTTGCTATGTTGGTAGAATACTTTTTTCAGCGAAAATTACAATGATTTTTTATTTCAGAGAATTAGGCGGAAAAAGTAGTTTTTCTTTTTATCTGATCAAAACTCTTTAGCGCATCTTTTTAGATCTCCGAGAGTAAGTGGTCTTACCAAATAATAGTTCGTATATCGCATACGCAAAGTTATACTCTTTCCATACCACAACAACCTTAGTGCAAAACGTTTTAAGTCAAATCTGGTTTGTTAATTTTTTGTTATTTACCTTGTATTAAAATATTTTAATTGGCTTTTTATATTTCCATTCTTGTATATTCTCGAGGCTTTTGGGTGGGCTATAGCATAACCAATCGTAAATAATTATTTTTGTCATGGAGTAAAAGATGTATAAAGAATTGGACTGTATGTTTAATATTGCAATTGTTCCTATTGTTGTTTGTCTAATGCTTGCTTTTCCATTCAATGCTTTGGCACAGAACGATACTGAAAAAAATTCTGAAGAAGCTACTCAACTGAACGATAATGAAAAGGAAATTGAACAAACTGAACAGAAAAGTAATACTAAAGTAGCTGATAAACAGACAAGTGCTGTAAAAGATGACAATGATGAGACTTCGTTAACAGAAGTTATAGTAACTGCAGCCAGAAGAAAAACTTCCTGGAAAGAAGCTCCAGCTATGGTTACTGTTATTAAACGTGAAGAGATAACACAAGCACCGGAAACTACGGTTGATGAATTCTTAAAACGTGTACCTAGCATATCTTATAAACGAACTCATATTGCTGAATGTGGCCCGGGGCGAGAAATAACACTTCGTGGTATTCATGAACAAAAGCGTACTCTCGTTCTGGTAGACGGTATTCCGGTTAACGAAGGTGGAGGCGGTTCTGTCAATTGGTCTTTAATTCCAAAAGAGCTTATCGAAAGAATAGAAATCGTGCGCGGACCAATGTCTGCACTTTATGGCTCCGGGGCAATGGGTGGGGCAATCAATATTATTACACGCAAACCATATAACCGAAATCATACTTTAATTAAAGCAGGTTATGGAAGCTTAAACAGCTATTCGGGTACTATCTTTCAGGGAGGTATGTTTGAGAAAGTAGGCTATCAGCTTGGCGGAAATATCTTTCATACGGATGGATATAAGCAGGCAAAGGACGAACAGGATTATTATACAAAGAACAACAGAACAGATGTTAGTCTTTCTGGTAAGTTCTACGTAAAGCCAGATGATAGTTCCACGCTTTCGCTTGGTTTGAATTTTGTTGATGAAAAATACAGTCGTGGTCTGCTTAATACTGATCAAAACAATCGCACCACAATGGTTACGTTGGGATATGAGAAAAGATTTGCAAACGACACTAATTTGACAGCTAATGTTTACGGTCAGTTCATGTCGCGTCAGGTTGATTTAGGGGCCCCTCCCACTTATGATGCATGGGATCATACAGAAAAGGATGATATCACTAAAATAGGGCAGCTATTTCAAACAAATTTCAAAGTAGGTGGTTTCAATACTATTTCCGTTGGTGTTGATTCTTCCTGGGCACTGTTTGACAGGAATCATGAATATTATCTGGTAGACAGAAACGCCAACGCTAAAGGGAACCAGCTTCTTGCATCATTGTTTGCACAGGATGAGATGGAGTTTGTTTCAGGCAAGCATAAATTCCTGCTTACACCTGGGGTACGTCTTGATTACAGCAGAAGCGGTGAAGGAGAAAGCTATGATAACAATCCTGCAAACGCTGAGATCATGGATAACAAATATAAGGATAGAAGCTGGACAACAGTAAACCCCAAACTGGCTTTTGTATATAGATACAATAAGATGACTACAGTAAGAGCAAGCTTTGGTCGCTCTTTTGCTGCTCCTACTCTTTTTGAGCTTTATACGGTTTTTTCAAGGGGCCCCTATGTTCTTTATGGAAATCCCGAACTCACTCCCGAAAGCAGCCTTTCTGGTGAGCTAGGTATAGATCAATGGTTTTTACCGAACCTTCTCGGACGCGTGTCTGTAAGCTATACAAGAGGATATGATTTTATTGGTTCTAGGAGTATTGACCAAAACACTGCTGAATACGACAATATAACCACGGTGCAGATGTTGGTTGCAGATGCAGAATTGAATTATGACATAAATAAATTCCTGTCTATTTATACAGGTTACACTTTTAACTGGTCAACTATTCTGGAAGACGAAAATGATCCAACAACTGAAGAAAATAATCTTCCGTTTGTACCAAGTCATAGGGGCAGAGCAGGAGTGATATTCAAATACAAGGAATGGATCAGGGCTGACCTGAGTCTGCGTTACGAAGGAAAGCGTTATACCGATATCGCCAATACAGATACTAAAAAGATGGATGATTACTTTTCGCTTGACCTGTCTCTTTCCGGTCGTTTTGTGAGACATCTGAAATGGACATTGAGCATTGAAAATATTCTTAATAAAAAATACGATATTTACAGTGTGCCAAATGTTCCTGCAGAAGCACCCGGCATTCTTGCAAACGGTTATCTGACTTTCGAGATGTAACAAATAGACATAACATCCCGCCGCTTTTGGAGTAATAATATGCCTCGATTTAAAACTATAGCAGTATTGCTTGTGCTGTTTTGTCTTTCGTGTTCTTTTGCAGCTTTTGCGCAAACTGAAAACAATACTACCAATAAAATAAATTTTGCCGTAATAGGAATGCCTGGCGGTGCCTTTAAAGCCATGAAGGAAAGCGAAGAGCAACTTGGCGTTAACATGGTGCGGCTAAACAGCGATATGTTTACGCAAAATCGAGTGCCGGATCTTTCAAAAATGGATGTCATAATTACTTCATTTGCTGGTAAAGATCTGGAGAAAGAATATAAAAAAGCTATTGGCACTGCAAAGAAGCAAAACCCCGACTTAAAAATATTCTGTGTCGGCCCACCTCCTATTTGTCAGATGTGGGCTTCGTGGGTGGGAGAAAAAAATATTACGTTTGATAAGAAAATGGCTTCCTACTATGGTCTTTCAAACAAATCAATGCAGGACATGGTCAAGTACGTCCTGATAAATTATTTTAATCATTCCGGGAAAGTTGCTCCTCCCAATTCTGACAATCCAGTGCGTATCTTTCATCCTGGATATGATCGTATTGACTCTGTTTCACAGTTTCTAAAAATGGCAAAGAAGAACAATTGGGACATTGAGAAAACTCCTAAAGTGGTAATAGGTTCCTGGCGACATCACGTGAATTTTCACCAACCGAAAGTTATCAAGGCTCTAGTTGAAGAACTTGAAAAGCGCGGTATGCTGACCTTGGTTTTAGTTGCAGATGATGCGGATTTCAAGAAAAGATTAGTAGAATATAAGCCAAACCTTGTAATTATGACTTCCCACACAGGTGAATCTGCGGAATTTTGGAAGAAGCTAAATGTTCCACGTATCCATTCACTCTGGTTTATGGATGATTCAATTGAAAAGTGGCGCAACAACAACAAAACCGGCATGAAAAAATCGGAAATGTTTCATCTTATTGTAAGTGCGGAAATCAAAGGTTCTACAGAAACTTTAACTGCTGGAGGCACAGAGTTTGGAGGTAGCACCGGGGATGAAATAATTCCTATCCCAGATAGAATCAGACACATAGCCGAGCGCAGCAAAAAATGGATAAATCTGCAACGTTTGAAAAATGAAGAAAAAAAGATAGGAATAATAATATATGATAACGAGGCAGATAAAGGCGGTTTAATGAGTGGTCCTGCTCATAATCTCAATGCCCCTGAGAGTTTGTATAAGCTTTTGATAGAAATGAATAAACAGGGATACAAAGTCAAGGATCTACCTATTGACACGAATGCACTGATTGAACGGGTGATGAAATATGGTAGGCAAATGGGGGCATGGGAACCCGGTAATGTTGACAGGCTAGCCAGAAGTGGCAAAGCCGTCTTGATTAGTGAAGATGACTATCGCAACTGGTTCGAGCAGAAGATTCCTGAATGGAGAAGAAAGCAGGTTTTAGAAGAATGGGGGGGGATTCCCGGCAAGCTTATGGTTTGGGAGAACAGAGGGAAAAAGTACATCGTGCTTCCGGTGATTCGTCTTGGAAATATTGTTCTTGCTACACAGCCTCCCAAAGGCGAAAGTTTAACAGCGACAACTCATGTGGACAACATGAAAGAAAGTCTGTTGCCTCCTACACATAACTACTTGGCAACATACTTCTGGCTACAGGAATCTTTCAAGGCTGACAGTCTTGTCCACTTTGGCACGCATGGAACAGAATGGCTCTTCCCCGGTAAAATGGCTGCTCTATCAAATGCGGACTGGGCCGATATCCTTATTGGTAATTTACCGAACATCAACCCGTGGCTATCCAGTAATATTGCAGAGATTTTACCGGCAAGACGAAGAGCAAACGCAGTTACGGTAAACTTTTTGCCACCACCTTTAATGCAGGCAGGTTTGCCGGATGAACTGCTTAATCTGGAATCGACAATCAGTAAATATAACACGCTTGAAGAAGGTGCCTTAAAGATAAAATTTGGGCAGACAATTTCAAAGCAGGCTATTGATAATAATCTTGAACATGATCTTGATATCAAGCTTGATCCAAAACAACCTCCAAGTCTTGAGAATCTGGAGAAGATCTCCCTTTACTTACATGATTTAGGAAATGAAATGGTGCCTGCTGGCATGCATGTACTTGGAGAGGTTCCGCCAGAAAATGAAATGTTCGAGTGGCTGGTCTACTGCATGGGTAAAAAGTATCTGAAGACTGCAACAGCACTTTTCGGCTATAGTCAGCTTGATGCAGAAAGTGAAAAAACAATACGCAACAAGGCTAAACAGATACTTCACCTGATGATAGATTCTAAAACTACTTTGTCAGAAGCACTCAAGTTTGTGGGAATCAGTAAGCCTGAGGATGAAATTCCTGAAGAGATTTCAGAGAGCTTTGAGATGGCAATTGCTTTATACAAAGGTTTGCTTAAAACACCGGATGAAATTGTTAACATTTTAGCTGGTTTGAACGGTGAATACATCATGCCGGGTTCAAGTGGTAATCCTGAACGCAACCCGGCGGTTGTGCCGACTGGCAAGAATATGTATGTGCTAAACCCTCAGGAACTTCCAACCAAAGCCTCATGGGAGTTAGGTACAAAACTTATTCGTGAGTATTTGAAAAATGAACTTGCGACAAAAAATCGATACCCCAAAAAGGTCGCCTTTAGTCTTGTGCCGTTTACTACCTACAGTGATTACGGTATAGTTGAATCTCAAATCATGTACCTTATCGGAGTGCGTCCTGTCTGGGATCTGAAAAACAGGGTAAAAGATATAGAGCTTATCCCGGCAGGCGAACTTGGTCGTCCAAGGATTGATGTGTTTCTCTCTGCCAGAAATATTTATCGTGACGAATTGCCGGAGATGATGAAGCTTCTAGACAAAGCTATTAGACTTGTAGCTTCAGTAAAAGAAAAAAACAATGCGGTTTACCATAACAGTCAGCGGACCATGAAATCACTGTTAAAAAAAGGTTTCAGCAAAAGTAAAGCAGAGACCCTTTCTCAAGCCAGAATGTATGGGGCCAAACCTGAAGAAATACTGGATAGCCATGATTGGTTCTTCTATCTCACGGAGAGAACCGGGGAATGGGAAAGCAGAGAAGATTTGCTAGATGTCTATCTGGAGAATTCAAAGCACGTGTACACCAAAGGTGCCTGGGGAGAAATGGCCAGCGAAGCTTTCGATTCTACCATACAGGGTACAGAACTGATTCTACGTAGCTGGTATGATAACCGTGACTATGTACTGGGTAATAAATTCGCCTGGTGGGTTGATGGCACACTGTCGATGGCAATCAAACATATGACTGGAAAAGAACCGGAATACATGTTCGTTGATGTTCGTGACCCTGAAGAAGCTAACATAGTCGATGCGAAACAGGTGGTGCAATTCGATTTCAGATCAAGGTTGACAAATCCGAAATGGATTAGTGAAATGATGAAGGAAAATTACTCCGGTGCCAATATAATTGCACAAAACATAAACAACATGATGGGATGGGAAATTACCAGAGAGAAAACCATCGAGGACGACAACTGGAATCAGATCACTGATGTGTTTTTACATGACTCAAGAAATCTGGGAATTGATACCTGGTTTGAAAATACGAATCCGTATGCGATGCAGAAAATCAACGTAACAATGCTCGAAACTATTCGGAAGCAATACTGGAATGCAGATGAAAAAACAAAAATTGAAATAGCAAAAAAATATGCTGAATCTGTGGTCAAGCATGGGCCCGGAGGTGGGATGAAAGAAGGCGGAAATACCAAACTTGAAAAATTTGTCAGTAATACCCTTGAAAATTCTGGAATAAAAGAAATGTCCGAACTTGCGACTAAATACCAATCCCAGATAGCAAAACAGAAAGTTGTCAACAATTCGGATGATCCTGCCAATGAACCTGTGACAGGAAAAAAAATGGACAAGGTAGAAAAAGAGAGTGAAAAAAGCTTTTTCAGCAAGGATATGAAGATGATTGCAATAATATCAATGCTAGTCCTTTTCATCATTCTGATAGGATTTCTTCGCCATAAAAACAATGAAAGTAAAAAGTAATGGAACAATTTGTCGCTATCTTATATTACATCACGATTATCCTGAAGGTACCGGTAATCATCGGACTCATGTTTACACTGGTTTTAAGCCTCTATGTTTTTGGAGGTTTTCTGCATGAACTAATTTTAAGGCTTAGTAAACGCAAAGCAAGGCATGAGTTTTTAGGTGAAATTACCTCGAACAATGAGGTGGCAAGGGATAAATTGATATTACAGATAACAGACTGTAATGGATTTAGCTCTATGATAAAAAATTTCTTTACCAATGTTTCAAGTTTCCGGATCTTCGATGAAATAGTGTTTGAACGTGTTTTTATGGATATCGAATTTAAAACAGAACGCAGAAATATTTGGTTACGTATAGGCATTCGTCTAGGTCCTGCCCTGGGTCTTATGGGTACCCTTATTCCGATGGGATCAGCCCTGATGGGGCTTGCAAAAGGCAACGTTCAGATGATGTCAAATGACCTGATTATAGCCTTTAGCACTACAGTTGCAGGCTTGTTTATTGGACTTTTGTGTTACGTTATTTTAGCTGTAACAAATTTCTGGAATGCCCGTGATATGGCAGATATCGAATTTCTGAAAAACATCATTACCAAAGAGAGCAACAAATGAGAAATGGTGATACACGATATAAAAAGTTCATGACCGACACCGATGATGATCCATTGAATTCACTGACAAACCTGTTTGATGTAGCTATGGTGTTTTCCGTTGCTTTGATTATCGCAATGCTTACCGTGTTACCAGATCCTTCCCTTGTAACGGGGGAAGAAGATATTACCATTGTAAAAAATGCCGGCAAGAAAAACATGGAAATAATTATGAAAAAGGGAGTCAAGATAGATCGGTATAAAATGAGCAAAGAAACAGCCAGTGGCAATGGTCATAGACTTGGTATAGCCTATCGACTGCCAAGCGGTGAAGTAGTATATGTCCCAGAGCAGAACTCGCAAAAATCAAAAGAAAACAAATCGAAATAATCCTTGTTATTCATTCATTGATTTTCCTTCAAGTATTGAAAGACATTTTAATTTATGTAACTGTTAAGCAGTCACCTTTTATTAAGAAAATACATTTTAAAATATTCAATGGTTTTATTAGCAGTGATACGCAAATACAAGGATATCCAAATACCAATAAATTTCTGAAACGGTGAAATTCAGAATCAAACCACATCCGGCAAATGTTGTGAATAAAAATGGCCTGTATTTATAAGTGCGCTTAATTGCTTGACTATTTGGTCTGCGGGTGTTAGGATTTATGCTGAATTATAATGAATGTTCTGTTTTTAATACATAATTGTTTTTTCGATGATTACGATTAAGGAAATTTGCTTTGGATCTGGAACTTATACTGAAAAAAGCGGAAGAGTTGTTTAGCGATGGAAAGATGAAGGAAGTCAGGACACTTCTGGAATCAGCCATTACAAAACATCCTGAAAATCCTGAGATATTGAACAATCTTGGTGTTTTGTTCTTTGTTGAAGGCGATCTTAATCAAGCCAAAGAATTTCTACTCAAATCACTGCTAAATGATCCCCTGTATATCGAAGCTGCCCTTAATTTGGGGGATGTTCTTAAGCAAAGTGGCGATTTACAAATAGCTGCCGAGATTTTTACTAGACTGGCGCTTGAGTATCCAGAAAACGAGGCTATTGCGGAACTGGCTACAGCAGCGAAACATGAATCAGTAAGCGGTGATAAAGAAACATCTGATGCTGTCAATCAGATAGCTGTTACGAAAAACACTCTGATCGAATTACTGCAAACCGGGATTGCTGACCGTTCAAACGCTGAAGTCAGTTTGAGACCTTATCCCTATCCATACAAGGCCGCATTTTCCATTTCCAGTGATATTGATTTGATGACTTTTGATGCATATAAGGTAATCTTTTCCTTTATCAGTTCCAGGGAACAAACTCCTATGGGGATGGGGCTGGGACTTCCGATGTCGAACAGCCTGTTTATGATCGAGACCAATCCAAAAGGATCTTTTTCCTACTTCAAATCAACATCGCTTGAAGATGGAGAGTATAGATCTCTTCTCGATGATTTGATAAAAGAAGGCTATATCGACACCAATCATGGATATGGTAATTTTTCAAAGGAAGTGCCTTTTACTCGAGATCTTGCCGAATCGATTCTGGAAATTCTTGAGAAACGCAATCTGTCTTTTCCGGTCTGGACCAGCCATGGTGGAGAGGAAAACGGACAGATGCTGGACTCCACCGGTCTGACAACATTTGCGGAGGGCGATAAACCGGGCTCTGAAAAATATCACTATGATTTAACGAAACAACACGGTACACGTTTTGTCTGGCAATGGAACGACAGTGGAACTAGTCATATTATTGGTCAGGATGCTAAAGACCATGCCATGTATGGGACAAAAGCTTTTGTGCCTTTTGTCAACAATAGTCAGAAAAACTATCTGGAAATCCCAAAGTCCGAGTTTGCCAGAATTAACCTTGATAAAGACAGATTACTGACTCCAATGATAATGCGTGATGGTTTGGACGCGATTAACATTCGGCGTTATTATGGCGGTTTTAATAACTCTGTTATTGATCAGTTTGGAGAGCAAATCAACAAAAACACCATTGTTGAGCTAATCCAGAATCAGGGATCTATGGTTTTATACCAGCATTTGGGTGCAATGTTTGATGCCAATAAAAAGAAGGTTTCCAATGTTTCTCCATATCTTGACGACCAAGCAATCACGAATCTGAGATTTATTGCCGATTGTCATCACGATGGCCTGCTGTATGTGGATACCCTGAGTCGAATGGCCACACATAATCTTGTTTGTCGTTATCTGGACTACCGCGTTGAATATGCAGATGAAGTTACAACTATTACAATTAAAGGGCTGAAGAGCCCGGACAATGCTGTGCTTCCAAAGCTTTCACTCGATGATTGTCGGGGATTAGCGTTTTATACAAATGACCCCGAGCGTACCCGGATAGTATTTAATAGTAAAACTGTGAATGATATTGTAATCAATCCACCGGATTTTACTGGCATGACCAGTATTTCCATCAAACCCAAAAGGATGAACGATTTTGCCATTGACTGATGGTTTGAAAAAAACTGATATGGATGTGAATGCTCTGTTAGAACAATTGAGAAGCGGATGCGAGGGCACTCCGAACTCCCGGAAATACAGCGACGCAATTGATTATGCGAAAATGATGTGGAACAAGGGACAGGGAAACTACGTCAGCAATCTCGGCAAAATCGGTTTCACAGGTGGCAAGCGAGCTTTGGATGTTGGTTCCGGTTCTGGGCATTGGGTGTTATCACTGGCGGAGTTAAACGATTTTGCCCATGGAATTGATATTAATGTAGAATACACTTGGATCAGTAAGATTATAGCTGCCAATCATCCTTTTGGTCAAAAAGCTATCTTTAAACATTCCAGAGCCGAGAAAGTTGATTATCCCGATAATTATTTCGATTTCATAATATGTCACAGTGTGATGATGTTTACCGATCATGATAAGATATGCAATGAATTTTATCGTTTGCTAAAACCGGGTGGCAAACTGTATATAGGCTATTCCGGTTTTGGTTGGTATTTGAAATATTTTCTGGTAGATGGTGTGATTAAAGGCGAGAATAAAAGGTTGAGCAGCCTCGATACTATTATGGACAGCTATCGGTATCAATGTGGCTTAAGTACACATAACCGCAGATGGCTTGGTCTTCCTTCTACTACGCTGAAGAATCTTCTTGCAAGTAAGGGTTTTGTAAACTTTACCCAACCTGGTATCCAGGATAGTGAATCTTCGTTTTTGGGTATCGAGGCCACCTACGATCTTCTGGTGGAAAAACCATTGACGACCACTGAGGATAGTTGTCAGTCGATGTTGGATAAAAATGCATCTGAAATAGCAACATCCATCGAGAGTTGTATTAACAAGGGTGACACCTCGCAGGCTTTGAGTTTGTTAAGTCATCCTGAGTTAAAATTTGATAATGCCAGAACTCATAGTCTGCTTTCGGCCCGTGCCTTTATCAAGGATGGTGCGTTGCAAAATGCCCAGCGCATGTTGAGTCTGGTCAAGGACAATGAAGCCGATGTTTGCCTTGTAAGGGGGGTGTTTCTTCATTCTGCCGGGCATAGTGCCGATGCTCTTCACCATTACCAAAAAGCCATAACTGAGCAAAATCTGGAAATGGTGCGCTTTTTGGTGTCGTTATGTCTGATAGATATTGCACAATTTGATGAAGCCCGAAAAATGCTTGAGGAAAGCCTGAAAAAGGATGCGAATTCTTTGCAAACATGGTTTGGCTTGTTAAAAGTTGCGCTGGGAACAACACAATTGCCGGAAATAAAAAGTGTTGCCAATAGATTTTTAGCATGTTTGAAAGAATTGCATCCAGAGGCGAAGAGCGAGATTAATGATACCTTAATGCTGCTGAAATAATAACACGCATAGCTTTCCATATAGCAAATAGTTCATGATGATTGGTTCAATTTGGAGTGTTGGTGGTCCAGCCCTCAATCCAGTCGGAGTTTATGTCGTAGGCACCGATAAAATCTACAACTTCAAAAAAATCATCATCCGGTATAATTGCACCACTTATTGCCGGTGAATTGAGCTTTAATTTAAAATCAGGTTTTTGGGTGTTAAAGGGATCAATTATTTCTGGATCAATGGTTAGGTTATTTTGACCATTTCTAAAGAAGTCTTCAATGTTAAATTGATCTTCATAAACTATAAAAGGATCATCAAGTTGATCGTTAATTGCAAAATTCGTCTTGCAATGCAGTATTGATGCAGAGAAACTAAGATTCAGCGGATCTTTCTCGGCTTGAGCAAAAGTTATTTCATCATCTATATTTAAACAAGCCAGATTGAAACCTGTAACAATGGAGGAATAAACATTACCTTTGCTTCCAGACCTGATAAGCATTCCAAAGTCTGAGTATTCTTCTGAATTTGTGCCAATTATTGTCAGATTGGACAGGGTAGGGTGAGATACAGGTGCTGTTTGTTCTCTTTGATAAACGTTATTTCCCTCAATCCCATTGTCCGAGAGACCTGCATACTGCTGAAGGATTATAAACTGTCCCTTTCCACTCCAGCCATCAGTCCAATCAAGTGAGTCGTCATTTGCACCCGTTATAAATATGTGTTTCAGGTTTACAGTTCCGCCAAAAAGTTCAACTCCATCATCACCACTTTTATGTATTTGAAGATAATCTATCTCGGTTTGATCACCAACCGCATAGAGGGTTAGACCGTTAAGATCTGCAAAAGGATTGATATATTGTCCTGCAAATTCAATTCGCACATATCTCAAAACTCCGCTGTTATCGTGATTGTCATTTCCACCATAACCCATGGTTAAGCCTTCGCCAAAAGCTGAGCAAGTAAGAGGAAGAGGGTTTTCGAGCATGCAATAGTTTTGGCTGGCCAGGCCATTAATAACAATTCCGCCCCAGTCGCCTGGTTTTCGCTCTCCAGCAGGTTTATCTGAAGTGAAGACAATTGGTTGGTTTCTGCTTCCAATGGCAATAATTTTAGACCTGACAGGTACCACAAGAACACTGTGCATGCTTGAGTCTGCCTTGATAAGCGAGCCCGGTTCTATAGTAAGAGTTATGGGATTATCAGTGGTACCGATAAAAACGGTTCCTCTCAAAAGCCAAACCTTGTCAGAGGTGATTGTTAAATCTTCTGTAATCGTGCCGTAGACTCGACAAATGTTATCATCGCATTTGATGTTTTGAAAATCGAAATCTACTGTTTGTTCTGCACAGCCAGTCATAGCTGTAAAATTTAATAACATAAACAATAGTAATATACAGGCATTGATTATGTTGAAATTGTTTGCAAACATGTTTACCATTCTTCTCCTCGGCAATGTTCATATACACATGGAATAAATGTTTTGCAATCAGTATTGTCAAGGCATTGAACGCACTCAAACATGTTGCGGTTTGTGGTGCAATTGTTTACACAGGTTTGAATATCAAGATACTCATCATAGCAGGTTTCAAAAGATTTGCACAAATCCGTGCAGTCCTCTGCCGAGGGTCTCATATCACAATGTTTATAACCGCACTCAACCCTTTTTTCACATTCATCAATAAATCTGCAATCAAGGCACTCGGCACTCCATCCCTCTATAACACAAAATGCAGTGCAAGTTTCCAGTTCGTAGTTTGAAGTTGCATAACATTCTTCTGCCAATGAGCAAAGTTCTTCGCATTCTAATTCATTTTTATATTCAGTTTGGTTTGGTACGCATGAAATGGTAGTTATACATAGCGAAATGACCAGTAATACTGCTGGTAACATGTTTTGATTAAATCTGCTGCTAATGTTCATGTTTATTGATGCTTAAAAATTGAATTCTGTTGATAAAACTGTCCTGTACTCCATCATTACGAGGGGAAATCCATCTAAAACCGGAACGATAAGCGCGAATGAAAGTGGATCGAGGTTTATCGAAAAATATTCTACCAAAGGCCAGCGCAATCCAAGTGGTCTGAAATCTAGAAATATCCCGGTAGATCCTGCGTCATCCAACACTGTGTCCCAAAGCAAAATAGAGGCACCAAAGGCAATTGAAGAGTGAAGATATCCATGTAAATAGTTTATTTCGATTCCGGGGCCAATATTAAAGGCACCGTCAACAACTCTAATTTCATGTTCACTGGAAACCCACATGTTGTGTTCCGCATGAAGAAAGGCAGAAATAAAACCCCAGCGATATCCTACTTTCATTCCATATCCCAAAGAGTCACCAATAGCTGTTCTGGAGTTTGATGAGTCGGTGAAAACAGAGCCATGGAGTTCTAGAACAAGATAAAAGCTGTCCAGAAAAGTCTTGAATGTGACAGGAGACCATTTGTTAGGAGCAAGCCGTAAATCGAATTGCTCCATATCTTGCCTGGTTTTTTGGCTTTGCTCCACTTTTTCATGCTCGTTGTTTTTCTGTTCTTGCTGACCATCCACGGCGGGAGACTCTATATTAGTGGGTTCAGCAGAAAAACAGAATGCTGTTTCGGCAAGAATAACAAAACCAAAAACTATCGCACACATTATTATAGTATGAAGGTTCTTCATGAAAATAATTTAATCCTGTTGGCTGTGGCTATTTCTTAAAATAAGTAAAAGTGGTAGCAATAAAAGAAAAATGAATAAAAATGCGACAGGCTTATTACCCATTCTGCAACCAAATATTTCCTCCAGAATAGGTGCGGTTTGCCTTTTTTGTGCTAATTCGAGCCATTTGCTTTCACAATAATCATTTTCAATATTGCATCCTTCCTTGTATGTCATCCAATTGTCCAAAACCTGATCCACTTGATTGGCTCCATCCAATCCAAACGAGTTTTGAACATAGACGGCCCTTACCAATTCGCCAGTGGCAATAGTTGTTGCCTCTGCAATTTCCCAGGCATCTCCAAAGCAATCGTCCATGCTTACAGAATGGGCAAAGCCGTCACGCTCTTCGTCATGACCGGGAGAGGCTGCATCGGTGTAATTCATTACATGATAAATTAGCCTCAGGTCGTCACTGCGAATTGTGTGAGAAAAAGAGTCTTGAAATATATGCATGGCAATTCCCATATAATAGACTGGAGCAAACACTATAATATCTACCGGGCCATAGAATTCTATGTACTGCTCAACCTTTATATATTGTTGTTCTTCAGGGACATTGGCATATTCTTTGACTTTGCTTAAATTGTCTTCAATCCTTTTTCTTGCGCGATATATTGATCTGATGTTTCCTTCTTCCCAATCATCCTTTGTTGTTCTAAGTGTATGGTTAGACTGGGATTCATCGGTCACGTGCATTGCACGTCCTTCATTAAAATTAAGCATTGCATGACCATCTGTATCAGGTTGCCTGACACCAAGTACCATGCTGGCAATTAAAAAACATTGCTCCTCATTATCATACTTTTCCAAATCCATAAAACCGCAGATGTTTTCATATATTTTACGACTCGCTTCATCATTTGGCACATGGATCCTGTCCATATTGACATTTTTAAAAATATACTCGTAGGATTGTATTGCCATAGTTTCATGGCATGGTTTATTGAAACCGTGTGAGATCATCCAGGCGTGACTTTTAAGAGGATATAAAAATGAAAAAAGCAGAAAACAGAAAACAAGCATGTTTTTGCAGTTTAAATGAAAATTGAAAATTCTTCCACAGGCCATCTTGTTTTCCAGTCAGGGTGTTGTCTTCCTTGCGCAAGAAGGCACACCTTACAGTTGGGAACCATGAAGCGTCTCCCGACAAATTGATTAATTTACCTGCTTTACGATATGCAGGGTTAATTGATACACAACGGGAATGACTTCGTCAGCGATTATAGAACAATTCTATTTGACTGAACAACCTTATTTTCATTTCATATCTTGAAAAATATTTTGTTTGCGGTGCGAAATTGTTTCTAAATGTTCCGATAATTGAACATTTTTAATAAATTCCAGTGATTCAGCTTAGTAATAACAGGTTCTATTGATGATAATCTTCTTCAAATCATCAGAAAGATGATTGAAATATGCGCAGTAACCGGCCACCCGGACAAGAAGGTGAGGGTATTTATCAGGATTGTCGTAGGCATCCTGTAATATTTTTCTGTTGATAACATTAGGTTGAAACTGCATACCACCTTTTTTGAAATATGTACTAAAAATTCCTGACAGGTTACGTACCCCGTCCGGGCCCTGGAACAAAGCAGAGTCGATAGTGAAGGTTACTGTGGTGCCGTTTGGTGCGTAATTTGCGAAATCGACATCTGCAATGGAATTCAGCGAGGACAAAAGATCCGCAGACTGCATTCCGTAATGAGGGGCGATACTATTCGCAAGTGGAACACCTTTAAGTCTTCCAGAGGGCAGGGCAGGTGTTTTTTTGCCGTACACATCACTTACATTAAGAGCATAATAACCAGCCGTATAGATCCCGTCTCGGGGGCAATTAGGAACCTGTTTTAGTGCATTGACGTAAACTTGCAATGTTTTGTTGACCCAGTTTGATGCTTCTTTGGATTCATCCTGACCAAATTTCGGAACAGCAAGCAACGCATCTCTGATCTGGTCGAAAATTTGCCCAACAAAATTACTATCTATTGCCTCTACTATGTCATCTATCGAGTACAACTTTTGGTTGTATACCACTTCATTTATGGCATGCAGAGAATCCGCTACATCGGTGATCCCTACTGCCTGAATACCACTGCTGTTAAAGGTCGCGCCTCCTTCGTTGATATCTTTTCCGCTTTCAATACAACCTTTGGAAAGTGACGATGCAAGAGGGGTGGTGAAATTTTCTCTGATGGCTTTTTCAATCTGCTGGTGGTCGGTTAAAATGGAAGTAGCCAGATGATTCAAACGTACTTGAAAACGCTCAAGAAGTTCTTCCATATTTTTAGGGGGAGTTGGTTTAGAACTTCTTTTTTCCTTATAAAGATTGCGTAGTTTGTTGTAAGCTGCAAAAACAGTTTTGGATGCTTTGCCTTTTTCCTTGAAGTTGTATTCAAAAAATTTAGTGGAAAGTTTTTCTATTTTATCTGGAAGGTCATAATTCCATAGGTCATCTTGCTCGCCTTTTAAAGCCTGTAAAAATGGCAAGGTCACATTCATGTTCGCGCAATCAGTATTGCCAAAGTGATCATCCGATGCGTTTGGCTCGACGCATCCGACAATAGCATAATTGCGGGCATCCTCAATTTTCGTGTCGTAATGTTTCTGAAGAGTATCTATGTAAAGTTCATCATTATATAGTGCAGGCATGGGCGAGCCATTTATATAAACCTCAGCCAGTCTGTCGAGGTACTCAACAGGACTGTCCTGATGAATCCTGGCCGTCATATTTACTGCATAGGGCTGTAATTCACAGATGTCAAGAAGTGCATAGGTTAGTTCGTTGGTGGCGTCTTTGCCGTCCTTTCCAAGACCTCCCGCGGTAACTGTCTGATCGGTTGACATTGTTTCAAATAATCTGCCCATTCTTAAGTAAGTGTCACCATCGTTTATCAAAATCGCTTCATCCATTTTCAGAATAAACAGAGCCAGAAGCTCTTTGGCTTTTTGATAGTCAATTATTCCGGCCTCTTTATCTTTTTTGTAGTAGGGATATAAAATCTGATCCAGACGGCCGGGGGATACAGCGTTTTCAAAACTTTCCAAACATAGGGCAATATGCAAAAACATCATGCTCTGAAGTGCTTCATGATAAGTTTTGGCCGGATACTTTGGAACTCGTCTGCATATTGTTGCCATTTCTTCAAGTTCCTTGCGACGCGAGGGGCTTGTTTCTTTTAGGCTCAGACTATTCAGCTCATCAGCATATCTTTCAGAAAAAAATTCCAGTCCCTTTAAAGCGATAATGATACCGTCATAAACATGTTTATTGTTTTCAGGCTTTTCCCTGCGTTTTTTCTCGACTTCGCTGATGATACCGCTTGTTCCAAGTTCTAATATGCGCTCGTAGTTAACAATATAATGAGCAATTGATGCCAGATTGTTGTTAAAGCCGGTTTTCATTTCAGAGTTTCGAGCCAGGGTTGACATGACTTTACTTGCGGAAGAATTTACTTTGGAAAAAAGGGAATGCTTCAACCAGAATGGCATTATCTTGGAGAAGAAATCGTATTTGTCTTTTCTGCTGCATTTAAATGCAACTGGTTTCTGACGGTCTATCTGATGAATTATTAAACCAAGAATGGCACCATAGTGTTCTTCCCAAACCTGGCCAGCTCGCCTTTTGGAAGTGAAATTCCCCACAAGCAGTTCATCTGGATAAATAATAACCTGCTTGTTTTTAAAGACATAAGACAAGCGTTCGGATCTGTGAATCGGATTAGGTTTGTCGAAGCCATTCTGTTTATAAAAATCCGTTTTAAGGTTTGAAACTTCAAAGCAAAGACTATGATCACTTTCTCTGATCGCATTTTGTATATCGTAGACACGTTTGGTAAATACGGCAGTATGCCTGTCGGTATCCAGACCAAAGCATTTGGCATCAATGTTGTTTTGTTTAAACAGTAAAAGAGCATTTTTAACCGAGGCAATGGCTTGATCATCGTTGATGTTCAATGTTTTCAACTCCAACCCCATGCGCTTGGCTTTATCTTCATACATGTTGTGGAACTTCAGTAATTCAATGGTTGTATAGCCCAAAGCTTGTAAATAGTCTGAAGCTGCTTTGATGTTAAGTTGAGAGTCGTTGTAACCAGGTACCATTACCATGCGGAATTTGATATTGGCCTTAAGCTCAATCAGCTTGCTAATGTTATTTTGTATCAAGATGTTGCTTTGTCTGGTGTATTTCTTATGAAGTAAGTCATCGCCGACAATTTTCAGGTCAACCAGAAAAAGATCAATGTAGGGTGCCAGTTCTTCTATGTTATTCCATGGAACATGAAGCGCAGTCTCAACCGCAACATGAATTTTCTCTTGATTCATAACTTTTAGAAACGGAATCAGGCTTGAAGGTTTCTGGAGAAGAGGGTCGCCACCGCTAAGTGTTACACCACCGCCAGTTTTAAGATAATAATCTTTATCGCGAGAAACAATTTCAACCAGATCAGCAACGGTGTAATTGTTTTCAGATGCTACTTGGGAGGTAAACGGTTGAGATTCCGGGTTCTGACACCATGCACATTTTAATGCGCAGCCTTGAAAGAAAATAGTTGTTCGGATACCGGGGCCATCGTGAACACATGTTCGCTGGATTTCAAGGATTCTGAGATTATTGGCTGCTGGATCTTGTTTCACGTTTGACGAAAAACTTAAATCATTTTGATCGAATGAATGTTGGTTTAACTCAGCCATAGTTTTTGCTCCATATCGCATTAGAGAAAGTAAATCCATTAAGGCGAAATCCATCAGTTCAGATACCGTTTCTGTTTTCAAAGTGGCAAAACATCCACTCAATTGCAGTATAGATAAAACGGACGGACTAGTCAATCTCGCATTCGATTTTTTTATTTTTTCTAAAGTTTATCGAATTTTGCTAGCGATATATGGGTATAAATTGCAATAAAAACAATCGTTTATGCAAAATTTAGCTTGAAGCTGGGGCAGGCTAATAATTGAATGCATCATGACCATACGTTAAATGCATGTACATAAAGTGATATGTGGATTTAAAAAAAATAGGTTGTTCTGGTGGATTATATTTGAGAAACAGAAACTGTTGTTCCCTTATCAAGGCTGCTTTTAATTTTAATGTCAAACTGATGCAATTCTGCAATTTCCTTGACTATCGCCAGCCCAAGCCCGGTACCGCCCGTTTGTTTGGAGCGACTTTTGTCAACACGGTAGAAACGATCAAATATATGCTTTTGTTCTTCTTCGGGGATGCCTATACCATTGTCTTTTATCGTGAGAATGAATTTGTTGTTGATTGTTTCAAGGTTGATTTCAACAAGTCCACCATCTGCGCTAAACTTTATTGCATTGCTTAGCAGGTTGATTATCATGCGTTGTAAAAGTTGTGCGTCTCCGCTGATTTCGGTTTCTTCCAGTTGATTAAGTTTAAGGTTGATTCCCAGAGTTTCAGCAATTGGCAGAATAGTTTCATATGCACGCATTACAGCATCATCAAGATTAATCGAATATTCGGGGACGGTCAGGCTTTGAGCATCTGCCTGTGCCAAAAAAAGCAGGTCGTTGACAATAGTTGACAACAGATCTACTTCTCGTAAAAGCTGTGTCAGGCTTTGTTTATATGACTCGGCTGAACGCTCTCTTCTTAGTGCAATCTCAATTTCACCACGTAACACTGTAAGTGGTGTACTTAATTCATGGGCCACGTCAGCCGAAAAACGCTTCATGCGGGAAAACGAATCTTCCAATCTCGAAATCATTCCGTTTATAACAGAAGCGAGTTGCCCAAACTCATCCTGCTTATCAGTTATTAAAATACGCATGGAGAGATCGTCAGCTGTGATTTGTTCTGTGGTGTTTGCCATCTCGCTGATAGGTTTCAGCAGTCTGCGAATAAAGAAGGAGCCAAACATAAAGACAATAAAGATCAAGCCTATTGCCAGTAAAAGATGTTCCCATATGGCACGAAGCCAGGTTGCTGTCATGACCTCCTGTGAAATAGCGTGAGTGCTGGTCTGTTGCATTAGATTGTGTTTCAAACCTACCACATCGGCACCGATAAATATTGCAAGCAAGACAGAAACTGTGCCAACATAAAGTAGTGTCAATTTCCAATGGACGGACATTCGCTTCATGGTTTATCCTCAAGTTTATATCCTTGGCCGCGTATTGTGTGGATCAAGGGTGAGCTGAAATTCTTGTCAATCTTGTTTCGCAAATGATGCAGGTAGACGTTGATAACATTGGTCTGGGGGTCGAAATTTAGTCCCCACACATTTTCAATCAATTCTTTTTCAGTTACAATTGAATTGGAATGACTAACCAGATAGTCGAGCAGGGCGTATTCTTTCGAGGTAAGTTTTATCAATTTGTCACCACGAGTTGCCGTGTGGTCAACAGGATTAAGAATCAAGTCTTTATATTTGTGAATCGGATTGGAAAGGACTTGGCTACGGCGGATCTGGGCATGAATGCGAGCCAGTAATTCCTCAAATGAAAACGGCTTAATAATATAGTCGTCAGCCCCAGCCGATAAACCCTCAACCTTATCTTCAACTGTACTTTTAACAGTCAGCATAATTACTGGTTGTCTGCGATTATTTTCACGGAGTTGTCGGCAAAGCGAAATGCCGTCGAGTTTGGGAAGCATCAAATCCAGCAGAATGCAGTCGTAGTGATTTTTAAGTGCCATCGCCAGACCAATCTCGCCATCTTTGGCCCAGTCAATGCTATAGCCTTCTTCGGACAAGCCCCGGTATAGCATATTTGCTAAGTTTTCATCATCTTCTATGGTCAATATTCGCATAGACACACTCCTAAACAAAATTCCAAAGGACTATATCTTAGCGTTATGGATTTATAAAGTGAAGAAAGATTAAAATATATTAATGAGGCATTTTCTTACGTAATATAATGACTTGATCGTAATATTGTAGTGATTAGTGCCGTTTTGCTAGGAGTTGTTGGTTGTTATCATTCGAAATATTGACTTATATTGTTGCCAGAGTGTAAAAAAGCAGAAAATAATCAAACATTGGCTGAATTTGAGAGAAGCAATACCGATAGCAAATCATTATCAGGCTGATATTATTTATAAAACTTCAATATCACTTGACACATGATGTCAAAATATAGAATATAGGCTAACTGTGATTAATTGATGATATATACGCTCTGGATGAGCTTGAAAAGGAGATAAATAATATGGCTAAAGCGAAAGTTGCTGTTTTAAGAACAACCCCCGAAACAGTTGTGGAAGATTACCGAAAATTATTCAAACTGGCAGGAGCAGACGAGGCTCTCGATAAGTCCTGCACTACAATATTAAAAGATAACATTACCTGGCACATGGCTTTTCCGGGTGTCAATACTACGCCGTGGCAGCTAGAGGGAACCATCCTTGGCCTTAAAGACATGGGCATGGAAGATATTGTTGATGTTCATAATCACACCGTCGTTACAGATCCCTACAAAGGTGAGGTAAACCTGCATTTTAAAGCAGTCTATGAAAAATACGATATTCCGCGCAAATACAATTTTAAAGAAGAAGATATGAAATGGGAGATATTCAAGCCCAAAGCCAAAATGCATGTGCTGGATCATATCTTCCCTGAAGGCATCAGGGTGCCGGACTATTTTCATGGCAAAAACATAATTCAATTGCCGACCATGAAAACGCATTCGTACACCACATATACCGGCGCAATGAAAAACGCCTTTGGTGGTTTGTTAAATTCACGCAGACATTACACACATACATGGATTCATGAAACTCTGGTGGATCTTTTGGCTATTCAGAAGGAAATCCATTCCGGTTTGTTCGCCACTATGGACGGAACCTCTGCCGGTGAAGGCCCGGGGCCACGCACAGTAACCCCGCACGACAAACACATTATCATGGCCTCTGCCGATCAGGTTGCCATTGATGCAGTGTCTGCCAAGGTGATGGGTTTTGATCCAATGAATCTTACCTGTACCAGAATGGCACATGAGGACGGGCTTGGAATAGCCGATCCGAGTCAGATTGAGATTGTCGGTGCAGAAGACTTCCTGCAGGAAAACTGGCATTTCTCTGTTGGCGCAAACATGGCAACAGGAGCAGGTCGCCTGCTGTGGCACTCACCGCTAAGAGTGTTCCAGAATCTGCTCTTCCATACTCCGCTGGTGCATGGTTTTGTGGCAGCCTCCGCCAACTACCACGATAAAATCTGGTATCCAATGAAGGGCAAAAAGATTGTCGATGAATGGCTGGAAAACTCTATTTGGGGCCATCTGTTCAAGCAGTATGCAACCGCCGACATGATTCCAGACCGCAAATGATTTGAAATAAGTTGAGAATAAAAAACGCCTCACCGGTTTGCCGGTGAGGCGTTTTTTGTGTTTGGCATATAAAATATTTCTCTTGCTAAATTATTTCGGGGGGGATACCATCGGGAAAACCAAAGCAGTTTACTTACTTTTAGGGGTGTGGCCAAAAAAAACAAAGGGGATATGTTATGAAACTTCTACAGACTCGAAAAGAATTAATGTTTGTTGTATTTGTTTTACTATTTTCTGCTTTTACCATGGCTTCCTGTGGTAACGGAGACGATGATACTGATGGTGATATGGATACAGATATGGAAGTCGATGGTGATATGGAAACGGACATGGAAACTGATGGTGACGACGAAACTACTGGCGATGCAAATGTCAGGGCAATTCACCTTTCTCCCGATGCACCAACAGTGGATGTTTTGGTCAATGGAGCATTGAGAGCAATTGAAGATCTCGATTTCCCAGATAGCACAGCCTATCTTCCTGTACCGCCAGGAAATTACGATTTTGATATAGTTCCGGCAGATGGTGAACTAGCTGACAGTGTTCTAAATATTCCTTCAATTGATCTTGAAGCGGACACATCCTATACGGCAGTGGCACATGGAACATTAGCAAATATCGCTGCTCTTTTGCTTGTCGATGATCTCTCATCCCCCGGTGATGGCAAAATCAGGGTCAGAGCTATTCATGTGGCTGATGGAGTTGGTGAAGTGGACATATGGAACATCCCCGCCGAAGGGGACCCTGCCATTCTGTATGAAGATGTTGACTATGGGGATGCAGGTGCTTATATGGTGCTTCCAGCAGCCAGCTACAAACTCGGAATTGACGTAGATGATGACGCTACCCCGGATCTTACCTTTACAACAGGGGAATTGGCAGCCGGTACAATCCTCAATGTTTTCGCAGTTAAAGACGGAGACGATGTCTTTCTGATAGCGCAAACCCAAGACGGTACGACAATCAAGATTGATCCAGATGCCCCGGCTGCGGATATGACAGATGTTCGTTTTATCCATCTCGCTCCCGATGTTGCTGGAGTTGATGTCTGGGTTGATGAAACTATTAAAGCCTTTGAAGATCTTGCCTACAAAAAAGGCACAGCCTATGCGAATATTGAAGCAGGTACACACGACGTAAACATTATTGCAACAGGTGATGCTGATCTCACAAACTCTATTCTGGATATTAGTGTAGACCTGATGAAGGACAAGAAGTATACAGCAGCAGCTTATCAGAACCCGGGGGCTTCGGCTATTTTGCTTGAAGATGATTTAAGTGCTCCGGCAGATGGCAATCTTCGTGTCAGAGCTATTCATACTGCAAATGGAGTCGGTGAAGTTGACATCTGGAATATTCCGCAAACTGGAGATCCAACAGCTTTGTTTGAGGATCTTGCTGCCGGAACAGCTAGCAATGCTATCGAGATTCCTGCCGGTGCATACAAACTAGGAATTGATGTCGATAATGATGCAACTCCGGATCTTACCTTTACCACAGGTGATTTGCCAGCAGGGGCAATCCTCAACGTTTTCGCTGTAAAAGACGGGGACGATGTCTTTCTGCTAGCTCAAACCCAACAAGGTATCACGTTACAGATTGATGCCGATCCTGATATGACCGATGTTCGCTTTATTCATCTTGCTCCCGATGTTGCAGGAGTAGATATTTGGGTAGATGAAGCCGTGAAAGCCTTCGAAAATCTTGCCTTCAAATCTGGTACAATCTATGCGAACATTGAAGCAGGAACGCACGATGTAAACATTATCGCAACAGGTGATGCTGATCTTACAAACTCTGTTCTGGATATTAGTGTAGACCTGATGAAAGACAAAATGTACACAGCGGCAGCTTATCAGAATCCGGGAGCTTTGGCTCTTTTGATTGAGGATGATTTAAGTGCTCCCGCAGCCGGTAATATTCGTGTAAGAGCTGTTCACACTGCCAATGGAGTTGGTGAAGTCGATATCTGGAATATACCGGACACAGGTGATCCAACAGCCCTGTTTGAGAATCTTGCTGCCGGTACCGCAAGTGCAGCCGCAGAGGTTCCCGCTGGAGTCTACACTCTTGGTATAGATGTAGATGATGATGCCACTCCAGATCTGGTCTATACTTTACCAAATCTTGCCGAGGGTACAATCGCCAATGTTTTTGCATTAAAGACCGGAGCAGATGTAACTTTAGTAGCACAATTTGCAGATGGGACTACTGCTGAAATAAGTGCAACACCGCCTGCAAAATAGACTTTTTGCGGAAATAATAAGTGTGATACAAATTACAAAACGCCTCACTGGTTTTTCGGTGGGGCGTTTTTTGTGTTGCAGGTTATATACGAAATATACATATACCTTAATATTTGATAATTTTAATAATTGTGATATATGTATTATTATGTATGTCTATGTTTTGAATTGTTGAGTGAGGGAAAATATGAGTCTTAATGCTGCTTTATCGCTATTTCTCGAAGAATACTCTGCTGCAAGAAATGAGGAATTTGCTGGTCATGTTATTGGGGAGTTTGTAAGAAAAGAAATACCACAGCGACTTGAAAAAATTCTTGGAAATGATCAAAGATATACCTTTAAGGGAAGTGTAGGTTCTGGTCAATGGGCTGCCGTACCATGGGTTGCAATATTTAACCAGTATATTACAACAAGTGCTCAAAAGGGTTATTACCTTGTATATTTGACCAAAGAAGATTTTTCGGGAATTTATCTCTCCCTTAATCAAGGTGTTACAACTGTAAAAGAGCAGTACGGTTCAAATTCAAGGCGAGCACTTGAAATTCGAGCTAGTGACTTTTTGGCAAGAATTGGAAAACTAAATAAAAGGTATTTGTTAGGCCCAATTGATCTTGCTGCAACATCAAACTCAACCCTATCTCCAGACTATCAATCTGGAGCTGTTTGTTCAATATATTATGCTCGCAATGAAATTCCAGATGATGATGTGCTTGAGAGAGATTTGCATGACTTAGTAAATATTTATGAAAAACTGTATTTTTCTCAGGATGATGGTTTTGAACCTCCAGAAACAGTAACTGAAGATTTTAGATTATATAAAGAGCATAGGCGTATTGAAAGAAAATCTTCAAATTCAGACAAGGTAAAAAAAGCACAAGGATATGTTTGTAAGGCATGCGGATTTGATTTCAAAGAAAAGTACGGACAACTTGGCCATGAATATATTGAAGCTCATCATCTAATACCTGTATCAGACCTGGCTGGTAAATTGGTTGACTTAGACATCTATAAGGATTTTACTGTCCTTTGTTCGAATTGTCATCGAATGATTCACAGAAGTGAATATTCAAGCAATTTAGATCTTTTTATTAAAAAATATATTAAAAACGGATAGTGTTACTTCGGTTCTCGTATTTGAAGGATTCTAGTGACAAAACTGTACCTATATACAAAAAAAAGGATGGGCAAAATGCCCATCCTTTATAAACTTGAAATAATCTGAACCTAATCCTTCTTGTTATCAGCCGGGTCGCCCACAATGCTGAACATAAAGACAAATTTGTTCGCGTATTCCTGAGCAATCATGGATTTCTTTTTACCAGATCCGTGACCCGCTTTGCGTTCCAAATGGAAAACTATTGGGGCATTGGATGCAGTTGCGTTTTGCAGGGCAGCTACAAATTTGGCGGTGTGCAGCCAGTGAACACGTGTGTCAGACATTGCTGTGTCACCAAAGAAGGCCGGATATTTTACGCCTTTGATAACCTGATGATAGGGAGAGTATCCTAGCAGGTATCCTGTGTCTTCCGGTTTATCAGCTGAACCGTATTCGTCTACCCAAAGTTCGGCAGGTGGAAACTTGTGATAACGAACCATGTCGTACAGGCCAACTGCGCCCATTGCACAGGCAAACAGATGCGGTACTTCTGTCATCATGGCACCCATTAACAAACCACCATTAGAGCCACCGGAGATAACCAGCTTGGAAGGGGAGGTGTATTTCTGCTGGATCAGGTAACGCATGGCATACTCGAAGTCTCTGAAAACCTGATGTTTGTTAGCTTGCATTCCGCCTTTGTGCCATTCTTCGCCATATTCGCTTCCGCCACGAATATTTGCTACGGCGTATATTCCGCCACGCTCTATCCAGGTCATGGTGCGTCTGGAGAAATAAGGGGGCAGATCAACCTGAAAACCGCCGTAGCCGTAAAGCAGAGTCTGGTTTTGGCTGTTTAGTTCCATATCTTTTTTATGCACGATAAACAGGTTAACAAAGGTTCCATCGTATGATGGATATTTCACCTGCTTGACCACATACTGGCTGGTGTCGATGTTTGTCTGAACCGTTTTCATCATTACAGATTCAATTTTTTCGGCATTCAAATTCACCGAGTACATAGTTGTGGGGTAGAAAAACGAAGTAAAGACGTAAGCCATCTGGTTGGTTTCATAATCCAGCGAAAAACCACCCACGGTGCCTAGTGCTTCCAGTTTGATCTCAGAAAGTTCTTTACCTTTCAAGGTGTGCAGATATAGGTGGCTCGAAACATCTTCCAGCTTGTGAATGATGATGTTGTTTTTAGCCAACTTAAACCAGCTAATGGGCCATTTGCCTTCTTCTATCAGTGTTGTCCAGTGTTCCGGAGCAGGGCGATTGATGTTGAAAGAAACAAGCTTGGCGTTTGGTGCATTAAGATCGGTCAGCATGTAAACAGTGTTACCAACCATCTCAAGGCTTTTTACGCCAATGCTTGGTTCGGTAAACAGTGTCTTCAGTGTTTGCTTTTCAATGTTGTAAACAAACAGATCAGTGTCGGAGTGACCACGAAATTCCATTACTAAAAGATTTTTGCCATCTTTGGAAAGCTCAATGGCTGTCCAGTCGCTTTTGGCAAGTTTCTTGTCACCAAAAATCAGTTTGTCATTCTTGGGATCATCACCCAATTTGTGGAAATATGCTTTGCGGTTGTAACGGTCGCCTTTGGGGTAGCGAGTATAGAAAAAACCACTTTTATCCGGTAGCCAGGCAAAAGAACAATGTCTGGCTTCTGGAATGCTGTCAGACAGCAGTTTCATGCTGTCAGTATCCATAATGTAAAGAGTACTGTTTTCATCACCGTTTTTGCTGACTCCGTAGGCCAGCAGCTTTCCATCATCGGTGGGATAGAGCCAGTCAACAGAGGTTTGGCCGGTTGCATCAAGGGTGTTGGGGTTGATGATAATGGTTTCTGTATCGCCTTTTTTCATCATAACGACAGGTTGCTCTATGTCCTTGCCATCACGAGTAATATAAAACATGCGGTCGCCAGCCAAGGTGGGATCAGCGATATAGCCGATGTCGAACAGTTCCTCAACACGCTTGGCAAGACCTTCTATCTGGTTGCCGTCAACATATTTCTGGGTAAATTCATTTTGTGCATTGATCCAGTCTTCAGCGTCTTTTTCATTTTCAAGCCAGCGATAATCATCACGCACTTCGTAACCGTTTATCTGCTCAGTCAGCTCAACAGTTTTCGAAGGTGGATAAGTTGACTTGAAGCTTTTGCTTTCCAGTTGATTGGCGGTTTCATCTGGAGCAGGTTCATTGTGGCTGCATGAGAGAGCGAGAGAGAGTGTAAAAATGAGAATGAGAGTGGAAAAGATTGTACGTCTTAAAGGCATAAGATTTCTCCTTGAAACGAGTACGGTTAGTGTACTGCACAACTAATGATAAGAGGCATTTAGCATATTCATTAAAACATTGCTGCATCCATGAACAATAATCGGTGATATTAAAGAGCCGCTTTTTGCACGCATCCAGCAAAACAGTAACGAGGGAAAAAACACCGCCAGCCTAAAAGGAGATGGTATTGATGCCAGATGTCCAATGGCAAACAAAAGCGATGTCAAAACTATCACAAATCCTAAATCTGCACCAATAAACTTAAGTTTAGCGGGCCATTTTCTTGTTAAAACAGTTTGCATCCAGCCACGGTAAAAGAATTCTTCAGGCAGCGCAATAAACAGAATATGCTGCAAAAAGAGGTAGGCCAGATTGGTGTCGGGTAGTCTGAATTCAAATCTACGGCTGAACATCAGATCATTCCAGAAGTGATTTCCAATAATGAAAAACGGGAAAACGATAAGCATTACAATAACGGCAAATAAGATATCTTTTTTCCATGTTTTTAAATGAATGCCATATTCATGCAGGCTACGACGATGTTTTTCACTTCTGATAACCGGCAGGTAGACCATTGCAGCAAGGATGATGGAGTATAGGTATTCTTTGGCGACTGCGGGCATTAAAAAGGCTGTAATCGCAATAGATATCACAATGCCGATGTAGCCTAAAAATACTTCGGTAAACTCATCAAATCGGGGTGCTTTAATCGGTTCTAATTTATTTAATTCCTGACTCACTATCCAATACCCTGTTTAAATTTCCTGTTTGATACCCGGCCAGATCAAGGCTGGTAAATTTAAAGCCCTGAGCTTCCCCGAGTTTTACAACTTTTTGACGAATATTGGAAGAAAGCATTTTGTCTATTTCATTTTCAGCTACTTCAATTCGTAATACCGGCTCGTGAAATCTGGCTCTAACTTGCGTAAAACCTAACGATTTCAGACCCTTTTCCACCATTTCGATGCGCTTTAATCTATCGTTGGTAATTTCGGTGCCGTAGGGAATTCTGGAGGCCAGACAGGCCATAGCGGGCTTGTTCCAGGTGGAAAGTCCCAATTCTTTGGAACAATTGCGTATGTCCAGCTTGGAAAACCCGGCCTCAAATAATGGATGCAAAATACCAATTTCGTTGGCAGCAGCCAAGCCGGGACGATAATCACCGATGTCATCCGTATTGAAACCATCCATCACAACGTCGCAATCATTATTTCTGGCAAGCTTCATAAGAGAAGTCATTAACTCTTTTTTGCAGTGATAACAACGATCTTCCGGGTTGCTGCGGTAGTTTTCCAGCTCCAGCTCGTTTGTTTCTACAAGCAAAAGCTTAATGCCCATATTCTCCGCATGTCGTATTGCCGCAAGTTTTTCATCTTCTGGCAGAGAAGGTGAAACAGCAATTGCGGCTACAGCGTTTTCGTGCAGAGTGTTGACAGCAATTTTGGCAAGGAAGGTACTGTCAACGCCACCGGAAAAGGCAATTAAAACACGTTTGTGCTTTTGCAGGATGCTTTCAAGTTTTAAAATCTTTTTGGTGATCATACTATTTTCCACTTGTCCAGATCAGAGTTCACCGTGGGCTCGAAGTCCCAGTGAATTTCTTCAGGCTCTTCATCTGATTTGTGGATCTTGATTACCGAGTTAGTAAGATCCTCTCCGGCTTTTGGCTTGGTGTATGCCCCGAAAAGTTTTAAGGCTCGGCGCCTGTTTCTTGGTGTGTCCTGTCCATCCAGCAAAATATTGGGGCCGTTGAAGCTGGTTGGTTCCAGCAAATACGAACCCGGCTTCACCATTTCTTTCAAGGCCTCATTTTCATCATAATTACGCCCGACAACAGCTTTACTCTCGCTGTCCAGGCGGAAATGTCTGCCGATAGATGCCAGTTGATAATCCCAGTGAGATATTTCCACCTTGTTATCGTAAAAATCTTTTACCTTCTTAGCGTATATTTTGTCGGTTAAAAGACATCCGCCACCACCGGAATTAATGCCAACAAAGCCGAAGCCTTTTGCCAGCTCAAGTTGTCTTTTGCGACTTCTTCCCTGAATGTCATCAAATTTCTCACGGTCAATCAGGCCGTCGCGCTCCGGTTTGGTTGCAGGTAAAAGTTTGCCACTTAAGGGGCGCACCAGAATATCCTCTACCTCGGCTCTTTTTGCGATGGTATCCATCTGGTTGCGCATCTGGCTCATGGGACGCTGACCAACCACTTCACCTGTGACAATGCAAACCGCACCTTCTTCCTGCATAATTTGTCTGGCGGTTTTCAGAAGATGAATTCGGCAGTCAATACAAGGGTTTATGCCAGAACCGAAACCATGTTTGGGGTTTCTGATGATGTCAATATAATCGGCTCCCTTGATAACTTCTCTAAGCTCCACATCAAGCTGTTTGGCTGTGTTGTGGGCGCGTTCGGAACCTTTGGGATAGGTCTTGTCAAATGGACTGACAAAATGCAGTGCCAATACCTCAAAACCCTGTAGCTGCATAAGTTTTATTGCCAGTGCCGAATCAAGTCCGTCCGATATTAAAGCCACCGCTTTGGGTGTTTTGTTCTCCTGCATGTTGCACCTTCGCTGTTGTAGTTAGATGCTTTAAATTAATAAAGCATTCAATAAAACATCTAAATTTGAGTGTCAGTCTTAATTTACAGCGTTTGTCAATACTTGCAAGTATTTGGACGGTTTTATTTTGAAAAAATGCAGAATCTGGTGAGATATAAACTCATAACAATACTGTGCAACCCCTGATTTTAGGAATTATTAAACAGGCAACTAAAAGATAGGCGTGTACCCGCTCAGCCTGATAACGTATCATATCTTTCGCACTTTGAGATTTTAATAGGCGAAGTCCTCCGATTTGTCGATAATGTTTGTGAAAGCAAATATTTACAACAAATCAAAAGGAGGACTTCATGTCAAAGAGTACAGACCCAACAAATTCGGGTCAAGGCAAAAATGATGGAAAACTCATCAGTATCGACGAAAACCAGATCAATGACAGGCTGGGCGAAATGGTTCGGGGGGCGGTTGAGGAAACCCTCAACGCCATGCTGGATGCCGAAGCCGAGGCCCAGATTGGTGCTGGCCGTTACGAGCGCAACGATGAACGCATGGATACCCGTGCCGGTCACTACGAGCGCAAGCTGGACACCCGTGCCGGTCGGGTTAATTTGAAAGTACCGAAGCTCAGGAAAATGACATTCGAGACACAGATAATTGAACGCTATAAAAGGCGGGAATCCAGCGTGGAAGAGGCTCTGATCGAAATGTATCTGGCGGGAGTTTCGGTACGTCGTGTGGAGGATGTTACCCAGGCCTTGTGGGGTACGAGGCTGCCTTCAGACGCGGAAACAGGCCAGCCTTTCCTCGTAAGCTTACACATAAAGAAAATCAAACAATTAGGGAAGCGCAGAGATTAATATATAAATTAAACGATGTTTTTGAAGAATTAAAGGTGCTGTCATGATGAATGTTGAGTTTGAAGAATTACCGGAAGGTTTACAAAATGTAATTACAGCCGGTAGTCGATTACTGGGAAAAGATCCAGTAGCGGTTCATGAAGAGCTTGAAAAGATCTATAGCGGTCAGTATGAAATAATCAGAGGAACCAAAGCCATTGCTGCATACCTAGATATATCCACCAGAACGCTTAGCAGGCTCCTTCAATCAGACAATGACCTTCAGGATATAATTGAAAACCATGGAACTGGTAAAAAATTGATAGCTCGAAAAGTCCGATTAGATCTTTGGAGGAGATTAGTATAACAGTATTATATCGTTTGCAATTCTCTCACTATTTATAAAAGATTATTCGCTATATTATTTTGTAAACATCTCATATGTTTTCTTATTAATAACGACTTCTTATTTTTTAGTATGTTTTTTATACACGTTTCCAGACCCACACATATTCTTTAAGGATCCCGTTATGCCTTTTATTTATAGCTTAGCCAGCATACTTCAAATACTTTCAAACTGTTTTACCACAATTATTCATAACGGTTATTTAAAGGCTGACTCTATTTTTTTAGCACAAGACTATTTCCACAAATTATTTTAGGCAATCATGAATCATCACGAACACAGCGGACAAAATATTGATAGGGAGTAACTCCACCACTTATTTTTCCGCTTTGGAAATCAATGAAAAGAATACGCGAATCAGTCATTGAATTTTTAGTTGGTGTAGAGGACCAAAATTTTTCTGAAGGCATATCCGGGAAATATGTGGCAGGATCTATGCGACCCAGAGTCCTTAAACTTACCAGTTGATGAATGTCGGGCAACCTCCAGTCAGTTTGTCCTGCATAATCAACACTTTCACAATAACGTAAAGTCTGTTCCCAGGTCTTGTAACCTACATAGTTTTTCTGCCATATCAAACCTGTCACTTCGTCCTTGACAATCGGCTCACCGCTAACAGGTTCTGTAATTGTATATCGATTTGAATTTGCATCTGCAAAAACAATAGACGTAAAAACAAACATTAATAATATCATCAAGAAAACCTGCCTCATTTTCTACATCCTCCTCTATATAGTCCAGCATTTTAACATTTGCACACTTATAGTTTTTTCGAGCACTTTTATAAAAAACCAATTTTCCAACAAACACTTTCACAATTACGTAAAGCCTGTTCCGTGCTATATCAGAATCCTGCCATTGATGTTCTGAAAAAGCGTAACTTTTTATTTATAGCCAGATTATAATTAATTCTTTTTAACTTAAAGCAAAGTTCCTACTTCCTCACTTTCCTCATATGTAACTCCTAACACAACGTGATGCATTGTCCCCATCTTTTGACTTTTCTTCTATATAGCCTAAATCGAATTCCACAGTTTGTACTCTGTTTATGTTAGGCAAAGGCAATTCATAGGATGTCCAAAAATCCATATGATAAACAGATACACCAGGAAAAACAGACATATCTATGCTAGGCCCGAAGCGATTAAAGTCAACTATGCTGAACAACTCAATTGGATTTGGTAATCTCCAGTCGGAATATCCGGCATATATCAGATTAGAACAGTAATCCATGGCTTCTTGCCATTCAATGGTTATTTCATGGGTACGTTGCCACATCAGGCCGGTAAGCGAATCTGTCACAACTTCATCTTCATCTGCAGTAGCATCGCAGGGGTCCTGCACAGTTCCGTCAGCATTATAGCAGGTGTAAGTCCTGTTGTTGTCCGGATATTGAGCATCCTGACCGCAAAACGGCGTAGTACCACAACTGGACGAACCTGCAGTTCCAGGACAGCTTATATAGCTATCGTCGTCACAACATGAATCTCGATCTGTCGGAGGAATAGGAAAACACATATTTTCTTCGCAAAAATCATCAGGGAGACATGCGGGATAGGTTCCATAGTTACCAGCCGAGCATTCATCGCAATAATCACCTCCATAGCTGTCGTAACATGTACAGATGTCATCAAAACTGTTGCAATCGCCGTGACCATTGCAATCGTATGTGCTGCCGACACAAGCACCAGACTGACAGGTGTCACCGTAGGTGCAGTCATTTCCATCATCACAGGGTACATTATCAAGCACAGTCCACGAATCCCAGTTTTCACCAGAGTCGCAGATTTTACAGGAATCATCTCCGCTAGAGTCTTTAAGGGTGTTTTCAGTCATGCAGGTAGCATCAATAAAACAACCTGAATTCGTACCGCTTTGAATGCAACTACCATCACTACACTCAGTAGTAGTGCAGTCGTATTCATCCGAGCATGTGTTGTTGTTGTCGTTTTCAACTAAACATGTTCCACCCTGACAGACATTATCCGTACATGGATTGTCATCCATTGTTTCTGCACAAACAGTGCCATCCATGTTCGACCAGGAAGTGGTATTGTTCTGTGGGTTACAGGCAACACAGCCGTCTGCATCCTGACTCACACCTTCCGCCACACAGGTACTATCAATCAGGCAACCCGCAGTAACAGTCTCTATCTCGCAACTTCCTTCAACACAATGATCGTCTGTACAGCCATATCCAAGATCACATGGCTTGTTATTATCATTCATTGCCTGACAGGAATAGCTGTTATCACCAGTGGAAACACAGTTGCCGGTTACGCATTCTGCATCTTCTGCGGAGCAATCAGCAGAAACACCTGCAGTGCAGACTCCAGATTGACAGCTATCTCCAATCGTGCATCCGGAGCTGTCAGCATTACAGGCCGCACCCTGATTTATTCCCTGGCAGCCATCGCAACAACTGTCAGCAGTGTTACAAACACAGGGTTCACCCGCGCAGACACCGTTTGTGCATAAATCCGGTCCGGTTGAGCTATTGCCATCGTCACAAGACTGACCTTCCAGAGGTGTAGAATTCTGCACACAGGTGTAACTTTCACTACCAGTTGACGAGCAGAATCCAACATTGCATTGATCGCTTTCTGAAGAGCAATCAGGGCCTGCTCCTGCTACACAAGAACCTGATTGGCATTTATCATCCAATGTACAGCCATTACTGTCGGCATCGCATGAACTGTTTTCTTTTGGTTGTGGATCTTTGATGCATGTATAATTTGAATTTCCGATAGAAGAGCAGACACCAATGTTGCAAGGATCATCTTGAGAAGAACAATCCGGCTCACTACCTGCCATACAGACACCTGCCTGGCATTTATCGCCAACCGTACAACCATTGCTGTCAGCATTGCAACTTAAACCATTGTTGATCGGCTGACAACCGTCACAACAGCCATCAATTGCATCGCAAACACAAGCAGGACCGCTACAATGTCCATTGGTACAGGTATCAGGTCCGGTACTGTTGTTTCCATCATCACAGCTTTGACCTTCAAGAGGTGTTGAATCCGGTAGGCAGGCAAAACCTGCACTTCCCATTGAATGACATTTGCCCAAGTTGCATTGATCACTTTCACCGGTACAATCAGCAGCAGCGCCATCAATGCAGTAACCAGCCTGACATGTGTCATCCACTGTGCAACCATCGCTATCCGCATTGCAGACAGCCCCCTCGTTGATCGGGTTACAACCATCGCAGCATGAATTTATACCGGAGCATGTGCAATCCTGTCCAACACAGCGACCGTCAACACAGCTATCCGGGCCAGTGGCAGGATTCTGGTCATCACAGGCTAAGCCCTCAAAAGCTTCTGATTCTTTCTCACAGCGATAAGAAGATGGGCTGCTTGATGCGCATCTCCCACTATTGCACTGGTCATCAAGAAGTGAACAATCCACTGCTAAGCCTGCTATGCAGGTACCAGAACTACAGGTATCATTTGATGTACACCCGTTATCATCAGCATTACATGAACTGTTTTCATGGGGTTGAGAATCTTTTATACAATTATAGCTGTTTACTCCAGTGGATGAACATATACCGGTATTGCATTGATCATTCTCTTCTGTGCAATCAGGAGCTATACCTGCAACACAACTACCTGCCTGACATTTGTCATCAACAGTACAGCCATTACTGTCTGCATTGCAGGAATTGTTTTCCTTTGGCTGCGGGTCTTTTCTACAGGAGTATGAATTGTTGCTGGTAGAAGAACACACGCCTGAATTACACTGATCGTCTTCTGAGGTACAGTCAGGAACGGAACCTGCAACGCACACACCAGATTTACAACTATCGTTTCTGGTACAGCCATTGCTGTCTGCGTTGCATGATTCATTTTCGTGAGACGTGTTGTCCCTGATGCAGGAATATGTGTTACCACTGGTTGAAGAGCAGACTCCTGTATTGCACTGGTCGCTTACTCCGGAGCAATCTGGTGCAGGACCTGCCATGCATGTACCGGATTGGCAGGTATCCCCTACTGTGCAGCCGTTATCATCCGCATTACAGATACCACCTTCGTTTACCACTCTGCCATCTACACAACAGACGCCATCATCTGTCTCACACTGGACCCAGACAACGCATTCACCAAGAAGGCAGCGTGTGCCATCGGTATTAGGATTTCCATCGTCACAGTCTGTACCATCATGTATATTTTCAAACTGACACCCATATACGTCATCCTGAGAAACACTACAAGAATCAAGAGTACATACTTTTCCGTCATCGCAGATGCTTTTAGTTTCCCATGATCCTTCAGTACATAACATATGATTAGAGGCATCACAGTTTTCAGTGCCATCTTCGCATTCGTTGACTTTAGCAGAAACATCAATTTCAAGTTTTCCGTCTTCGTTAATACAGGAAGAGTTCCAGAATATGGAAGCCTTACCACTATACTCAGCAGTTTCTGTCTTGTCTCGGGAACGAAGAGTGCAATTTTTCTTCTCGTCAGAACCAATTAAAAAGCCGGTTGCCAAATCGGTGGGGTTACAGTCTGACCATTCGAAAACTTGATAAAAAGAATCGTCAAACTCAAAAGTTACCCATACAGGAGCGTTGCTGGTAGAGTCTCCAATATTTTCCAGTTTAAACGTGATCGGATCAGGAGAGTTGCCGAGTATAATTTCATCGAACTCAATCTGGCTGTTTTCTGAAATGGCGTTACCATCGATTGTTACGCTAAGGTTCGGCATACCCTTACAGCGAGACATCAGTTTGACTCTTTTAACGGGATTGCATTTGTCGTCAGTCTCTATTACCAGCCAGGCATTATCGTTGGTTAGATCCGCATCCAAAGGAGTATACTTCAGTGTAACTTCATATGGCTCAATAGTGGTGAACTCCTGGTTTGGATTGATCTCATGACACACACCCGGTGGATCAACAAATTCTGTACAACTATCTGTAACAATGCTGAACTCTGGGGTTTCATTGTCACCTAAAATTGACAGGGATATCACTTTATGTGTTGTTTCAGACGAAATTGTCAACAGTTTTGCCTGTTCTGTCCCATTATTTACTGCACCAAAGTCAAGTTCATTTTGACTAAGATTGAGCTTAACAGATTCCTGGCAGGAAGTGTTGTCATCGTCTGCATCTGTGTCTTCACTATCACCATCCGGCAAAACACCATCGTGGTCAATATCGCCATCAATAATGACATCGTTATCTCCATCAGGGTTGGCATCACCATCAGAAGGAGTTACCTCTGAATCACAACCGGAAGCGAGAAGTAAAAGCATCATAAAGCCAGAAACAAACAAGCGATAAAAATTGCTCATGGATCTCCCCTGTTAAGCAGAAAGGTATAACAACCAGATAAATTGTTGAGTTTCTTGATCAATATTACTAACATATAAGTCAAATTCGTTCAAGAATAATGTGTTAAATTTTTATAGAGTGTAAACAGATGGGTAACACCTGACAGAGTAAATCTGTTAAAGTTTAGTTTGTCCAATCAAACTTTAAAGGAGGTGCTACCCATGTCAAAATTACTACCTGAAGAGCAGATTGCCAAGCGAAAAGCACTTTTTCGTGAAGCAGAGAAGCTCGGCAATGTTTCTTTAGCCTGCAAACGCTTTGGAATCAGCCGAAAAACTTACTACAAATGGTGGAAACGATACAAATCAACAGATTTTAATCCTCAAAGTCTTGTAGATCAGAAGCGCACCGCCAGACGTATTCGCCGCAAGACTCCCAAAAACATTGTCAAAAAGATATTACGTATTAGCAAACGAACTCGACTGCGTCCGGAACGCATCCGGGATCAGATGCTGCGTCTTGGCTATCGTCGAGTACCATGTATGCGTACCATATCCAGAGTTTTAAAGAGAAATGGACTGGCAAAAAAGTGGAAACACCCGCACAAGAAACCTAAATACAAACACTTTGTCGAGTTGCCGGGGCAGTTGGTGCAGATGGATGTCAAGTACGTGCCTTACAGGATAAATCACAGGCAGCATTACCAGTACACGGCCATTGATTGCGCTACCAGATTGCGGATTTTGCGTTACTACGAAGAGCATTGCGCCAGTAATAGCAAGGATTTCCTCGATATCGTGATTCGTTCTTTCCCTTTTAAGATTAAAATTCTGCAAACAGATAATGGTGTCGAATTCACTCATGTCTTCCAGCAGGTGAACAACCATTATCAGAATGAGCCGAAGGTTCATGCGCTTGATAAACTTTGCAATAAACACGGAATTACGCATCGACTCATTCCGCCTGGGCAACCGCAATTCAATGGCTATGTTGAGCGCAGTCACCGCACAGACATGGAGGAATTCTACAGATGGAAACGTCACAGAAGTCTGAAAGAATTACAGAAAAATGGTAGAAAATGGCAGGATCGTTACAACTATCGCAGGCCGCATTCAGGCATCGAAAAACTTACTCCTATGCTTAAACTTAACTCTTATAAGGGGTACACAAACCTGATAAAACTTTGCGCATGATAAACAATGTTCCACATTTTGTTCGACACCTAAAATGCTCCGGCCTCGTCCCCCCAAAAGGATCGTGGTCGGAATCCAAAAGTTACAGTGGCTAACAAAATTGTGGATGGAAAGATTAGGTAACAACGAATCTCAATCTGTTACCTTTCTGTTGACATAGTACACAGATTAGACCGGGTAGATAGGTAACAGT
>Ga0209475_10001077_pt1 | contig 38245 bp, 64 predicted proteins | sample tdDd471_FD_187128 | JGI IMG/M metagenome (GOLD analysis project Ga0209475, IMG submission 187128) | Marine sediment microbial communities from the Atlantic coast under amendment with organic carbon and nitrate - tdDd47.1 (SPAdes)... | ecosystem: Environmental > Aquatic > Marine > Coastal >... | reverse complement strand
CACTGTCTGAAAGCTCTTTTGCCTTCAACTTGGCCCTTTTCTTTTTGCAGGATGTTTTCCCGCACAAAACTTGTAATTTATTTCTTGGCGTGAATTTGCATTTACAAATTTCACAATATTTTTTTTTGCTGTCTGATTTTTTTGCAGCCTTTGCCCACGATTGTTTTCTGCCTTCTTTTGCATGCTCATGACAACAATACTTCATGCGCTTGCCCTTTTCCCTCCTGAAGGTTACTTCGCACCCTTCAAGGGCACACTGTGCATAGCCCATTACGCGACTCCGGCAATTTTAATAAGCTCTGTGTCTATAAACGAGCCGAAATCGATTGTCTCAACCGGAACGTTATGATCTTCCATGGCTTGAAATATATCAAACATTCTGCGGCTCATCATTATAGCCGGTCTATCTGATCCGCACACGCATTGAAGTTTTTCACACAGGCACTCAGGGCACATGCTAACACGATTATCGAGGTTTATTTTCATGGCTATCCCCCAAGAGGACCAGGAACAGTCGCAGAGTCAGAAAAATTATCACGATGGCGAGGGCGAACCCCAACAGTGCGCTTACACTCAACACCAAGACGCTCGTTGCTTTCCGCCTGGTCTTCCATGGAGCGTTCGTTGTCAAATATTTCAGGATGCCAGCCGCCAACGCCTTTTGACCAAAGAATATACATCTTGATCGTTTTTTTCATGACTCCTCCTCATTTTCTCGGTTAAAATGATTGCGCTCACACGCTACTTTTTCAGCTTCCTCCCGGTAAGAGGCTTCTGCATCCCACCACTGTCCGTGGTAGAAAACCTCTCCGGTTGACCTATCTTTACGTCCATCATTTGGCATATTTACCTTTTTTTTTAAAAAAACTCGATGTCTCATGTGATAGCGGGTGCCGAATCCAAGCGGCACCCGCCTTTTCTATTAGATCACCTCCCGGCCCAACCGCCGGACCTTAAAGGCTCCAAACGCCTTCGGTTCTCAGCGGCTGTCCGGCGATAACCTCATCCATTCTGCGTTGGCTCTTTGTGGGGAGCCAATCAGAAATCAAGATGAGCATGTACAGACCTCAAATGGTTGGTGTGATCACATGAGAAATCGAATTTCAAAGATCAAAGAGCGGTGGATTTTTACGTTAGTCTGACTATCAGACTTGCTGTCCTGCCTTTCATTTCACAACCGCTCAAAATTTGGTGGTCGGGGGAGGATTTGAACCTCCGCACACCGTCAGCCCTCACTAGAAAAAGGCCGCCAATAGGTGTGTTTTCTACTCCCTATCAAGGTTTGCAAACCTTTCTCGAATTGCCTCTAGCCGCGAGTCCCCACCATATTTTCAAAGATCAAAAAAATGTTGCCTGGGTTTAACCTCTCCAGGCAGGAGACTAGGAGGATCAAAGGTTCCAAATGTGAACCTTGCCCGTTTTGCCTGCGGTTGCCCGCTGTGGCTGTCCGTAGATTGCCACCGACACGGTGCCGGTCAAATGAATAGCAAGTTTTTACACATCCACTTTCAGTGGTAGATGTTTTGCTGTCGTGTTGAATAGATCTAATCATAAGCGTCGCAATACTGTCAACCTTTTTTTGGAAATATTTTAAACTTGATTTTTGTTTATAATGGATATATAAACTTGGCACAAAACAAAAGGAGTAGAAATGGAAAAAAACACGCACACCCTTGATGAAAAGCTTCTCAAAGTCCAACACGACTTGAAAGCCCCAAAGATGAGAGACAACAAATTTGGCGGGTTCGCATATCGAACTTGTGAGGATATCCTCCAGGCACTCAAGCCTAGCTTGCTGGCCTCTGGATTGCTGCTGACACTCACAGACGAAATTATTGTTGTCGGTGAACGCTATTATTTAAAGGCTACGGCAACCGTGTCATGCTCAACCGGAGAGACTAAGAGTTGCTATGGATGGGCGCGTGAGCCTCTTTCTAAAAAGGGGATGGACGAAAGCCAAGTGACCGGTGCGGCGTCGAGCTACGCAAGGAAATACGCTCTCAATGCTCTTTTCCTGATTGACGACAACCGTGATGCCGATTCAATCGGGCTTGTTTCTATTTCAAAGGAACAGGCCGAAAACCTTAATGCCGCCTTGAAGGAAACAGGCTCAGACATTTCCAAATTTTGCGCCTTGTTTGGCTCTACCAGTGTTGAGAACATTGCCGCCGACGATTACAAGTCTGCCAGGAAGGCAATCAAGGCCAAGGTTAAGAAGGGGGCGTAATGATAACGATTGAAGACTTTGAGCAGGGTTCGCCAGAATGGTTTGCGGCTCGATCCGGGATACCTTCGGCCTCATGCTTCGATAAAATAGTAACAAGCAAGGGCCTGCCGTCTAAACAGCGCAAAGCGTATCTCTATCAGCTTGCTGGTGAAGCTATCATTGGCGAAAAGACAGAAGGATACAGTAACGCGGCCATGGAGCGTGGGGTGGAAATGGAAGCAGAAGCGCGGCGTTATTACGAGTTTATGAACGACGTTGACGTTAAAGAGGTAGCGCTTTGTTATCACGACGCGAGAAAGCTGTTTTCATGTTCTCCCGACGGACTTGTGGGTGATGAAGGCGGAGTTGAAATTAAATGCCCTAAAATCCACACTCATCTTGAATATCTTTTCAAAGGAGTATTGCCGACTAAATATTATCAACAGGTCCAAGGGTCAATGTTTATCACTGGCCGTGAGTGGTGGGATTTTGTGTCGTTTTTCAACCCGGGATTGCCTGCGCTCATTGTTCGTGTTACTAGAGACGAAACCTTTATTGAAAAGTTGAGCAATGAACTTGAACGCTTCGCCGTAGATTTGGCGGAAACAATAAAACGTATTAAGGAGTTACAGTAATGGCAGGCAGCATGAACAAAGTAATTTTGATTGGTCGGCTTGGGCGCGACCCGGAGTTGTCATACACGCCAAACGGGGCAGCACGTTGCAAGTTCTCCGTGGCAACCGACGAAGGATACAAGGACAAGCAAACAGGCCAGAAGGTTGACAAGACCGAATGGCATAACGTTGTTGCCTGGAACCGGACGGCAGAGTTTTGCGGGAATTATCTCGGCAAGGGTCGACTTGTAATGATCGAGGGCAGCCTTGAAACTCGCAAGTGGCAGGATCAAAACACCGGCCAAGATAGATACATGACTGAAATCAAGGCGTTCAACGCGCAGGGACTTGACCGCGCACCAGAACAGCAACAGGGACAGCCGCAGCAGCAGGGAGGATATCAACAGCAGCAGGGAGGATATCAACAGCAACAGACTACTCAGCAAGCCCCACAACAGCCACAGCAACAAAAAGATGATCTTGGTCCAGCTTTCCCGTCTGAGGCCAGTGGAATGGACGACGCTCCGTTTTAATGCCAATGAATATAGACAGCGGAGATGAACTGGAGAGCGACTACACCAACTGACATTAAATTAAATATGAAAAAATTCACAATAATAATAGACAGTCGAGAGCAGTCACCATTTACGTTTGAGCGTTTCCCCGTCTCCGTGGAGGTGGGGACGCTCACAACTGGAGACTATGCCATTAAACACTTTGAGCATCGGTTCGGGTGGGAGCGTAAAAGCTTAATAGACCTGTATGGCTCAATGTTTCAGGGCCGGGACCGCTTTTCTCGCGAAATGCACAGAGCAAGAGGATACGAATATTTCGCGGTTATCGTCGAGGCCCCTTATGACGCGCTTTTTCACCCTTTGCCTAGGCGTAAGGGCAACCCAAAGGCTTTCGTCAATTCCTGCCGATCCTGGGCACAAAAAAACGGCATTCAGTTCTGGTTCGCTAGGACTGAAAAGAACGCTAGAGCAGAAGCGGAAGCCGAAATGTACCAACAAATGCGTTTGACGTGGGAAAGAGAGATAAAAACCATGAAGACATTACAAAAAGCGATAGGCGGGTAAGATGCACCGTGGGTACGTTAAAATATTCCGCCAAATAAGCGAAAATGAACTCTGGACAGCGGAGCCATTTACCCGTGGACAAGCATGGGTTGACCTCGTCATGCTTGCCAACCACAAGGACGGATATATTAGGGTCAGAGGCAACCGCATTGAGGTGAAGCGTGGACAAGTCGGATGGTCCCAACACAAGCTTTCTGACAGGTGGAAATGGTCTAGAACTAAGGTTCGTAATTTTTTGAACGAACTCGAAAAAAAAGAACAACAGATAGTACAACAGAAAAACAAGACCACCAGCCTAATAACATTGAACAATTACGAAAAGTATCAATCAAAAAGTACCACAGAAAGTACCACAGACGTGCCCACAGAAGTACCACAGAAAGACACTAACAAGAATGATAAGAATGAAAAGAATAAGAATAGGGTCGACGCTAACGCTCTCCCCGGACCCCGTCCAAAGAGGTGCAAAGAGGAAGACTGGAAAGAGTATTTTTCCTTCTCACAGGAGTTCTTAAAAAAACAAAATGAACGCTGGGGGGCCATGTGCAAACCAACACACTCAAAGGCCGTGAACGGGGCAAAGGCCATAGACAACCTCATCAGGGTCCAAGGGTTCAACAGGCAGACTGTTTATGAAACGATTGAGTGGGCCAGAAATAATAATTTTTGGGCTGTGAATATTTTATCGCTTGCCGCTCTGACGAAGAAAGGCCGAAACGGTGAGATCAAGTTTACAAATATACTTGCATCCAGGGCGAAGGAGATAAACAGTGCTTGATGAACTACAACTCAGGGCATTGTCAGGTATGCACATGTATCCAGAGTTGTTTCAAAGCACACCCGTATACATAACAGGCCAAGAGCCGTGGATGACTATTCGGCGCGCTCTTGAGGCGTATCACTCTGGCAAGGTGAAAGAATACGATTTACTTCGTGGCATGGTGCTAAAATATGGAGACGATACGTTCCTGGCGTTAATTGCTGTGATAGAAAATGCGGCGTCCGTCCCTAGAAAACGCTGGGCAGAAACACAAATACGTATTTTGACAAGCGTAATCACAGAAAAACACAAGGAGAGATATGGTGCCGCATAATGACGCGAGAGAAAAAGGGTTGATGAATCTCACCATGAAGGCAAAGGATTGGGTCGATGCTCAGCCCGCTGGAGAGTTTTCAGCATTTGTTTTTGGGAAAGAGCTTATGCTTGGAGAAAATCCAGAAATTCGAGATATGGTTTTGCGTGATCTTGTAACCATGGGGAAAATTGAGCCGTGTGGTGATCGTCGTGGACAATACAGGTCAGTCGTTAAAGATTGCCGTAAAATGGATTGGGAGAACGCCGATGTAGAATATTATCCGGTTTGGTTTCCGCTGGAACTTCATTCAATTTGCGGTGTCCAGAAAAAGAATGTTGTTGTCCTTGCTGGAGAAACAAACGCCGGAAAAACAGCAACGGTGATTGAAATAATACACAGAAATTTAAAGGTTAATGGTGGCGCACACGAAAAAATAAACCTGTTTAACTCCGAGATGGGAGACGGTGAATTGCGCCAAAGGCTTATGAACGTTGACAACAGGAAAGAGGGTTGGTATGGTCTAAACGCGTACGAAAGAACGCGAGATTTTCACCAAGTAATCGACCCTGACGGTTTTAACGTGATCGATTATCTTGAAGTTTCGGATAAGTTTTTTTTAGTGGCCGGCTGGATTCAGAAGATACACGAGCGACTTAACGATGGTATAGCCGTTATTTGTATCCAAAAAGACAAGGGCCGAGAGACTCCAAGGGGTGGAGATTTTACGCTAGAAAAGTCTAGGCTCGCAGTCAGTCTGTTTTACAACCATGGCGTAAATTCGTGTAAAATAATAAAGTGTAAACTGCCTGTTGGTGGAATCAACCCGCAGGGCATGGAGCGTGATTTTTTTGTTGACAGGGGGCGCAAGATCGTTAGCCGCTCAGACTGGAGATATCTTACCGAGAAGGAGAGATCAGATTTGTGGTCGCTGTATGAGTCAGAGGCCTCCGCGGCAAAAACGAGATCTGCTTTGGGACTATAATGACAGATTGGGAAATCATACACTCGCGCTTCCCGTTGATATGTGAGGGGCAAGGACGCAAAGGGCAATACAAAGGTTGCTGTGCTTGGAATGGTTTTCAGATGGCTTGCAATTCGCGAATTACGAACGGTGGAGAATGTCATTTGACGGTTGAGGCTGCAATCAAACGTGAGAAGTTGATTCTAAAGGGCCATATTTAGCACGTAGCGTCCGATATGAGGCAAGTTAAGGGTAAAGTTGCACCGTCGTGCCGCCGGAAAGATAAAAATGCGTTAGGCGCAAAATTTAAAACGGAGAAAAAAATGAAAATTACCCGTGAACACAGATTGGCGATGTCCCTCAGGGAGTGGCGGAATAAGAAATTGCGTGAGGGGTTTACTCTGGACGAAGTTGATCAAGCGTATGCTGACCACATAAACGAGGAGCGTAAGCGTGGGTAATACAGTTGCAGGTTGGTATAAAAAAGCTGGCAGCAAACGCGAGGCGGCTAAGCTTTTGGGCATGCCAAGGACAACGTTTACGCGGTGGCTAGACGCTACTCCTGACAAAGTTGTCGAGCCGTCTCGTGAAAAGTTGCGCAGGCCAGTTGCAAAAAACGTGGTGAGGGATTTTAAACGAGTGCTTGCAATCGGGGATATGCACTGTGGACATTTCGCCGGTCTTACACCGCCACCTTGGCAGGTACAATATGCCCACAACGCCCCCGTAAGATTTAAACAGAGATCCATCATGCAGCGAGAGGCTTGGGACCACTTTGAAAGTGTTGTCAAGTCCCTTGGGCATATTGACGTCATGATAGTAAACGGTGATTCTGTTGATGGTAAGGGGAAGCGTAGCGGCGGTGTTGAGTTAATTACGACCTCGACAACGGAGCAAGCGGAAATGGCTTCTGAGTGCATCAAGTTTGTTGGCGCGTCTGAGGTACACATGACCCACGGGACAGGATATCATGTTACCACCGATGGGGAAGAGTGCGAGGACTGGATAGCCAGAGAGGCAAAGGCGACGATAGGCGACCATGTTTGGCTTGATATCAACGGTTGCGTTTTTGATGTAAAACATCACCTTGGGTCATCGTCTATTCCGCACGGTCGGGCAACCCAGCTTGCAAAAGAGTACGTTTGGAACCGACTGTGGGAAGAAATCGACGGGGCACCAAAAGGGAATATTTTTATCCGTTCACACGTCCATTATCACATTCACGTCGGCGATTCTCTTAATTATCTCGCAATGACTCTACCACCTCTTCAGGGTCCGGCCACAAAGTTCGGCGCTCAGCGTTGTAGCGGCACTGTAAATTTTGGCTTGGTTCATTTTGATGTGCCGAACGATTTTGATGGTGACATTCAAAAAGTTGTTTGGTACTCTCATATCAAGAAATTACAGGCAATCAAGCCGAAAGTTGTTAAATGCGGGAGGTTTATTTAAAATGAAAAATAATATTGAAGGTGCTAAGTTTGATGGTGGAAAGGTGCGCTTAGACCTGATACCACCAGAGGCAACTTGGCTGCTTGGTCAAGTCCTTACAATGGGAGCAAAAAAATATGATTCTCGCAACTGGGAAAAGGGCTTTGACTGGGGACGATCCGTTGCCGCGTTAAAGCGTCATTTAACAGCGTGGGAGGCCGGAGAAGATAAAGATCCTGAAAGTGGCCTTCCCCACTTGGCTCACGTTTTATGTAATGCCGCATTTCTTGTAACGTTCGAGGCTCGTGGCATTGGGACCGATGATAGGGCTGGGCTGAATGGGCTTGAACATATAATGCCGCGCGCGGCTATGATGGAGTAAGTCGTGAAACAGCTTATAGACCAACTCAAGAGACATGAAGGACTGCGGCTAAAGCCTTACCGGTGTACGGCTGGCAAATTGACGATTGGTTATGGCCGTAATATTGAAGACAAGGGGATCAGTGAAGGCGAGGCCGAGTCAATGCTCTGGGCCGACGTTGCAGAAGTCAGACGCCTACTAGAGAAACAACCTGTTTATCCAAATTTGGACGAGATTAGAAAGAGCGTTTTGGTAAACATGGGTTTTATGGGTGTGAGTAAGCTCATGCAGTTTAAAAGGATGTGGGAAGCATTGGCGTATGGCGATTTTGACAAGGCAGCGGAAGAAATGCTTGATAGCAAATGGGCAAAGCAAGTCGGGGCCCGGGCTACAGAGCTAGCCGAACAAATGAAGACAGGAGAGTGGCTGTGAGTGATTTCAAGAAAGGTGATTTGGTGCAAGGGCCGCGTGGGTATGTGCTGTCATTTATTAAATACGGCAATGAATATAAAGAGTTAATCGATGTAGGTGATGAAAATTTGAATTATCTCACAACGTGGTACTCAGAAGACTGCCGACCGTACCGCGACCCCGCGCCGGTGATTGAGGCGGCTAGGCAAGTATATTCAGGCTTCCTATGTGAATGTGCTCTAGATGATCGTATGCTGAGCCTTTCTCTTGCTCTTGACTGTTATTCAAGTTTAGGAGTCCAGCCCAATACAGACGTCGAGACGATCAAGGGCCGGTCGGATGAGGATGTTGTGGAGTATAAGTGGCTGGCGATGAGTGAAAAACGTGGAGCGACCACCAGTTTTAAGAAACCGGATTGGGACCCCAAAAAATGTGTTTGGGACCTGTTAAACAGCGTGATCACCGATCCCCCCGCCTTCCTAAAGCCCGGTCAGTTGTGGGAGCTTGTTAAGCCTACTTTTTGTGAATTGTTTGAAGTTGATTCTCATGAATATGAATTCTGGAACGGCTACTGGTGGCACAAGGTCGAAGACCACTCCACTGGCACCAAGCCCACCGCCGATGCCAGCCTCCGCAAGGCCGCTTTGGCCCTGTGTGACTACATCGACAACAGTCAGGCACGATGTATGCCGCCGTTTAACACCATGAGTGCGGACCTGCGAGCTGAGGTGGAGAAGCCTGCTATCGTGGACGCGGGGCTGTACGAGGCGGCGAAGGAAGTCGTCTACGAATGGGAACAGAAAGGTTGCCCGATTACTTCGCTCGGTTGCTCCTGTGCTGATTTACGCGATTCGGTCAACAACTCCAAGCCAGCCGAGACTTTTCAAGATTTTTGGGACCGAGTTATTGATAAGGCAGATAACGATGCACGTATTAGCAATGTTACAATGAACTACATGTACAAGCATTGTATGGATGCGTGGGATAAGCCCAAGGAATGCGGCGAGTGGTGCGAGCATTACGATAAAGTACAGGCGGCTTCGGTTTGCTATTCTTGTCGTTCGTTCTATCCCACCTACGGCATGCCCGGTTGCCCACACGCTGAGGAGGAGGAGAAGTAGTGGATTATACAATCATATACACAAACGAAGGTGGTAGTGGTGGACCTGATCCGGTACTAGCAGGAACGTTCGTCTCAAAGTGTCCAAGTTGCGGCGGAGATATCATTCGTGAGGCTGGTGGTGTGGGTCTTCCTAACGGAACTGTTGAGTGCGTTAAACGGCTAGTGTGCGATGAATGTCGGAAAGAGTTTAAGTTGGTTGAGGTGAACGATGATTAAGCGTATGTGTCACTACGATGAAATGAATGTTGTAGATTGCTTTGCTAACAGGTGTTCTATTTGCCCAAAGGTCGGGAGAGAGGAATGTAAGTACTTTTATGTTCCATTCACCCATGACGATTACACCAAGCTTGAGGGGTTGTGCGATAGGCTGGCTGACAATTTGAAATCACTTGAATTTAATAATGACGGTGTATGGGGTGATCCATATTGCTCTGAGTGCCTTTGTGACGCAAGTGACGGTCACAGCGATGAATGCTCGATAGGCAAGGTGCTAGCCGAGTACAAGGAATACAAGGAGGCACAAGGAGATGAGTAAGATCAGGGACGAGGCTGAGTACCACGTTAATGATCCTGATGAGTGGTATTGCGAACACTACCCAGAAGGTGACCACCCGATACAGAAGCAAGCCAAGCGCGTGTTATTGCTTGATAAGGCGTACAAATGCTTTGATAAGTGTATATTTTACACGTGGCAGTGTGTGGCAAGCGTCGCGTTAGATGAAGATGTAAAATATCGCTATAATAAAGTGGCCTTAAGACTCAGAACAAAAGCCGCCGCCCTCTACAAGCAAGCCGAGGAGGTTTAAAAAAAATGAAATTTACAGAATTAGAAGACTCATTTGGACATGATGTGGCAAAAAAGATATGCGACGAGCTTGGAGGCGATACCGTGTATATCCCGGTGAACAAGGCGTCAACAAGAGGAAAAATTTTATCGATGTGGGGCGCTGGGTCTACAATTGATTTAATAGCTGAGCGGGTTGGTTGTTCAAAAAGTTGGGTTTGTCGGGTTGTGAAGCAATAATGGTGACGTTTTTTGTCTAACCTGGTTCACTGAACTAGGCTATAACAGGATTATTATGAATGACGAACTGTTTAATGTCCCTCTTGATGAGGCGCTTGACCCGGATCGCGGGTTTAATTCAGCCGCCGCTCGTGAGTGGTTTGACGAAGACGAACTTCGCGACCATGGGCTTGGCGATGACTGCCACGGCTACAACGTGACGGAAGTTCCGTGATGCATCCCTTTTTACAACACCACTGCAACCCGTTGCACGTCTACTGCCGCCTCAAATGGCTTGGTCTTTCTGACAAGAGGGCCAAGTCTTTGGCTTTTGAGTGGTCAAGGTTTTGGGGCTGGGTGCGCAAACCGTGGCGTGAGAAATTGGGGCTGTCGTAATGTTCGGGTTCGATGATGCCATAAGTAGCATAGCGAGTGTCGGCACTACTATAATCGACAAGATCTGGCCGGACGCTGATGAGACAGAGAAGCGTAAGTATAATCAGTTCATGGCCGAGTTGACAGCCCACATACAGGTTATAGTTGGGCAGCTTGAAGTAAATAAGGCAGAAGCAAACCACAAGTCTATTTTTGTTGCCGGGTGGAGACCTTTTATCGGCTGGGTTTGCGGGGCTGGACTTGCATATCAATTTTTGGTTTATCCTCTACTTACTTGGAGCTGGTCTTTGCTTATCGCGTTCGAAGTTATCCCATCAACCGCAACATACCCCCCAGAATTGAGCCTTGGCGTTATCGTGACGCTGGTTACAGGCATGCTCGGCCTTGGTGCTTCCCGCTCTTATGAGAGGGGCAAGGGTGTAGCAACAAACTCCATCAAATAACTATATGACCAAACCAAATGAACACACACGCTCATGCTGGCAGTTAGACCGCAAGATATCAACGGCGGTCGTCCTCGTATTCCTTTTACAATTCGCCGGGTCTATTTGGTGGGCGTCTGATTTGTCGGCGAGGATGCTTTCCGTAGAGGCTGAGCAGGCCAGATACGAGCACATGATGGAAGCGGTGACAAGGATCGAAACAGACGTCAAATGGATTAAGGGAGCGCTGAAGTGATGTTCATCGTAAGAAATTTTTGGTTTGAGGTTTACCCTGTTGAAGGGCGAGCTTAAATTTATCAACGTTCATTAAAGCAAGGAGAGCAAGATGAACTTTTTTACTGAGTGGCTTTGTGGTTTGTTCGGTATGCGCTTGGGGCGTATGGAAAAAGCTGAGAAGATGTCAACCGACGCTGTGAGCATGTTTAATGATGCCTCTAACCGCTTGGCTGACGCAAATGAGTTGATGGTCGAAAAGATTGAAGAGAACGCTGAGCTTGTTGCTGAGGTCTCGGCAGACTCCGAAATCATGGAGGACCGAATCAAACACAATAATAGGCTTATCACAAGGCTTGATGAGTTTTCGTTTTAACACAACACCAACCCGGCCGGGACATGGGCCCGTAATTCGTAAGGGCTGGGTTGGTTATTTTTTTGCCAGTGTAGCTCATCAGGTAGAGCCGGTGCTTTGTAACCACCAGGCAGGGCGTTCAAGTCGTCCCGCTGGCTCCAATTTAGGACGCAACGCAGACAAGTCTGATTGCTCCAGTTCCATCGCCGGGAACACTGAACGGTGGCGACTGTTGTTCAACGCGACAACCGGTGTATGTGTTTAAGGGGCGAACATGGGAAGGACAGACAATGCTCGTCTCAAAGACTGGGTCTATGGGCAAGAGGGACTCAGTGCAAACGAGAAATTCTTTCTCATAACGCTTTTGCAATTTCGGAATAATCAGACAGCCCTTTGTTTCCCATCATATGACACCTTGTCAAGGCTGATGTCTCTTTCGAGATCAACCGTTATCCGCACAGCCAAGTCCTTGAGAGATAAGGGGCTACTTGATTCTCGTAAGGAACTCGGGAAAGCAAACCACTATACAATCATCGACGGGGTAGTGTCACAGAGACACCACAAGCATACCGGTGTCAGGCTGACACCCAAACCAATATATAACAGGGCAGACGTTTTAGATCACCCAGAGTGGAACGACAAACTATATGCCCAACGGAAACTAGAGTTGCTTGAATCTACTGGGTTGTCGAAAGAGGATATCCAGTAGTGTCAGATTGACACCCTAACCAATAAATACACTCTACACGCCATGGGACTGCCTAAAAAAACAACTCCGAAACAGATTACCGTCACGCTTAACGAGCCAAAACCGGCCAGCAACTCGAAAATCGACATTGCAAAGGCCGTGCAGATGAGGCTTAGAGGCTTGACTCTTGAGGAGATCGGGAACCAGTTCGACGTATCAAAATCCGCAGTATACCAGAAAATTAAGAAGTGGTGCCCAGATGCGCTAGACGTCAAGGTTTACAAAGATAATGAGGCTGACCTGATTGCAGCTTTGAAGAGCCGCATCTTAACCAGCATCACTGACCAAAAGCTTCAAGACTCATCGGCGTATCAGCTGGTTGGCATGCACGGCATCATGTTTGACAAGTCCCGCCTAGCCGAGGGGAAATCCACCGAAAACGTGCAGACCCTGCTACAGTCGGCCATGAATTTGGCGAACGAGAAGGACGGCATTTAGTATACTGTCAGTGCATACTTATTGGCGTTAACGTGTAACTGCGGTAGCACAAACGCCTAGTTGAGAATGGATAATATTTGGCATATCGTGAATTGTTAGTAATTACGATGGATTAAGCAACATGGCGTTGTCCCGTAATGGTGATTGTGTAAACTTTGATTATCAGCGGTAACACGCTGGGAAGGACTGACGAGTATGGACCCAACAATATTGTTCCTGGTTGTCGGAGTGGCGATGATCCTTGGCATCCTGATCGGCCGCCGAGCCTGATGACTGCTCAGGACAAGGGGGGAGGGGAGGGGGGACTCCTGGCGCCCGGATGGCATTTTTTATACACCCCCCATTTTATTCGGGTAAAAAAATAAAAGGCCCCCATGTCAGAAATTCCCACACATTTCATCGAATCCACAGGCGAGGCGTATTGTTCCTTTTCAGGGCCTAGCTGTCGGTTATTTTTAGAGCAGCTTCGTGTGTTACATTCTCACCTTGAGGATATTGGATCTAGCAATATGGCTGAATCACTTGAGGTTTGCGCCAAGGCCTTTTTTCCAGGTTCGATGTCACACGACTCTGGCTTAATGTCCACCCATCTTTTATAACTGAGTTCGCCACCTGCGATATGAAAACGAAGGATTTAAGTAGGGTAACCGAATGCACGTATCAGAACACGCCAACAGGAGCCGCCAAGAGTACGGGGACGAATGCTTGCATGTCCACAAGTGGCTTGACGCTTGTTTTGAAGACTTCCACAACGTCTTCCATCGGGACGTAAGACACAATGCTTCTGGTGTTGATTTTGTTTTCAAAAAGTGGGGCGATGCCGCTAAGAAAATAGCCATTCAACATATTATTGATGACTGCGGATGTGTTCCTATCTGTGGCTTTTATCATTGTGAAAAGTATGGGGCCGACCAGTCTACAAAGAATCTTGTTAGCATGCTAGCCGAGAGGACGTTCAACAAGTGAGATACAAATACGACGAATTAAACCGGCGCGGTGTATATTTTTCCCGCTTCATGGACACGGTTGGAGATGGTTCCGGGACAGTTGAGCAGGCTGTTGACGGCAGTATTACGCCTGTCGAATTTTGTGTTACTGCCCCAGCTGGATACGCCTATGTGGTAAATTCTCTCACGATCAACTATGCTGTGACCGGAAAACTTGATATTGGTTATGGCGCTGCTGCCACCGCCCTCCCTAATGGCTTGAGTATCTATGAGAAGAACAAGGATGGGGATGTGACGCGGAACGCCCTTTTCCAACTCCCGATCAAGGACAACAGCAACTGGGGCGCTTATAGTTTTGACGTTCTTCCGCTGACCCTGAAAAACGACAATCAGAGCTTGACGTTTGTATATGATTTTATCCGCGACGGAGCCCCTATTGTCTTGAATCCTGGGTATTCATATTGCGTAAAAATAAACGATAAAATGACTAGCTATGTGAACACGCATTATTCGCGCGTCGGCATGGTCAAGGTGGATGTGTAAATATGGTTAATTCGTTTGATAAGCCTGCGGCCCAATTGAAGCAGGATCGCCTTACTGGCCTTGGTGTCAGTATGAATGACGACCATATGCAGGTCCATGATGGCGTTGCATATGCGGCTTGGAATTACGCCGAGGGAATAGCAGATAACGGTTCTTTGGCTCTGGAGCTTATCACCGGTTCAGATTGCTGGGTTCACATGAAGAGATTCGAAGCTTTTGCAGACAGGACCCCTTGGCTTCTTGAGATCATTGAGGCTCCGACTGTTACTACTGGGGTTACGCCATTTGTTCCAATTAATAGGCTTAGGCCATCTTCTAACACGGCTGAGTCGGTTGTTAAGACGAACCCAACCGGCATAAGCGGCGGGACAGTCGTAGACGCGTATTTCTTTGGCGGCGGGAATGGAAACGGTGGGCGCAATGCCGGAACCGGCAGAGATACATCTCTTGAAATTGTTTTGAAGCAGGACACAACCTACATTTTCAGAATTACCAACTTGAGTGGCGACGTTGCTCTCGGGGCTTCTCTCTGGGTTTATTTTTATGAGGAGGAGGTCGGTTAATGGATGTACCTAGTTTTGTACAGGAAGAGGTTCTATCGGCCCTTCATGATGCAATATGGGCGGCTGGATTCGCTAGGAGTTCGCCTCTCAAGGATAAAAACTTTTATTGCGAAGACGGAAAAAATACTGACCGATATATCTATAAAAACACCGTCTTACTTGAATGTGTCAAGCGCGATGACGGAACATACAACATAAACGAATATTTTTAAGGAGAAAGCAATGAATTTTGACCCGAACAGTGTCGAATATCAGAAGTGGTGCAAGAAAACAGGGATCAGCCCCAACTCGATGGCCCAGGTTGCAAATGATAAGTTGTTTTTTGTTTTGAACCAGTTGATGGAAGACGTTGACAGTCTTAAACAACCAGTTGTTAAGGCTGGAAATACGACCGGAGAAGAAAAAATTACTCTTGACGTCAAAACTCCTGGTGGGCCGGAAAATGTGTGGTCCAAAAGTATTGAAGAAATGGGCGACGAGGAATTGAAAGGATACATCACCTTAAAGGGTGGAAGTTTCCACCACATGAATAAGCGTGAAAAGCTTATTGAGATTGCTAAAGCTCTTTAATTTATAAAAAACTTCCTCTCAACGGGGTGCCTATCTGGTTAAACGGGTTACTCTCCTTTTCCCGGCCCCGTTATTTATCTATGGCGAATAAAAAAACACAAGAATTGACGCAAAATCAGCAGGTAGCCAACCTGCTATATTCCTGGCGCCACGATTTTCCGGCTTTCTTTGAGCAGGGGCTTGGCATTGTGTTGTCAAACCAACAACGAGAGTTGCTAGAGACGACCCAGGCCATGGTATGGGCCAAGGTCCATCAGGCCCAGGGGAAAGCCCTCACAAAGGACGAGAAGCGGTTGGCCTCAAAGGTTGGCATTTCAGTCCATTCAGGGAAGGGACTTGGAAAGGATTTTACTGTCGCAGGCCTAATAATTTGCGTCATGTTCCTTTTTGAGCCATTTAAGGGGATTTGTACAGCCAATAGCAGCAAGCAGCTTGAAGACGTCCTCTCAACCGAAGTAAAAAAGCTCATCAAGAACGCAAATCCTATTATTCGTGAAAGTTTTATAGTCGATAAGGGTGGAATTTACAAAAAAGGAGAAGACGGAAAAAAAGGAAACAATTTCATGTCTAAGCGCACAGCCAACGTCAAGGCAAGCGCGGAAGACAATGCCGACACGCTTCAGGGATATCATGAAGACTTTATGATGATGGTTGTTGATGAGGCTAGCGGTGTCCCTGACGCTGTTTTCAAGCCGCTAGAGACAACCCTTACTGGCCTTTGCAACTTCGCCATTATGATTGGGAACGTAATGCGCTCCAACGGATATTTTTACCAGTCCCATTATGGTAAACTAGACAGGACATTGTGGGAACCAGTCAGGTGGAATGCAGAAGAAAGTGACCTTGACCTTATCAAGCCTGGCTTGAACGCTGCCATTGAAAGAATAAAAACAAAATATGGTATCGAGTCAAACGCATATCGTATGAACGTTTTAGGCTTGCCCCCAGCTGAAGAGGAAGATGCTCTCATTCCGTGGATTTGGATTCTTACAGCGCAAGACCGCTGGGACGATATGGATGTTGATGTTGAAGTCGATCCGACATATCTTGGCGTTGATGTTGGGGGTGGGGTTGATGACAGTTCGATATGTCGACGTGTTGGTGGAAAGGTAGTTGATACAAAGGCAAAGACCACAAGAGATACTACCATTTTAGCTGACTGGCTAAATGATGACATCGAGACGTATGAACCTGACCTAACTGTTATAGACTCGAATGGTATGGGCCATTCTTTTTGTAATTTCTTTAGGAAACATTATTACTCAGACATAACAGAGTTGAATGTTGGCACAGGAGCCGCAAACAACCAAGAATTTCACAGGCTTCGTGATGAACTTTGGTTCCGTGTTCGCACAGAGTTTGAACGTGGTGTAATTGCAATACCGCCTGGCGATGAAGAATTGGCCCTTGAGTTGTCTTCTTTGAAGGTGGACTCTTGGGACAATCCTAAAAAAGTGTTAAGCAAAAAGAAGATGAAGGCCAAAGGCTTGAAAAGTCCAAACAGAGCAGATTCTCTTATGCATACATTCGTTTATGGTGGGACTTCAGCAGTAGATAGAAAAAAAGCTGCCCTTGATAAATATCAAAGGCAGCGCGTTGAAGTTCCTGACGGTTTGAGTTGGATGGGGCTCTAGCCGTCGCCGTCGCCGTCGCCGGAGCCGTCGCCGGAGCCGGAGCCGTCGCCGTCGCCGTCGCCGTAGCCGTAGCCGGAGCCGTAGCCGGAGCCGTAGCCGGAGCCGTCGCCGTAGCCGTCGCCGTAGCCGTAGCCGGAGCCGTCGCCGTAGCCGGAGCCGTAGCCGGAGCCGGAGTTATTGGACATGCGATTCTTTCTCCATGATGCTTGTTTTTGCTCGACCTGTGCAAAGAATAATTTCACAAGTTTCGGTGAGGTGTATCAGGACAGGTGCGCCAACCTTGCTGTCAATATGCAGCCCCTCTGTTGCTACCCCTGACAAGTTCGACGCCTTGTTTTTTGGCTTCCAGTACCAAAGCCGACGGGACTCGCTAAGGACGCAAGACCGACCATTGTAGCTGTCCAAAAAGCCAGCATGAACACCAGCATCGTGACACCTGACAATTACATATCGATCAATCATACCATTATCAACGCATCCACTTTCTCTATCATTTGTGCCAGTAAAAAGTTTAGCCAATTCCCTTGCCTGCCCGATTGTCAATTCATCAAGTTCCATTTTTTCTCCTTTTTTTTGGTTCGCATACCTTTCACTTAAAGAATCAAAGCCAATAAGTCAACAATTTTTTCATAGGAAAATTATGTTTCGCATATCCTCCACAGACGGCCAAGGCAAAGGCCACTATCATCTGCTTTTCATAGCGAACGGCGGCATAGAATGCGCAGAGGCAGAAGGCCATACGCATATTGTTGATGTGAATAAGACAACGATTGACCCTATATCTCTTATGGAGGTCCAACTTCCTGAGCCGGTTGTTGTTTTTTCAGAAGAGGATGAACATACGCACGAAATAGGTGGCGAAGTTGAATTAAAACAAACAAAGCCGCCAAAGAAAAGTGATGAAGACAAGGTGGCCGATCTCAGGAGAATGTTTGAGTCAGCCAGAAAATACGAGCGAGACGCAAGGCGCAAGGCAGAAGAGAGCGTCAATTTTTATGAAGGCCATCAGTGGGAGCGCAAGCACAGAGATGCACTGTCAAGTAAGGGTCGGGTGGTCCTAACTATCAATCATATTGAGAACGCCGTTGATACACTCAGTGGATATTTTAGGCAAAACCGTACAGATTTCAAATTCTACGGAGTTGAAAAGAGCGACAACGTGGTCGCTGACATTGTCACAGAGGTTGTGCGGAACATCTGCGAAAGAAATGAATTCGCACACGTTGAGACTTGCGTTTTCGAGGACGAAGTAGTCCCCGGCCGCGGATTGTTCCACTCATATGTCAATTTTGACGACAACGTAGAGGGCGACATCAGAATTGAACGCTATGAATGGGATGATTGCTATTTCAGCCAACATAATAAGGCTGACGCTTCAGACGCCGAACACATGAGCAAGTCAAAGTGGTATTCAAAGGAAAAACTTAAAAATGAATATCCTGACAAGGCCGATGACATTCAGGCAGACTTTGAACTTTATGAAAATGATGACAAGGAAAATGTCCGCGTTCCTGGTCGGCAATATGCCAGAGCATTCGCCAACGAAGACAATGAATCAAGCAATACCCTTGTTCCGGACTTCGTTGATTTAAAGCGCAAGGAATACCGCGTTATTGAGACAGAACAGAAGCAGTATATGCGGGTGCCTGTTCTGACAAGAATTGATGTTGATGATCCAGTTAATGCCAAAGATTGGGATTCTAAAGACATCGTAGGGGCTAAAAGTCTTGGCTTTAGTGTTATCCGTCGACCATTTCACAAGGTTCGCGTCACCAAGTTCGCGGGCAATGTTTTGCTTGATGACTATGTCAAGGACGAGCGTGATTTCTCTATAACTCCAGTCTACGCCAAAAAGCGCAAAGATACGTGGTATGGCAAGGTAGAGGCCGCAAAAGACCCGCAGAGAGAACTTAACAAGCTCAGGAGCCAGCAAATCGACATCGTTAACAAGATGACGGTTAACGGTTGGTTCCACGACCGGAATACTTTTTCTTCCCCGCAAGAAAAAAGGAAATTTGAGAAAGAGTCTTCAGCTGGTGGATTTATGGCTGAACTCAATGACCTTTCTAAGGCCCCAATCAGAGCCGAAACAAGCCCTTTGCCCAGCGGCCTAATTAACGCCATGGAGACAAGCCGAGCAGAGATTAAAGAGGTGCTGAATGTCACCCCGGAAGTCTTGAACAGCAAATCAACTAGCGGATTGGCTTTGATCCAAGGGCAGAAGATGGCCCTTTTGGGCTCGGAATATCTTTATGACAACATGGCCCAGAGTAAAAAACGTCTTGGTGTCCGCTTGGTTCATCTCATCCAGAAAATTTACACTCCAGAGCGCATTATGCGGATTTTGATGAGCAGCGCACAGCGTAGGCCGCTTGAGGTTGGGGGTCAGCCTGTCAATCCGCAGGACATTCAGCAGCGGCAAGCAATTGAATCACGTATCCAACAGGCCCTTGACAACAACGAACTCACCAAGCTCGACCTGGTCGTCGGAGAGACTTCTCACAGCCCGAACAAGCAGCTTGCAGACTTCTCTATGAATCTTGAAATGGCCCGTGTCACAGGCGGCGCCATCCCAGTAGAAATGCTGATTGCGTCTAGTCCGATGAGTGAAGATCAAAAGGCAAAAGCAATGCAGTCGATAGAACAACAAAAACAGGCAGCCGCCCAAGCAGAACAGGAGAAGCAGCGTACGGAGATTGAAAAGTCTCAGCCTGATGAAATCAAAATGAGGCAGGCTATGCAACCGCAAGGCCAGCCCCCGGTTGGATAAAACGCCGATTAACCACAATCCAGTGGCGGCACAAACATATTAAGGAGTTGGAACAATGGCAGAAGAAGCCACCAACGGACAGGTAGTTGAAATAGAAACTTTGTCAGACGATCAGCTTGAAGAAATGGTTAACCCATCAAGTGAACCGGAAGACAACTCGGCAAATTCAGAACCCGGCGAACAAGTCAAACAGGAAAGACCTGATGAGACCGCCGTAGTACCGCCGACCATCGATGAGTTGCAGAGCCAACTTGAAGCGGCCAATAAGCGCGCAGAACAAGTTACAAGTGAGCGCGACCACTGGCAAAAGGTGCGGACAGATCAGGAGCAAAATGCCAACGCTATCCGCGCCGCCAAAGAGGAATTGCAAAAACGGATTGAGGCAAATCGATCACTAGACCCGACTCAACTGTTTATTGATGATCCCCAGAAGATGATGGACGTGGCCGCAGAGCGCGCAAAGCTTGCAATGGAGTCTGAACAAATAGGCCAGCGTGAGCAGGCTTATCAGCACAGTCAAGCAGTGATGAGAAACGCCTATCAGATTGACTCAGTAGCTCCAGACCTCAAAGACAATATGGACGGGATCGTCGAAATGCTAAAAGGTCTTGGCGATACCCCTGATGCCATTCAGGCATTTAGAAATAATCCGGCAATGTTTCCGGCAGACAAGGTGCATGCAATCAACGAAATGTACCGAAAGGAAAAAGTAAACGCTGAATTGCAAGCTCAGATTGAGCGGTACAAGACTCGGGGGACAGAACAGCTTCAAAGGGTAGAACAGGTCGCACAACATCAGCCGATGACCAACGCCGCGACCGGCGCAACGGCCAATGGTGAGGGATCATTCCCTAAGAACATGTCAACCCAAGACATCAGCAAGCTGTCAGACGCCGACCTTGATGCAATCCTTGCAGCTGCCAGAAACTAAAACAACAATAAACGGTCATGGAGGCCGTCTATATGGCTAAGACTACTATTACCACGAGCGATGCTACCACGAAAAAAGCGTGGGAAGAGAAACTCTATCGAGATACCGTCAAAGAGAGTTATTTCTCTAAGTTCATGGGAACTTCTGCTAATTCTCTCTGTCAGACAAACACCAAGTTGGCCAAGAGCAAGGGCGACAACATTACCTTTGCCCTCCGCAAGCGCCTTGAAGGTGCTGGAGTTACATCTGGGACGACCCTTGAGGGCAACGAAGAAGCTCTTGCTCACTCCAACTACAACGTATCCCTTGAACAGTATCGCCACGCCGTCCGTGACGCCGGGGAACTTGACCGCCAGCGCCCCGCTTGGGATCTGAACATGGAAAGCCGTGATGCCATCAAGGAATGGGGCACTGAGAAAATTGATTCTTTGTGTTTCCAGACCATTTTGGAAGATCCGACCCGTGTTTTTTATCGCACTTCAGGCGGCAACGCGACAACCGGAACAGCGGCCACAGCAAAGAGTGCCTTGACTGCTACTGACTCCAAGCTCACTCCGTCCCTGATTTCCTATGCAAAGGCATGGGCGCGGACAGGCGGTAACCGTTCCCAGACCCCGATTCGCCCAATCAAGATCAACGGCAAGATGTATTACGTCCTGCTGATTCATCCTGATTCCGGCTATGACCTCAAGACCGACGCAACATGGACACAGGCACAGCGCGAGGCCCGTGAACGTTCCAAGGAAAATCCGATATTCTCCGGCGCTCTCGGCGTATGGGACGGTGTGGTCATCCACGAACATGAAGGTTACGCGGAAAAGCCTGGGGGATCTCTGATCGCGACAGATGCCGGTTCTGGTTCCGATGTCCCGTGGACCAAATGCGTTTTGATGGGTCAGCAGTCCCTCTTGTGGGCCGAAGGCAAACGCGGAAAGACCGTAACCGAAGACTTCGACTATGGAAATGAAATCGGTCACGCATGGGAAATCATTTGTGGCGTGGCTAAACCTAAATTCGACTCGCTCGATTACGGTTCTGTAGGCATGTATGTGTCTCGTACCCAGATCAGCGACGCGGCATAAGGAGGTAGAGTAATATGGCTTCTACCCAGACCCATTTTGTCGATTATGCTTCCGCCCAGCAGGAGCTTGGACACCGCGTTACAAAGCTGAGCGCAAAGATTGATTTCTCTGAGTTCAATGTTGGTTCCGGTGATACCGTCCAGTGCCTTAAGGTTGCAAAGGACATGCTTGTCACCAACGTACGTGTTATTGTCGTAACCCCTGAGGGGGCAACGGCCACCGCAACCGTTGGAGACGGAGACGGCGCCAATTCCTGGGATGCGTCCACCAATCTCAACGCCACGGCCGGGACTGTAACGGCTGGTTTGGCAGGCACAGACGCCTATGCAACCGCAGGCAAGCTGTACACCGCCGCAGATACCATTGACTTGGTCGTGTCCGCAGCCCTCGACACCGCTGTCGTAATTGTTGAGGCTGAGGCTGTCCACGTTGAGCGTTATTCCTAAACCATGAAGAATGTCACCTTTGGCAGCTATGTAGACCTGCACAAGGGTGAAAAGGCCCTAGTATGTGGGAATGGCTATTCCATCCGCGAAAAGGACCCAGGGTTCTATTACGGGTGGGATGGCCCCACATACGGGGTGAACAGAATCAGATATTGGTTTGATGATCCTACATATTATTTCAACATTTACACTATCCAAGACAGTATGTGCCACGCCGGTAAACGTATCTGGTTTGACTGGAACAGGCGAGCAAATAAGGTCGACATGTTCAAGACTGGTTGTTTGAGCATTAACACGATAGGTTTGACGGCCATAACTGCTGCATTCCAAATGGGCTGTTCTGAAATCCACCTCATTGGAATAGATTTTTCTCCAAGTCCTGACGGATATATCTATTTTTATAATAAAAATAAGAGTGGGCATTATTTTAGGGAAAGGAAAGAGCCGCAAATGCTCTCGACGATGAATAGGGCAATCAATGATATGAAGTCGTGCGGTGTAAAATTTTATAATCACAGTCCATACAGCAAGGTTGAAGTATGAGCACAGTAGACGACACAATAGAAAAAATCCGCGTAGAGCTTGAAGACGCACAGGACGCACGATGGACAGACGCAAAGCTCTTGGTGCTTATCAAAAAGTCTGTTGATCGCATGAATAAGGTCCTGATGAAAAGCGGTATCAAATTCGCAAAATCGAGTTATGATTTTGATACAGTGGCTGATCAAGACCAATACGCATTGCCATCTGATTACATGGCAATTGACAGCCTTTACCGTGTCAGAAAGGAAGATAAGACCGGATGGGCGCAAACGGTTATCTTTCGTAATGATGACGAATGGGAACGCATGATTAGCGCCACAGAAACAACAAACTGGCGAGTTTGGAACGGAAATATTGAGTTGTTTGATATCCCCAAAAGTGCTGTCTCTCTCAGGTTTTATTATTGGCCACAAATTGACACAAGCGCATGGGCCACTGATAGCATAATGCCATGGGCTGGACGCATGGATGAGGTTATAGCCGAATACGTTGCGCTTAGATGTAAGAACATTGATGAAAAAGATTTGCAATGGGACATCCGTTTACTTTCTGACCTTGCAGACGATTACCTCGATATATATGGGACGAGCGAACCGGCCCAAGCGACAACTCAAGGATTTTTCCCTAGCGAAAACCAATGGAATAGCTACTAATGAGTAGAGCAAGAAGAAAAGGCGAGGTGTCAATAAGTGACTTTGCCCCTGTCGCTGGTGTGAACATCGGTGATTCGCCAATTAATTTGACAGACCAAGAGCTTTCAAGGTCAATGAACGGGTATTATCCGCGCCAATCGAGGCTGTGGACAGTAAGGCCGCCAATGTCCGCTGTTACATCTGTCGCGAACAGCCTCAACGACCCAATCTTGAAGGCCACAAGCTATTATAATGGGACAACTCAATACGTTGTTTGTGCAAGTGGTGGAAACCTGTATCAGATGACAAAAGCCATTTTTGAAGGGGCAACGCCAACCTGGACTATTATTGGTGCCCTAACAGATTCTACAACCAAGCCTAGCATGCTGACTTTCAATAGCCAATTGTTGATTGCAGATGGCGGCTCAGATATCAGGTATTGGGATGGGTCTACTTATGGAGTCCTAACAAACAGCCCCAGCGGAACGACGGCGCTACTTGAGGCCAGAAACAGAGTCGTTGCAAACTCGTCATTCGCAGACAGTGTTTATTTTTCTACGGCCGAGTTCACAGGAATAGACTTTGATCAGGGAAGTGGGTCTATCATTTTGAAGGCTGGATTTGGCGATGGGTTGTCAGTGAACGCCCTTTCCATCGCTCCAGGCGGAAACGCAGTTGTCGTTTCTAAAGCAAACAATGATCAAGGTGAATACCAACTGCGCTTAATAGACGTTACGGACAACACAGCGGCAAACTGGAGCGTTTCTGACCCGTTTGTGAATAAAGAGGCTGCACAAAACGCCCATGGTATCTTGAACACATCAAACAGCGTGTTCTTTTTTGACGAGACTGGAATCAAACGCGTTGAGCCGACGGACCAATATGGTGATTTGCAGAGTAGCCCAATATTTGGCGATAGAATTAATAAACAATTTTCTTTATTTGACGCCAAAGTGCAAGAAATCACATACTTGCCGAGTCTTACAGCCTTCATCGTCCTTATAAAAAATCATGCTCAACAATACTTATATTTTCCGCGAAACAATGCGTGGTGTTTTTGGCGTTTGGGGGAAGTCATAATTGACTCCATAACGACGGTCGACGAGGTAATTTATCTATTTGGCAACAACGGGATAACATGGAAGCTCGATGCAAGTAAAAATGTTGCATCTGATGAGGTCGTGCCCGGCGGAACAGAGATAAACATTCAAAGCTACGGCAGGACAAAAAGAATTGTCAATCGCGGATATGACATAAGGCTTAGAAGGTCAACAATATATACAACGCCAAAGGTCTCCGGGGTTATAGCGTTAAAAGCAATAATTTCAGACGGCTCTGACGTCCCACTCGGGAATATAGCCCTTGAGGGCGGGATTAGTCTGCTCGGGTTGGCTGATGGATTGTTAGGAGAGGCCGACGAACTTCTTGGCGATGACGGGGCGAAACTACAGACTTCATCTATTTGGGGTGGACCGAGGTCAAAGGGCATCCAGATTGAATGGTCTGCTGACGGAGCAAGTTATGAAATGGATTACATCCAAACTGAAATCGAAGGCCCGTTGGGGGGGTAAATGGCAAGTCTAAGCAGTACAACAGGAGGAACCGGAGGCGGCCCCGGTGGCGGCTATGGTCTTGCCGGTTCATGGGGCCGTAGTGGGTATGATCCATCAAGCATGGGGATACAATCTAGCCTTGGCAGGGGATTCGGCACAACCCGTGGGAGTAGTGCGTTATCAGATCCAAGGGTCTCCAGATTCACGCCGTCACAGAGGCGCGGCATTTTAGGCTCTGGTCTTGGAGAAATGATGATGGGCAGCTCAGCCGGTGACGTTGAAGCATATTACAAACAGCTTGACTATGAAAAAAGACAACGGTCCAACCAGATGGAGGCCCTAGGTCGCATAGCCGGTGAACAGGTTGTTGCTGCTGAAATAGAAAAATCTCCATATGACGCCCCGACAAAAGACAAAATCATGGACTATGCCAAGGCCGGACGTCTAGACAAGCTCCGGTCATACAACATAAACACTGAACCGATGGAAAAGTATCACCATGCAGGCGGTATCCTTGGTGGAATGTTCGGTTATGGAAAGGCCGGTGATGATGTTCAGACAATGTCTGAAGTTGCCGACGAACTGACATCTAGCGGCCTGGCCGTCGTAAACCCTGATACAGGGATGCTTGAAAAACCAGTCATTGGCAGCCTGTGGGACGCCCTGACAACTGGGGTAGCAGTTCCAGCTGGAATGGGTGCTTATTTCGCATCTAAAATAGCCCCGGCCAAGGTGGCAGAAGCCGTAATGGATGAAGACATAAGCAGGCTTGGCCCGGCTGTGGTTGCCGGAGGTCTGACAAAAGCGGCTCTTTCTGGGGTGGCGTCACATTATCAGCCCTCTGATTTTGGAATAGACGTTGATGTCGATTACGGCGAAGGGAAGTTGGCAGGGTTTGGAGAAAGGTTGACAGAAAAAGCGTTGAGTATGGCCCCGGCCATGGCTATCAACCTTGCGGCTCCGGGTCTTGGCACACCAATCGGGATGGTATCCGGGATGATTGGCAGGGCCGCAGACCTTGACTATGGCGGTGTCCCGGGATGGGATCGGGCACCGAGCGCAGGATTTCGCGATATATTTGGAAGTGAGCCGGAAAAGCGAGTGGAGTCTATAACACGAGACGACATAAATGCAGCACAACAGCAGGCCGGCATGCTTGGATACCCACCGTTTGGGCGTCTATTTACACAAAGATTTGAAAATGACATCCCATTCTCTTGGGGATTTTAGGGGTAAAAATGGCAGATTATACAACAACTCCATACGGAACGGTTGGTAAGCAGGTCGTTGGTTCGGCTCTTGAAAAAGCATATGAGCAGGTAGAAGGAGCCACGCCTATAACTCCGCTACCGGCATACACAGAAAGAACAGGCCCAGTACAAATGGGTTATGACGTCCAATATCAAGGTGTGTCTCCTTATCAGACGTCATTCCAGACTGCGGCCACACAACCACAGGCTGGCGGTCCATTGTTGGGAACATATCCGACAACAGGACAGCCTAGACCGGCCGGTGGTCCACTCCCAGGGACAGACCCGACAACGGGACAACCATTTGCTCAAGTCCCGAGGGCCACAAGTTGGGGAGAATACAGCGAACAATTAAGACAGCCCGTCACACAAGCCTATGAACAGAGCCTTAGAGACATCCAGGCCCAAATGGGCGGGACTGGTTTGATGGGAAGCGTTGGATATGGCATGCACGGCGACACGCTGACAAGAGCCGGTGAAGCTTATGGGCGCGGGTTGCTTGGTGCCGACACAACCGCAATCGAAATGCAACAGGAGCAGGAGAAGGCAAGATACTCCGCTGATCTTGCAGAAGCGCAGCGCAGACAGCAATATGGTGAGCAGCAGTTCGGGTGGGAATACGGACAAGAGCAGCAACAGGCAGACTGGGCTAACCAGGAAGCCGCACGTCGCGAGGCCTACGACCTTCAGCAGAGGGCCATACAGGAACAAGCTCGCCTTGAGCCTTATCAGCAATATCTCGGGTTGGCTACTGGGGCAATGCCAGCGGCTACATCTGCTACTGCGGCACAAACGGCCGCACAAGCAGCTAAAACGCAAGCAGAGGCCGCGAATGTGGCTGGTTGGATGGGACTGGCCGGCACTGGACTTGGCGTTCTAGGCAGTACATACGGCAATGGTGGTTGGACTTTTAGCGACATTGGCGACCTGTTCGTGTAAGGGGGAATTATGGGATTGCTTGGCGATTATGGCGGAGTCGGTGCCGGTGCGCTCGCGCAGGGTTTTAAGGGCGCATACTTCCCAATGGAAGAATTGGCTATGAGGAAAGAAGAGAGTCAGCGGACAGCGGCACGGCAGGCCATGCTTGACGACATAACAAAGCGTCAAATGGCGATGCAAGAACAGGCCTTTCAAACTCCTGCACAAAAACAGCAGGCAGCGCTTGATTTGTTTGCGAAACAGCAAGAAATAACAAGTCAATATAAACAGCCTAAAATGGCAGCAGGTGTGAAAGAATTTGTTGATGTTTATGGACGCAAGCCAACTCCTCAGGAATATATAGGGTTTGTTAAAAGCAAGCGCCCTGTTTCTAGTCAATATCAAATGTCTATTCCCTCAGGCTTCCAGCCAACATTTGGGCCACAAGGGCAAATGACGGGCCTACAGCCTATTCCTGGGGGGCCTCAGGCTGCTAAAATTGAAGCGGCACAAGAAAAAACAGCGGCCGGGAAGAAACAGGCAGAAGTAAAAAAAGGCATTGTTGTTGAGGATATTGATAGAATCTTTGGTATCATGGATAAGGCTAACGTCCCACCGGTTGGGCTTGGCTCTATGTTAAGTTTTGTCCCACAAACAGATGCTGCAAATATTGCAAGGACGCTTGAGACTCTGAAAGCAAGCGTTGGCTTCGACACTCTACAGCAAATGAGAGATTCTTCCCCGACTGGAGGGGCGCTCGGACAGGTCTCTGAGAGAGAGAACGTTCTCTTGCAATCAGCCCTTGGCTCTCTTGATCAATCCTTGTCTCCTGAAATGTTTAAATACAATTTGAACAGGGTAAAAAACCTGTATCTTGACACCATTCACGGCCCGGGTAATTGGGACCAAAAAACAGGTAAGCCATGGGCAACGATGCCAATTGGAACAGAGGAAGACGGATATAAGTATATTGGTGGTGATCCTTCTAAAGAAGAATCTTGGGAGCCTAAATAATGTCGAAGCCTTGGGAAAAATATAAGACACCTGACGTCGTAGAAATGCCTTGGGAAAAGCATGCTGTCAAAGCGGGTGGCGTGACGAGCGTTCAAAAAGAGGATGTGCAGCCAGAGTGGGCAGACGTAAAAAGCAACATAGCTGGTAGCGCCATCGACTATGTGAAAAATCTTGGTGCCGCCGTGGCAAATCCGCTTGAAACCTTGTCGAGCCTATACCACATGGTCAAGGGAAGCGGCGTTCCTCTGCCTGGGGGGCTATCGATGATCCCAAGGACGCAAGAGGACAGAGCGGCGTTTATGGGGTTCGCCAACGTTATGAAAGACCGTTACGGGTCACCTCAGGCGATGAAAAAGACCATGGTAGAAGATCCGGTTGGTTTCCTTGCGGATGCCTCTGGTTTGGTATCTGGTGCCGGCGCCCTTACAAAGGGGATTGGGATGACGCCAAAGGTTGCTAGGGTCGGCCAAGCAATACAGAGAGCCGGAGAGATTGCGGATCCGTTGAATATAGCTAGACAGACCGTTACAGCCCCGCTTAGGGCAATCGGTGGCACCTCTCTTCCTGAACGCATGTATATGGGAGTTATTAAGCCGGGGAAACAGTTTTCGCCAGAGCAACGTGCTCAAATGATGCAAACGGCAGCCAGAGAAAAGGCGTTGCCGACGGCAAGAGGTGCCGGACTCCTCGGGGAGCGTATTGAGCCACTTGCACAACAGGCCAGACAAGTTGTTGAAGATGCAACAACCGCAGGGGAAAGGATTTCTAGAAAGTCAGTCGTTGAAAGAGCTATCCCCGTCATGGAAGAGGCCGGAAAACAGGTCGCTCCAATCAGGCCGACAAGACAAGCTGCCGGTGTAGTTTCTGAGTTCATAGAGTCAGTCCCTGAACAGATTACACCATCAAGGGCTCAGGCAATAAAGCAAACCACAGGCAAGGCCCTGCACAAGCAGTATGGAGAACTGAAGTCTTCACAAGTTGAAGCAAACAAAGCAATTGTTCGTGGCTTGAAAGAAGAGCTTGAAAATTTACATCCTGAGTTGAAGAAGCTCAATGAAGGCCAAGCAGAATTAATCAATTTAAAAAGGGCTATAGAAGATTCCGTTGGCCGCATAGAGAATCGGAACCTTTTAGGCCTCGACACGGCGGCCCTCATGGGCGGGGCTGGCATTGCTGGTGGTCCTTTCGCCGGGGCCTCTGCCCTGATTGGGAAGTCAATATTGGGCCACCCTCAGGTGAAATCAAGACTCGCCATAGCGTTGGCGAGGGCGAGAAAAGTGCCAAATATCGGAACGGGTGGTGCTGCAACTCGTGCGTTGCTTACAAACATAGAAAGAAGTGAAGAGTACGGAAGGTAGACAATGACAATAGAAAGAAATACAGCGACAGTACTTGACCCTTCTGTCCCCGGTGGCGACACTGTAAAAGAAGCTGCATTTAAGAACAGCGACGCCATTGATGACTTGATAGAAGACGTAAATGCAGACCTAGTAACAACTGAAAATCCCAATGCTCATGGTGTCCCGGGCGGTGGGGCGCCACAGAATATTACCATTTCCAGCGGATCGATTACGCCGCTTGGAAGTTCCGCCCAAGTTGTTGATACTGAGGGGGCGGCGTCAAGCGATACCCTCGATACTATCGTCACGACAAATTATCAAGACGGGTCTATTATTATTTTGCGTCCGGCGTCTAAGTTCCGAGACGTCTATTTGTCACTCGCTGGGAACTTGGCTGTTTCAGTAGACCCAGACACAAGCTTGAAACTCCTTGTCAACGCTGTTCACCTACAACTCGTTTCGGGCTCTTGGGTTGGCATTGGAGACGACTTACAGAACAAACAGGAGCCAGTCTTTAATGACTCTGTCAACACCGTAGGGGCTGGATTCGCCTATAACCGCTTGTCGGAGTTAACATCTGGGACATACCATAGAAAAACATTCAATGGAGTCGACGTTAATTTTGAAACAACTGGTACTGGTGACTATACTTTTGACAGTAACGCAACTCCAATTTCTGATGACGGGGCTGATTTGGGGTCAGCATTAAAAGGTTGGAAAAGCCTTTATGTCGGGACAATAGAGGGGTCCCCAGAAGGAATTGCAACTAGCGCGAACCTAATAGACAATGCTAATTTTGGCATAAATCAACAGGCGGTATCAGGCACCGTATCACTATCTTCAGGGGAATACGGCCATGACAGGTTTAAGGCAGGGGCGTCTGGATGTACGTATACTTTCGCCAAGTCGGAAGGGATCAACACTATCACAATCACAGCAGGAACACTTTTGCAGATCGTTCCCGGTGATAAATTCAAGTCCGGCACACATATCCTGTCATGGACAGGGACAGCGCAGGCTAGGATCGATTCTGGCACATATGGTGACAGCGGAATAACTGGAACTTTGACGGGTGGCACAAATGCCTCAGTTGAATGGGGGATAGGCGCTCTTGCATTGCCGAAACTTGCGGAAGGGACTGTTGTAACTGCAACAGTCAAGCCTGACAAGGTGTCAGAGACAGAAAAGGCTACTAATTGGTTCTGGCAAATTGGGCCATCGGCTTATTCAAATCGTCTTGGGCTCCACCTCGGAAGAGCTTTAGTCTCTACTGCGGCAGAAATTCCGGTTGTTTTGCCAAGGGCAATGAACAGAATTGATACGGCGATGTCTGTTAGTAATCTTTCTGACATATCAATTTATAAGCCGAATGGAACAGCCATTACGCCAACCTCTTTGTCTTTGTTGGATGCAACCAACGGGATGGGAGTTGTTCAAGCTCAAGTAGCATCTGGACTAACTCCAGGGGAGTCTCTTTGGCTGATTTTTAATAACACGTCAGGATATATTAGATTTGATCGTAACCTCTAAAGGGGGGGGATATGTATACTGAAATTAAATGGCAAAACGAAGATAAAACAGATTTATCAGCTATTGTGTCTGAGACAGGAGAGTTCCGGTCAGCCAGCAAGGAACACCGTTGGTTTGCTGAAATTGAAGAGGCCATTCAAGCCGGCACACCGGTCGAAGAATATGTTGACCCAGAAGCAACCGAACAGACCGGTAAATAGCCATGACAAGCATACCATTTCAATCTTATCTTGACTCGCCCCGAAACGAAGGCGCGCTGAAAAGTGGGCTTTTTAGCCCGATTCTCGCTGTCCTGACTGAGTCTGTCGGCGGTGCGCCAATAACTGAGTTGACCATCAGTTCTGGCGTGATTACGCCGACGGGTGCGTTCCATTCTGTTGACACGGAAAGCGACACCCCTGCCGACACGCTTAACACACTTGAAGTGACCAACCACCCAGACGGGCGGCTTGTTATTTTGCGCTGTGAGAATGCATTAAGAGCGGTCACCCTCAAACACGCCGCAGGCGCCACCGATCAAATTCACGAGCAGAAACGCCGCAATATGACGCGGCTTTCTGGCGGGTGAAAAATGGTCCTTTGATCGGTAGCATTATCAGTCCTATTTGGTTTATTGCCGCACCCCGGCCCAATCCGGGGGGAGTTTAAAGCCAGGGCGCGGCGGTTCAGGGCTATACTTCAGTTTTCGTTTCGCTTATGTTTTTTCTGTCGGGATTGTCCCGGCGACAACTCACGCGAGGCCGGGTTCCCGATGCTTGCCCATATTTTGACAAGGCACCGGGGAACCCGATGGGGAGGGGATAAATTTGCTACTCATGGGCGTTTCGTTCGTAGGTTGATATTTCACGGAACACGTCTGGGAGATATGCACCATGGGAAAAGCAATCGGTGTCCATCTCAAACGTTTTTCCAACAAGACTTTCACCAACTTCGCAGGCGTTCTCTTCGGTTTGATGGATCACCTCACCAACGAAAGGATCAACTCGATGCATCGTCCCTGTTGGGAACTGGCAAACCAGATCGTTTTCGGCGGTGTACTCAATGACTTTCACGGTAACCATTGCCTCTCTCCTACTTGTCAGTTTGGACGTAGCACTGACTATAGCTTTCGTGCTTGCGCCTACGCAGTTTCTTTTCCTGCTCTTCCGTGAGGTTGATTTCAACAAGCCGGTATTTGGGTTGACCTTGGCAGTGTATGCAGTCGGCCACATCTTCAATTGAGACAAATATCTTCATGGTCACACCTCAGTGTATTCGTGGTTATTATCCGAACAGCCAGAGCAGAAGGCCCACAACCCCAAGGCCGGGGAGAAGGATCACTAAGCCAGCCGTGCGCCAGTGCGCTTCTACAAATTCATTTGTCCACATGGCGGTATTCCCTATTCGTTTGGATTGAACGTTTCAGTTGTCTGCGGATTCAAGAAAACCTCGACAGGGGTTGGCATGCGAAGGATAAAATTAACCATTGCTCTACCCCTTTCGGTGGTCAGGTAAATTTTGCTGTCGCCTCTATCTTCGCAAAGGATTAAATCATTCATTTCCAGTTTCTCATGCGCGTTTGCCACGACCTCTAGACCCATCTCAGGAAACGGTGCGCGGCATCCGTATGAGTGCATGAGAATTTTTATTTCAAGAGGGCTCCACATCACTTGTCTTCCTCGTCTTCATTCGTGGACTTCAGGGCGTTACGCGCCTTGTCGAAACAGGCTATGCACAAATCTTTTTTCTCATGGTTCATCCCAAAGTGCCCCCGATACGAGTATTCAATGTGATACCAATTGTTAGCAACGTGCAGCCCTTTTTCGTCCGGACTATGCTTTCCGCATCCATCGCATTGCTTTATTTCAGACATTCTGTTCACCGTCCTTGTTCATATAGTCAGATTTATTCAAAGCGGCCTTACGCATCTCGCGCTCAATGATGATGTCGACCTGCACAGCCGGGTCGCTCGTATCAATCGGATTGCGGCGTTCATGGTGGATGCACCAGCCCTTTTCAGAGGACCAATCTTTCCAATGGCTGCACTGGGCGCAATTGCGGTCCTCTTGGGCAGCCTCGACGAATCGTATTTCCTGATTCTCATGGTCCCAAAACAAACAGTTTCGGCAGTGGTCAAAAGCTCCGAGAGCCATTTCAGCCTTCCTTGGTTGTATCAGTGGTTATTTTCTCGAAGTAGAACACCACCGGATCGGGTGTTTCTTTGACCTGTCCGAATTTCTTGGCGAGTTTGTAAGGGGCATATTGATTCAGCATTTCAAGTCGTGAGGCTATTTCATTTCTAAAGCCTTCAACGCAGCTATTGCCCTTCTTGATGTTGCATGACGGACAAGACGCCACCTTGTTCTCAATGGTATCGTTTTCCGGGTACCACATGTCACTGGATGAAGTGACCGATCCGTCATTATGAAAAACCAACTTTCGTACCACGGGTTCCATGTGGTCGGCATGCCATCGCTTCGGTAATTCACAACCGCAATAGGCACATCGGCCATTAGTCTTATTGAAAAGGAACTCTCGTTCTTCTTTACGTGTCATCGTGTTTTCTCATGTACGTTTAGATTTCAGAGGAGCAATCCTCGATCAACTCCCAATAACAGCCGCTGAACCCAACCCAATTCTCATCAACTGGGCCGTTATCAAGCTCCATGGGCATCTTGACGAATTTAAAAAGCTGGCCGCGTTTCGTGCCTTGCGGCTGGCGGTCCAGCAAACCGAGCGAACAGCCCTCGCGTGTCACCCAGTAAGCGCCGTCCCACTCCGGTCTTACATTGCAGGTCAGGACTCCACGGTCCCAATCCACACCAACGTATTTGCAGTTTATTTCTTTCATGTTCCACCTCGTGGTATGCTGAGTGAGTGGGCTATTTGCCCAGGAGAGGAGCTATGGCCTCAAATCCGGGATTGGTCAGGTGGTAGTACAACCCGCCTAAGTCTTCTCCTCGGTCGAATTTAATAGCCAGATCAGCCGCCACCAACTCTTCCCAATCAGGGTCGGGGGTGGAGCTGTTGTAATAGTTCCGGTGGGCCTCCGATTGTGGCTTGTCGCCACATGCGTGGCGCATCTTTTTCTTTTGAGATTCGCTTAATTCCATCTTCATCACCTCATTACAAATAAGCGGTTAAATGACTCGGAGATAATTGTCTTTTTCGACAGGGATTATTTCGATCCCATCGAAGAAACACGCATCATCGACTTTTGAGACATGATCGTCTTCTCCTCTAGCCAGCGCTTCAATCAAAGCAAGGTGCTGGACGTGGCCGAGATAAACAGCCGTCGAGCTACTGTCGGAACCGCCCGTGGCGGTGGCCTCCAGAATTTCACTCATGATCCCTTTCATTTCATCACCTCATTGCGGATTAGTGGTTATTCGTGGATCAACCCACGGATGCACTTATTTCCCTTGTCCTGGTTGTCCCGGCCCGTGTACACGCCGCCTTCAAACCATCCGGTACGTCCGTAGTACATGCGCAGTCGATTGCGAAAACACGGCATCCGCTTTTTGAATGGAAACGACCTGAGATATTGGTAGCTTTCCACCTTGTTGCAAGACGGCCAACTCTGCGCGAACTCAGGATAGTTCCCGTCACTCTCTGAACCGAGATAACGGCACTTGTGGCAAGAGCGGGGGTGTGCTTTTTTCTTCATGTTCATAGTCCTGCTGAACAGTTTAGATAAACCCGCACCATGCGGAACAATTAGGGCCGCGCTTGTTGTCAACGCTATGCTTGCAGCCGTGGCACCCGTTCCAAAGGTTACGGATGAAAAAATCTTTGATCTTACGCCACATGGCAATGCCCCATCATGCTTGCTTCGTACTCAAAACGTGCGTCCAGATCATGGACGGTTTCCCCGGCCTTGAAAGGCTTATTGATGCTCGGCATGAGCTTGTCCCACTTGAGCATTATCGCCCATTCGTTGGGATAGTTGACGCGCAAGGCCCGCAATTCTTCGATCGGTTGGAGTGGGCAGCAAAAGCAGGACACCCGCCGGAAGTGATCGTAAGGGGAGCCGCCTTTGGGGTAGTATCCATGCTCACGACAGAGCGCGAGGGCGTCGACTTCGGTTAATCCCTCCTCAATGAGCGGGAACCGCACATCATAGGGCTGCTTTTTTAGGTTCTTCGATTCGGCGCGGTGCGCTTCGTCGGCGGCAAAGCCGATGCAGGACACAGCCCCATCAATGGATTTGATGTACTTGTCCTTGAGTTCGTTTTTCTCGCGGGTACACCAGCGGCGACCGGGGCCGGGCCATCCTTTGCCGAAGTAACGCAGCTTGCCTTTGTATGGCTCGTCACGCCCAAAAACGGCATGCTTAAACATGAGGTATCGAATCTTGTCAGCGATATTGAAGCGGACGAACTTGATCCCCTTGCTTTCCAACATGGCAGCAACCTTGTTTATATGGTCGTACATCCACGGGAACTCCCACCCCACATCAACATTCACAACAGAGTGGATAGGCTCTTTGCGCTGCATCATGACGATGAGTTGAGCGAGGGAATCCTTACCCCCTGAAAACATAACTACGTGCGTTTTACTCATTGTTGCCCACTTCTTTTGAATGAGACGGCGTATTTGACTCAAGATACTGCTTGATCATTTCGCCATGGCAACGCTTGGGGGCGCACCAGCAAAACAGGCGTACCTTGCCGTGAATCTCAAGGGCTTTGCTCATGGTGGTCAGGTAGCCGACAAATTCATGGTTGCCGAGCTTGACCATTCTGGCGAAGTGTTCCTCGTAGGCGTCACACACAATGTCGCGTTGCGCCTCTTTCTTCATGGGGAACGGATTGCCAACTGGTGAGCGACGATCAATGTAAAAATCGTATGCCTCTGTCGGGTGTCCATTTCTGATATTGCAAATCTCGATCATGATTATTCCTCCAAGACTACTATCAATTTTCCGGCCAATCGGCGGGCTTGTCGGTGCGCTCGAACTCGTAGACCCACACCCATGGGTTGTCGGACCATTCGGAGCCTTTCTTCGCGAGGTCGTTCCACAGGTATTGGAATTGTTCGACTGGGGTAGGGAGCAACCTGTCTTCGTCTTGCGTGTCCATGCCCTCGGCGAGAGCATCCGCTTCGGAAATACAGGCCACGCGCTCGACACGAACATTGACGATCTTGACGAAGAGTCGAGCAGCTTCTTTAAAAATGCCGTTAGGGATGCCCCTCGTTTCCGATGCCCACCGGGGTAATCCCGCGAGTCCATCTTCTTTCTGAAGGCGTTCAGGCATGAGAACCGTTTGAAAGTCACGGTCTGCGTTGTATTCAACGTCCACACGTAAGGGGAAATAGTTGAAATCAACAACACGTCCCGGTTCACGGATCCAAAGGATATCACCAGCCTGATAAGGCGCGTACACTTCGCCGGGTTCCCAATCTCCGTACTGATCTTCGACAAAGAAATACGTTGGGTCGTTCTTGTCGATGTCGGCATTACAAGTCAGCCGCGTAGGTATGACTCGGCGTGTCTGCGTCTTGCGGCCTTCCAAGATGGAGCGCACAAGTCGGGCAGTAAAAGGCATGCAACCTACTTTCATAAACCTACCCTCCAATCTTTGTTGCTTCATCAATAGTGCGAACCACTCGCGTCCCGGGTTCAAGACCCGTTTCGATAAGTTGCTCACGAACAGAGCGCAGAGCGTTATCCAAGCGGGTCAGCTTGGCGGCGGGGGTGTCCTCTCCATCCATGCGTTCAAATGAAATGGAGACAGGGAATGGCCCACCTCTTAACTCTGTTGCTATGAAATTTGGGGCGTCATTGGCGGCGAGAAAACCTACAGCCCATTCAGACATTGCGCGGAGAGCGGGATTGCTATCGAACACAAAGCGAAAGCCGTCTCCGTCTGCCTTCATTTGCTTGACGAACAGCTTGCAAGCATCATCACGCAATGCGGCGTTCTCAGCTTCAAACCTTGTGGCCTTTGTCCTGAAATGTTTGACTTCGGCTTCAAGTTCTTCGATCCGCGCCTTGGCAATGCACCGATGATGAGCGGGGCCGTTTGGCGTTTTATCGCCAGTTTCACCGAACTCCGGTTCGCTCGAGTAGTTGACTAACTCTCCGCAGTAGATGCAATTTTGATCGCTCATATCTAGGCTCCACTCTTCGCTTTCATTTTAGCCCACGCCTCGCGGAAAACTTCCGTCTTGAGGCACCTCGCACATGTCACACGTCCAAGGTCTTTCGTGTACTTCTGGAACTCGCGGCTCCGGCAAGCAACGCGGATAAACCTGTCGTCGATGGCTGGAATTTCGTAGTGAATTTTACTCATCGTCTGCCTACCTTTAATTTGTTGACGCGGGCCGGTCGCTACTCCGGCTATCCTCAAAGGCGGACAATGCCTTTCTCTCATGGTGGTCCATGCTTGCTTGGGGGAATCCACCTAATTATCGCAAGCCCTCACATTTTTCAGGTATGGTCGTGAGCTACCGATCCACTGCGTGTCTGCTTTCCGCGCCGCCGCGTCTGTAAATTTGTTACTGCACCTTGTTGGCGTCGTACTTGTCGAGGAGCTGGCCGCAGAAACAGGACTTATAGTCCCATCGTTTTGAATCCATTCCAGCCGAGCAGGATTGGTCGCCATTGCCGCCACGCTGACATTCACAGCAAGCAACGATCAGGTGTCCACGAGAGTCTTTTTCAGTGTGCTTAGGTTTCATATCTGTATCCTCTTGATTTTGCTGATTGATAGCCTCGCAGGCTACTCCTAGTTTTAAGACATTGGGTGGAACTGAGCGTGACGACCTGGAAGCCCAGATAATGGGGCTGTAATCTCTTTATATGGGTCACCAAATTTTTTCCAATCCCACATAACCGGTTCGTTGTGTTGTCCCGGCTTTTTCTTCTCCTTGTTCTTATTACGTCTACCAGACTCTCTTCTAAGACGCAACCCGTTTTTGTATTTGCAATCTTCATTGCTACAAATATGGTTTTTGGGTCCCTTTGAAATGAACTTTTCATTACAAATAGAACACCGCCTCTCCATCGGGTATTCACTGTCTGAAAGCTCTTTTGCCTTCAACTTGGCCCTTTTCTTTTTGCAGGATGTTTTCCCGCACAAAACTTGTAATTTATTTCTTGGCGTGAATTTGCATTTACAAATTTCACAATATTTTTTTTT
>Ga0209475_10001075_pt1 | contig 38318 bp, 34 predicted proteins | sample tdDd471_FD_187128 | JGI IMG/M metagenome (GOLD analysis project Ga0209475, IMG submission 187128) | Marine sediment microbial communities from the Atlantic coast under amendment with organic carbon and nitrate - tdDd47.1 (SPAdes)... | ecosystem: Environmental > Aquatic > Marine > Coastal >... | reverse complement strand
TCCATGTCGGCCAGCGTCGCCGCATCCACCAGATCCACGCCGTCCCATGAGCCGCCATTGGCGAAGGGCCGATACATGCCCTCCAGCCCCCGGCCATTGGTGATCCCGCCCGCGCCGCCAAGCTCCGCCACATGTCCCTCGCGGCTGTTGCAGCCTTTCGACAGGAACCCGCCGGAATTGAACAGGAACAGGTGCGGGATGGAACCGGGCTGGTTCAGACCGACCTCCAGGAACGGTGGCTGCGCGTCGCCCGGTTCGTGCTTGCGGAAGATCATGGGTGCCACGCGCGGCTCGATCTCCTCCGGCAGGCCGATCCAGAAATCGAGGCCGAGCGGTCCGGCAATCACGTCCCGGAAGTAGGTGCCCAGCGACTTGCCCGACGCCCGGCGCACCAGTTCGCCAACCGTCCAGCCGAACGTCAGACCGTGATAGCCGTTGCGGTCACCCGGTCGCCAGAACGGTTCTTCCGCCGCCAGCCGTTCGCACATGTAGTCCCAGTCGTAGATGCCGTCGGTCTTCAGCTTTTCCCGCAACACCGGCACACCGGCCGAATGGTCCAGCATCATGCGCACGGTGGCATCCTGCTTGTTGCCTGCCGCGAACTCCGGCCAGATGTCGCCCACGGGCGTGGCCAGGTCAAAGGCACCCTGACTGATCAGCGTGTGGGCGCAGATCGCCGTGGCACCCTTGGTGCAGGAAAAGACCACGGATACCGTGTCCTCCTGCCACGGGGCCTGCGTCTTCTGGTTGGCGACCCCGCCCCACAGATCCGCCACGATTTCTCCGTGCAGGGCCACGCGCAGGCTGGCACCAACCTCTCCGTACTCGGAGAAATTGCGCGCGAACGCTTCCCCGACAGGCGCGAACCGGTCCGCCACCTGCCCATGAACAGCCGTTTCCGACATCTGGTTTCCTCCCCCGAAACACTTGAGCCGACAGTCTACAGCGCTCCGGTGCCAGATGAAATCACTGCGACTGCCGCTGCCCATCGGACCGGCTATGCCACAGACGTGTCACAGGTGTACCACGCCACGACCATCGCCAGCGGTTCATCCTGTCCCTGTTTGCCGAGCCGTGCGGTCGTTCGCCGCGCGCTCGGCCAGATCGGGGGATCAAGAGATGCGAAACATTAGAATGACGACTTCATCGGGCAGGCTGCCGACGCTGGCTGCCGCCCTGTTCGCGGCCATCTTCGTGGCCACGGGGCCGGGCCTGGCGGCATCATGGGGCGGTGCACCGATACCGTCACCCTATGCGACCTATGACTCCGCGCTGACCACCCGCTATGCCGCGCTGTCGGACATGGAATCTGCCGACGGCGACAGCAGCGACGAATGGCACTTCTGGTACAAGTCCCGTGATGCCGACGGCGGTTACCTGGTCTTGCCGGAGGATCCGGCCCACCGCGATCTGAGCGAGAGCGACCGTGCCTATGCGCGCCAGGCCTATCGTCGGCTGTTGCGGGCCTACAGCTCCGGCATGCCGGTCACCCGGACCGCGACGCTGGCCGATGCCCAGGCCAATTTCGATTGCTGGCTGAACGATACCGAGGAAGGCCGGAATCCGGCGCGCGCCGACGCCTGCCGCCAGCGTCACGAGGACTCGATGGCCAAGATCGATCCGCAGATCTGGCCTGCACCGGCGCCGAAGCCGGTGCCGGTCAAGCAGGTCGCGGCGATCAATGCGACAACCACCGCCGACACACCGGCACGGCAACCGCAGCGGCTGGCCGCCGCCGCCCTGCCGGTGCGCCACCTGCTCTTCTTCCGGCTGAACAGCGCCGAGCTGACGCCGGAGGCACTGGAAGTTCTGGACTCTGCAGCCCGGGACGCCGCTGCCTTTCCGACTGCCGATATCCGGGTTGCCGGCTTCACGGACCGGACCGGAGACGATGAATACAACCGGAAACTCTCCCTGCGCCGGACGGCGGCGGTCTCGCGTGCCCTGCGTGCGCGGGGTATCGACGTGATCCGCGTCGACGAGGTGGCCATCGGTGAAACCGCACAGGCCTATCCGACGGCTGACAATGTTGCCGAGCCCCGCAACCGGCGCGTCGAGATCGAGATCGGGCTCGGTTACTGAGCAGCGGTCACACGCCCGTCCTCACCCGACACGACTCGGTCACAGTCACATCACTGACGTGTCATTCGGGCCACCCCAGCTTGAGAGGACGGGCGCAGGATCATGCCGCCCGACAGAGCAACCTCGAGGAGATCGATCATGATCACGACCCGGATCCGTACCCTTCTGATGAGTGGTGTCGCGACGGCCTGTGTGCTGGCAGTTGCTGGCGGGGCAAGTGCCGCAAGCTATGGCGGCGCACCGATCAAGTCGCCCTATGCCAGCTACGATGCGGCGTTGCAGCTTCGTTATGAGGCACTGTCCAACATGGAAGCCAGTGAGGACGACTCGACTGACGAATGGGCCTACTGGAACAAGGCGGTCGATGCCCGCGATGGCTATCTGGTGCTGCCCGATGATCCGGCGGGCCGCGACCTGGAGCCGGAAGACATGGCCTTTGCGCAGCAGGTCTACACGCATCTGCTCAATGCCTACAGGGCCGGTGTGCCGGGCAGTGCCGCCACCGAACTGGCCGATGCCCAGGTCAATTTCGACTGCTGGATCAACGACATGGAGGAGGGCACCAACCTGCGCCGTGCCGAGGTCTGCAAGGCGCGCGTGGCCGAGACCCTGGCACGCATGTCCGGCCCTGACACCGGTGTCGCCCCTGTCGCCAGCTCGGGTGAGCGCCGTGTCGCCGCCGCCTCGGATGCCGCGGCACCGGTTGCCAGGGCTGTCCCCGCGCTGCCCGTCAGCCACCGCCTGCTGTTCGATTTCGACAGCGCCGAGCTGGACACGGACGCCCAGATCAAACTGGACGAAATCGTTCGCCACGCTGCCGCCTATCCCCGGGCCGATGTCCGGGTGACGGGGCATACGGACCGGGCGGGTGACGCCACCTACAACCGGATGCTGGCGGAGAAGCGCGCCGCGAACGTTGCCGAGGCGCTGCGCCTGCGCGGTATCAACCTGGCCCGCATCGACGAAATTCCGGCTGGCGAGAGCGATCCGGCCATCGCGACCCCTGATGGTGTTGCCGAACCGCAGAACCGTCGCGTCGAGATCATGATCGACGATCGCTGATCTGACCGACGATCCAACCTCGACAGCCCGCACCGCGAGCGCCCGGTGCGGGCTGTCGCCCTAAATGCATCAAGTCTGAAGAGATTATTTTTTAAGCACAAGAAATCAAGCGGGGCATTTTTTAATAAAAATCATCCAAATAGGAATAAAATTGTCACTATTACGTCCTTACTATTTAAATAATTTTTCCCATATTAGATATATGGCATGAAATAATGTTGCCGAATAAGTAAATTCAAGGATATTTGAATGACCAGGAAGAATCAGATGCGAAATCTGCTGATTGGCGGATTCGCCACAGCCTGCCTTCTGGCAACCGCAGGCGTGGCCAGTGCTGCCGGATATGGCGGGGCACCGATCAAGTCACCTTATGCAAGCTACGACGCGGCGCTGCACCAGCGCTATCAGGCGATGTCCGAGATGGAGGGCAACGAGAGCGACAGCTCGGATGCCTGGTCCTATGGAAGCAAGGCGATTGCCGCCCGCGATGGCTTTCTGGTGCTGCCTGACGACCCGGCGAACCACAAGCTGACTGCCGAACAGACGGCATTCGCGCGCCCGGTCTACACACATCTGCTGAATGCCTACCTCGCCGGTGTGCCGGACACTGCGACGACCGACATGGCCGATGCCCAGGTCAACTTCGACTGCTGGATGAATGATATCGAGGAAAACAAGAACGCGGCCCGCGCGCAGGTCTGCCACACCAATCTGGTCGCGATCCTGACCAGGCTTTCCGGCCCTGATGCCAAGGTTCCGGCCGCCGTCCGTGCGGACGCCATGCGCGCCGCAAACGTTGCCAGTTCGACCGCAAGTCTGGCCAAGGGCGAGTCAGTCAGCCATCGCCTGCTGTTCGAATTTGACAGCGCGGCACTGAATGGCGATGCCGGCGCAACGCTGGATCATATCGTGCGTCTGGCCGTCGCCTATCCGCGCTCCATCGTCCATGTGACGGGACATACCGACCGGGCCGGAAGTGCCGAATACAATCATGCGCTGGCGCAGAAGCGTGCGGCAAACGTGGCCGTGGCGCTGGGTCTGCGCGGTCTTCTGCTGGACCGGATTGACGAAGTCCAGATGGGCGAAAGCGACCTGGCTGTCGTCACCAGGGATGGTGTCGCCGAGGCCGAGAACCGCCGCGTCGTGATCACGGTCGACAATCGCTGATCCGCGACCGCCGCGAAAGTCCCGACGAAGAGGCCCGCATCGTGCGTTCACGGTGCGGGCCTTCGCCGTTTTCGGCGGGACGGAATCCGGTCTCGTCAGTCCTGGGTATTGGGCAGGGCGTCGGACGTGGTCTCGGGCGTGCCGCCGTCACGGCGCTGCACCAGCCCCCGCTCCTCCAGCTGTGTCACCAGACGATCCATCGAGGAGTAGACCTGCAGGAAGCCCTGCGGGCTGGTCACCAGGCGCTGCGTGAACTGGCGGGCAGGCTTGCCCTCAGCGTCCCGCTGGGTCGGGGAATGGGTGAAGAAGTCGATGCGAACGGCACCGTCCTGGATCCCGACATTGAAGACACCGTCGACGAAGACCTGATTCTGGTCAGCCATATGCTGTTTCCCCTTGGTTCCCGGGACCCTTGCCCCGGCTGAAAGACCGTTGAGGAATAGCGGAAATCCGGGGCCTTATGCAATCATTTCGGGTGCTTGGCGGCGGAATCAACCGCCGCTGCCCGGCGTATCTGCCTGCGGGTCTGCGCTTCGCGATGGGCGATATAGGTCGCCGAGCCAACGATGATCGCACCGCCGATCCAGGTGCCGAGTGCCGGATCCTCCCCGAACATGTAGATGCCGATCAGGGAGGCCCAGACCAGTTGCAGGAATTCCACCGGCTGGGTCACCGAAAGATCCGCCGCACGCCATGCCTTGGTCATGCAGATATGGGCCAGGGTGGCCAGCCCGGCCACTGCCGCCAGGGAGACAACCTCCTCCAGCGTCGGTGTCCGCCAGACCATCGCCGCCGGGATGGCAAGCACGATGGTCACCAGCATCGAAAGCCAGGCCACAATGGCCGTGGGCGATTCCGTATCCGTCAGGCGCTTGGTGATGATCTTCGATGTCGCGAACAGCGGCGCTGCCAGCAGCATCGCTCCCTGCCCGTATCCAAGCGCACTGAAGTTCGATTGCAGCTCCGCCAACGATCCCGGCAGGCCGAACAGGACCACCAGCGCACCGGTGAAACCCAGCACCACCGCAACGATGCGGCGCAGCTTCACCACCTCCCCCAGGATCAGGATCGCTCCGAGCGTGGCCCATACTGGCGAGGTGAAGCCCAGTGCCGTGACTTCCGCCAGCGTGATCTTGGAGATCGCGAAGAACCACAGCATGACGCCGCAGCCGTGGACCAGCCCGCGAAGCAGGTGCATGAGCGGACGCTTGGTCCGCAACTCGCTGCGCCGCGCGCCCAGGAAGATCGGCAGGATGAACAGGAACCCGAACAGATACCGGATGAAAGCCGTCTCTGCCGGGTGCAGGTCACTGGAGACATAGCGGATGATGGCGGTGAAGATCGCGAAGATGACGCCGGATGCCGCCAGCCAGGCCATGCCGATCAGCGCACCATCGCTGATCACCTTGCCTGACGGATCACCGGATGGCTGCTGCCCGCCGGGCGCGATCTCGCTTTCTGCCACGTTTGTCATGCGCGGACACTACGACCGCATTCGTGCATATTCCATGATCATCCTGAACAACCCGGCCATGCGACAGACCGCCCCGCAGGGCTGGCCCCTTGACAGGGTGACGGCTGTTTCTGACTGTAGGTCAGCAGTTGCGTGTTCGCCGGGCGGATACGATCACGCCCGAAACAGGATACAGATGCCGGATACAGCCATACATTCTGGAACAGCGCCACGCCGCGCAAGGGGTGCCGCCGACAAGGCCGCGCGGCGCCAGACCATTCTGGCCGCTGCGGGCGAACTGTTCGATGAGGCCGGAGGCGAACTGCCGTCGGTCGATCAGGTCGCCCGGCGCGCCGGACTGGCCAAGGGCACCGTCTATCTCTACTTCCGCGCCAAGGAGGAGATGTTCCTGGCCCTGCTGGCGCAGGAACTCGGCGGCTGGTTTCAGGCCCTGACAAGCATCATGCAGGACCAGACACTGGTGCGTGCCGGTGCCGCCGCCGTCTCGAAGTCCCTTGTCCAGGACCTGGCGCAACGGCGCAACATGCTGCGTCTGGCGGTGCAGTGCCACGGCACCCTGGAACGCAACGTGGCGGAAGATGCCGTGCTGGCCTTCAAGCAGGTGACGGCAGGCGGACTGGTCGAACTGGGGGGCATGGTGGAAGACCGGTTTCCCGGCGTGAAGCCCGGCGAAGGGCCGACCCTGCTGCTTCAGCTCTACGCCCTGATCGTCGGGCTCTGGCAACTGGCGGAACCACCGAAGTCCGCGCGCGCCATTCTGGAGCGCCCGGAATTCAGCAATCTGAAGCCGGACTTCGAGCATGCACTGACCGGCGGAATGACAGCGATTCTCAGCGGCGCCCTTGATAACTGACCCAGGGTCAGTTAAATTCTGACGCGTGGTCAGGGGAACTTCTGAACCCTGCCGGATCGGGAGGCTGCGCATGATCGACTTCGTTCTCAACGGCGAAACGGTTTCCGTTGACGTGGAACCGGATACCCCCCTGCTCTGGGTCATTCGCGACACCCTCGGCAAGACCGGCACGAAGTTCGGATGCGGTGTTGCCGCCTGTGGTGCCTGCACCGTGCATGTGGATGGGGTGGCAACGCGAACCTGCGTCCTGCCGGTGGAGGCCGTGGCGAGTGCCAGCGTCACCACCATCGAAGGCATCGCGGCGGGTGAAACCCGTCACCGGGTGCAGCAGGCCTGGATCGACGAGCAGGTCCCCCAGTGTGGCTATTGCCAGTCAGGCATGATCATGGCCGTGACCGCGCTGCTGGCCGAGAACCCGTCCCCCACCGACGCCGACATTGACGATGCCGTCACCAACATCTGCCGCTGTGGCACCTACAGCCGCATTCGCAGCGCGATCCATCGCGCCGCACGCGCCTGAGGGAGGGCAGCATGGCACGCAACAAGAAGAACGCTGAAGGCAAGCCGAAGAGCCGCGCCCGCCGCCGTTTCCTGATCGGCAGCACGATTGCGGCAGGTGGTCTGTTCGTTGGCTGGCAGCTGCTGGGCGGCGGTGCGTCCACCGATCCCGAAACCCTGTTGTCACCGGGGGCCGATGAGGCCGCGCTGAATGCCTGGGTGAAGATCGCCCGCGACGGAACGGTCACCATTGCCGTGCCGCGCAGCGAGATGGGGCAGGGTATCCACACCGCCCTGCCGATGATCCTGGCGGAGGAACTGGACGCCGATTTCGACCGGGTCGAGATCATCGACGCGAAGGTCGACCGGATCTACGTCAATGACGTCATGCTGCCGGAGGGCTTTCCCTTCGGCCCCCACGACGAGAGCTTCATTGCCCGTCAGGCGCGCGCCACCGGGCGCTGGCTGTCCGGCGTGATCGCGGTGCAGGCCACCGGTGGCTCCACCAGTGTGCGTGCCGGATGGCAGCCGATGCGGGAAGCCGGCGCGATGGCGCGGGAGATGCTGAAACAGGCGGCGGCAACGCGCCTCGGCACATCGGCCGCCAGTCTGAAGACCGAACGCGGGGAAGTCGTGGACCCGGCGTCAGGCAGGCGCATCGGTTATGGCGAACTGGCCGCCGACGCAGCCAATGTGAAACTGGCAGAGGTTCCGCCCCTGCGTGACCCGTCGCAATTTCGCATTATCGGCCAGCCGAAGCAGCGGCTGGACATTCCGGCCAAGGTCGATGGCACCGCGACCTTCGGCATCGACGTCCGTTTGCCCGACATGCTGTTCGCGGCGGTGAAACATCCGCCTGTGGTGGGGGCGAGCGTGACGCGCTTCGACCCGGCGCAGGTGCAGCGCATGCCCGGCGTCGTGAAGACGGTCGCCGTTCCCGGCGGCATTGCCGTCATCGCCGACAGCACCTGGCGCGCGAAGCAGGCCATCGAAGCACTGGATATCGAGTACGACCTGGGTGAGACGCCCGATTTCTCCACCGACGGGCTGTTCACCAGCTATGAGGCGGCACTTTCCGAAGATGGCTTCGGCTATCAGGATGACGGTGAAGCGGTCGAGATGCTGGAGGCTGCGGGCAGCAACGTGCTGGAGATGACCTACCGCACGCCTTTCCTGGCCCATGCCCCGATGGAGCCGATGAACTGCACCGCACGGATTGTCGACGACAGGCTGGAAGTCTGGGCGCCGACCCAGGCACCGTCCGTCAGCCGCTGGATCGCAGCCGGGCAGGCCGACATGGACGAGGACAAGGTGACCGTCAACGTGACCTATCTGGGTGGCGGTTTCGGGCGTCGTGGCGAGCCGGACTTCATCCGCCAGGCCGTGGCCTGCGCCATGGCCGTGCCCGGACGTGGCGTGCAGGTGGTCTGGTCGCGGGAGGAGGATATCCGCCAGGACACCTATCGCCCGGCAACCCTGGCGCATTTCCGGATCACCACCGACAGCGAAGGCTATCCCGTGGCCTGGGCCAACAAGCTGGTCGGTCCCTCCACCTCCGGCCAGGCGACCATGCGCTACATCCCCTTCGGCTCTGACGCCGGACCCGACCGGACCACGGTCGATGGCGCCGCATGGCTGCCCTATGCCATCCCCAACATGCGGGTGGAGCACATCCTGTCGCGCGTGCCGGTGCGGATCGGCTTCTGGCGCTCCGTCGGCCATTCCCAGAACGCGTTCTACTCGGAGGCCGTGATCGACGAACTGGCCCACGCCGCAGGCAAGGACCCCTACGCCTATCGCATGCACCTGCTGGCGGACAGTCCCCGGTATGCCAAGGTACTGCAGACGGTCGCGCGGATGGCCGACTGGGACACGGGCGCACCGGCGGGCCGGGCGCGGGGCATCGCCCTGCACGAGAGCTTCGGCAGCATCGTCGCCCAGGTGGCCGAGGTCTCGCTGGACGGCAGTCAGCCCCGGGTTCACCGGGTCTGGTGCGCAGTCGATGCGGGTATCGTCATCAACCCCGACACCATCGTCGCCCAGATGCAGGGCGGGATCGTCTATGGCCTGACCGCCGCGCTGTACGGCGAAATCACCTTCGCGGACGGCGAACCGCAGCAGTCCAACTTCCCGGACTACGAAATGATCCGCCTCTCCACCATGCCGACCATCGAGACCGAGATCATCGCCTCGACGGAGGCGCCGGGCGGTGCCGGCGAACCCGGCACGCCGCCCATCGCGCCCGCCGTCACCAATGCCCTGTTCGCCCTGACCGGCCAGCGCGCCCGCGACCTGCCCCTGTCCCGCCACGACTGGACCACGACGGGAAGCTGAGGCGGCGCGTCAGTCGTCGCCGCCCCCGGGGCCGAACCGGAACCGGAAGTCGCAGTGACTGGCGCCTGACAGGATGGTCTGGGTGCGTGTCAGTTCCGCATCCGGGTTGAACCCCTCCATCAGCGCATAGTCGCGGTTGCACGACAGGATCGCGCCAAGCTCCGGGATGCCGAGCGCGCGGTACATCTCCGCATAGCGGCAGCGGGTGACGTTGAAGCTCAGCGCAGTGTCGGAATGATCCAGCACGTCGATCTCCAGCGCGCCGTCCTGCCGCCAGTACTTCATCGATTCCATGAAGGTCGCGGAATCGTTGCCACCCATGGCCTCCGCCAGTTCGCCCCCCTGCTCCTGCGCGATCTTCACGATGGTGTCGCGCACGATGGACAGCACTTCCTCCCGCCCGAAGGCATCCGCAAGCGCTTCCACCACCGGCGCGACGACCCGCGCCTCCGTCTCCCGCCGGGCCAGCACCCCGATGCGCTGTGTCAGCGTATCGGGCAGTTCCGTCTTGCCGCTCTCGTCACTCATCTCCACCTCCCCTTGCCATGAGCCTGCATTGTCGGGGCGGTGGCGGCATCAATCAACTGTCGGGCGCATGCCGGTCGTCGATCAGCCGCGTCGAACGGCGGAATGTCAGGTACGCCCACGCCCATTCCAGTGCCACGGAGAGCTGATCGCGCTTCGAGGTCAGGAACATCACGTGGACCACACCCCAGAACCACCAGGCGACAGGTCCGGAGATCTTCAGCCGTCCCAGATCCGCCACCGCCGAGGCCCGACCGATGGTGGCCAGATTGCCGGCATGGCGATAGCGGAAGGCGCCGGGGGCCCTCGCCCGGGTCAGACGGGCGTTGATGACCCGCGCCACATGGGCGCCGCCCTGCTTCGCGGCGGGGGCCAGGCCCGGCACCGGCTGACCGTCCCAGCCGTCGCTGGCAGCCGTATCGCCGACGACGAACAGTTCCGGGTGTCCCGGCACGCTCAGGTTCGCGTCCACCTTCACCCGCCCGGCGCGGTCGGACTCCGCCCCCAGCCAGCGTGCTGCCGGGGAGGCCATGACACCCGCAGCCCAGAGCGCGGTGCGGGCGGCGATCCGCTCCTCCCCCACCGTCACACCCTCCGCATCGATCCCGGTGACCCGGCTGCCCAGGCGCACCTCGACGCCGAGCCTCTCCAGCGACTCCTTCGTGCGGCGGGACAGCTCCGGCGGGAACGGCGGCAGCAGGCGGTCCGCGCTCTGCACCAGGATGACCCGTGCGTTGTCGGGGTCGGCATTGCGGAATTCCCCGCGCACGCCGTGATGCGCCAGTTCGGCAATGGCCCCGGCCAGCTCGACACCGGTCGGGCCACCGCCGACGATGACGAAGGTCATCCAGGCGGCGCGTTCGGTCGGGTCCATGCATTCCTCTGCCGCCTCGAAGGCACCGAGGATCCGCCCCCGGATCTCCGTCGCGTCAGGAATCTTCTTCAGGCCCGGGGCGAACTGCTCCCACGCGTCCTTGCCGAAATAGGCATGGCGTGCGCCGGTCGCGATGACCAGATGGTCGTAGCCAATGCCCGTCTCGCCGATCAGGACCTTGCGTTCCGCGGTGTCCACATCGCTGACCCGCCCCATCAGGACCCGCACATTGGGCTGATCGCGGAAGATCTCCCGGATCGGACTGGCGATGTCGGCGGGGGACAGACCGGCCGTTGCAACCTGATACAGCAGCGGCTGGAACAGGTGATAGTTGCGACGGTCGATCAGGGTGATCCGGCAGGGGCTGTGTTTCAGTCCCTGCACGGCGGCAACACCACCGAAACCCGCGCCCACGACCACCACATGCGGAAGATCAGCGTCATCCCAGCGGGCGGGCTGCAACGCGGCGGGGTAGCGTGCCACCAGCAACCGCTGCAACAGGGTATCGATCGCCAGCGGTCCCGGTCCGCGCAGTGCAAGCAGGCCGAGGATCGCCAGCCACCAGAAATGATCCGCATGATCCAGATAGGTGAACTGGATCACCAGGGTCATGGCGATCAGGGGCAGGGTGGCGAGGCGGCAGAAGAGGCCCAGCATGATCGCCACCGGCGCCGCCAGCTCGAAGAACGTCGCCAGCCAGGCCGCCAGCGCAGGCGAGATCAGCGGCACCGCATATTCGTATTGGAACAGCAGGATTGTGTTCCCGAAGTCATCGATCTTGGTCAGGCCGGAGGCGAAGAATATCCAGGCGATCCAGCCCCTGAACAGGACGAGCCAGAGGGGTGCGAGGAACCTGTCCGACCACTGCCAGAACCGGTGCATGGTCCCGACCAGCGGCAGCGGCAGGGTCGCGAAACCCCGCCCCAGCAGTCGATCGAGCGCGATCGGACCGGCGCCCGCCACCACGTACCAGCCCAGGAACAGCGCCCAAAAGATGTGGACGTTCAGTTCCAGATAGACGCTCTGGATCACCAGACTGAGGATGGCCATCGGCAGCGCCACCAGCCGTGTCGCCAACCCCAGCATCAGCGCCGCACCGCCCACGATCTCGATGGCCGCCCCCAGCAGCGCGGCAAGCCATGGTGCCAGCCAGGAGACCGGATATTCATGAGTTGCGAGGAAGACCGCGCTTTCCCAGTTCGCGACCTTGACCAGACCGGAAAGCAGGAACGTCTGACCGATCCAGATGCGCAGCACCAGGTCGAGCACGGGCCAGCCCATGCCGCCCAGCACATCCTGTATCTGTGCGATCCGGCGATGAGCGGGCGCCAGCCACGCAGGCGCCTTTGCTACGGGCACGAAATCCAGTTCAGCCATGGCGCGGCCTCCTGCTGCAGGGGGTGTGTAACCTTTGTCTCCCTTCAGACGTCACAGAGACAGGTTTGGTTACATGCCAGCCGTTGCAACAGGGTCACGAAAGGCCGCCAGCAGTGCCGTTTGACAGGAACCAGCCCGCGCAGGATGCTGAACGCAGCTTCCCCTCTGGGCCTGAACACCACATGCGCTGGACAAGTTCCATATTGCTGCTCTGCCTCGCCAAGGCAGATGATCCGGTTGGCACGGCAAGGCGCGTCGGCAGCCTGGCGACAGCACTTGGCGCCACTTCCGACATGGATGAGGAACAGGTCATCCGGGCGGCACTGGCACGCATGGCCGGTGTCGCGATGCGCTATGTCGAAAGCCATGACGAGGCAATGGACTGCGCACAGGATGCCCTGATCCGTGCCGTCAATGCGTTCGATGGCTTCGAGGGGCGATCCAACGTCAACTCGTGGCTGCACCGGATTGCTGTCAACTGCGCCCTGGAGCAGTTGCGGCGACGCGGGCGCAGGCAGGAAGTTTCCATCGACGACCTGATGCCGAGTTTCGACGACAGCGGCATCCTGAATGACAGCCTGGTGGTGAGTGACGACAGCGCCGAGACCATCCTGCAGCGTGCCGATGCGCGCGCGGCGGTGACCAGCGCCATTCAGGCCCTGCCGGAGGGCCATCGCGCCGTGCTGCTGCTGCGCGACATCGAGGAGATGAGCATCGCCGAAGTCGCGGAGCAGCTCGAGATCACGCAGGGCACGGCAAAGGTGCGCATCCATCGCGCCCGGTCGGCACTGCGCAAGCACCTGGAACCCCTGATCGCGGCGGGACAGTTATGAAGGACCCATTGCTCGGACTTCTGCTTCGCCTGGCGCGCGGCCATGCGCAGGAACGGCACGGCTGGCGCCACCGGATGGTCGGCATGATGTTCCGGTACTATCCGGGGCTGATCAACTGCCAGACCTTCGAGAGTTTCCTGATGGACTATCATGAAGGCACCCTGGCCGAGCCGTCCCGGAAACGTTTCGAACGCCATCTGGCCATGTGCGGACTGTGCCGCGCCAGCTACGAGGGCTATGTCCGCAGCATCGAGATCGGCAAGCGCCTGTTCGAGACCGAAACCGGTCCCCTGCCCGAGGAGGTGCCTTCGGAACTGGTTGGCGCGGTCCTCAGCGCCATGCGGGCGAAGGAATAGGGCGGAGCCAGAGGGTTGGCCGGGCAGGCCGGATTCATCGTGGACCGTTCCGCCCCTCTCCCCCAACCCGGCCACCCATCAAGGATACTCCCGTGGGTGGCCGGGTTGGGGGAGAGGGGCGGAACGGTCAGCACACAGACGAACTGCTACCTGCCCGTATAGGCCGGTTTGCGCTTCTCGCTGAACGCGGTCAGCCCCTCCACCACATCGGCGGAGCGGCCATAGCCTTCCCAGATCTCCATCTCCGTGCGCAGCGCGCGGTCGAGCGGCATGTCGAGGCCCTGGTCCACCATCTGTTTCATCAGGCGCGTCGCCAGCGGGCTCTTCTCCGCGATGCGGGCCGCGACCCGTTCCACCGTCGGGATCAGTTCATCGTCCGGCACGACGTCATTCAGCAGACCCCATTCGAGCAGCGTCCGGGCGGGCAGAAGCTCCCCGGTCAGCAGCAGATACTTGGCGCGGGTCTCGCTGATCTTGCGCGGCAGGCGGATGGAACTGCCGCCGCCGGGCAACATGCCGAAATTGATGTGTCCGTCACCGATCTTCGCGCTCTCCACGGCGAAGGCCAGATCGCAGGCCAGCAGCAGCTCGATCCCGCCCGCGGCGGTGATGCCGTTCACGGCGGCAATCGTCGGCTTCTCGCACTCGCCGACCACGGCAAAGGCCTCGTAGGCCTGGCGCATGAAGGTCCGGACCTTCTCCGGATCGCCCTGTCCCATGAAGCTGAGGACATATTTCAGATCGGCCCCGGCGGAGAACGCCCGCCCGGATCCGGTGAAGACCAGCGCCTTGACCTCAGGATCCGCCTCCACCTTGCGCACCACCTGCGTATAGCCATCGAGAATGTTCTGGTTCATGGCGTTCAGGGCGTCGGGCCGGTTCAGGGTCACCCAGGCAACCCCGTTCCTGACCTCGTAGCGCATGTCTTCGTTCATCTGTCTGTCCTCCCCAGGAATTCCGATCCGTTCGGCATTGCCGCTTTCCGGTACTGCACCACCCATGATGCCGCTGCCCGCCGCAGAAGACCAGTGCAGCACAGGCATGGCGGCGCCGAGATCTCGGGCAGTGAATGCGCAGGCCTACTTCAGTTCGACTTCGATGAAGCGGAACGCAAAGTCGTTGTCGTTGATCACGTCATGCTCCACCCCGGCCTCGCGGGTATAGGACACGCCGGTCTGCAGCGGCGCCTTCGACAGGCCATCCGAGGTCTCGATGGTCAGGTCACCGGTAGTCACGGGCACCACGACATAGTCCATCTCGTGGCGGTGCCAGCCCGTATGGCCGCCGGGGGGAAAGCTCCATTCGGTCACCACGACGCGATCCGTCTCAAGCTGCTTCGTGCCAGTTGCTAGGGGGCGTTCGGTATCACTCACGGGCATCTACTCCGGCTGTGGGGCATGGACCGGCATGGCCGGTGCGCGCCGACAGTGTCGCACAACAGGTTGACGTTTGCCGAGGCCTCCGGGAGATTCAATCGTACAAATCAGTCATCAGATGCATTGGCGGAGATTCCCGGTGGACGCTTTCCCGGCACGGCCCGAACTCGACTATCCCTTTGGTGACCAGCGCCCCGAGGGGGCGGAAGTCATGGAAGTGGCGCCCGGCGTGCTGTGGGTCCGCATGGCGATCCCGATCCCCGGCCTGGACTACATCAACCTGTGGCTGGTCCGTGACGGTGAAGGCTGGGCGATGGTCGATACCGGGCTGAAGAGCCGCAAGATCATGGCCTGGTGGGAGGAGATCTTCGAGAAGCACATGGAGGGGCGGCCCATCACCCGCATCCTCTGCACCCACTTCCATACCGACCACGTCGGCCAGGCCGGCTGGCTGACGGAGCGCTGGGGCTGCCAGCTCTGGATGACGCTGGGCGAATGGGCCTTCGGGCGCACCATGGCGCTGGACGTGGCGGAACGGGTGCCGGAAGACGTGATCGAGCATTATCGCCGCATCGGCTACAGCGAGGAGATGCTGGAGGCGCTCAGGGAGCGCGGCTACAACCGCGTCGCCAAGATGATGACGCCGATCCCGCGCAGTTTCCGCAGGCTCTATCAGGACCAGAAGGTACGGATTGGCGAGCATGACTGGCAGGTGCTGATCGGACGCGGCCACTCACCGGAACATGCCTCGCTCTGGTGCGAGGATCTCAACGTGCTGATCTCCGGCGACCAGATCCTGCCGCGCATCACGCCTCACATCGGTGTCTATCCGGCGGAACCGGACGCCAATCCGCTGAAGCTCTATCTGGAAACCCTCGACGTCTTCCGCCCGCTGCCCGACGACGTGCTGATCCTGCCCGCGCACGGCGACCCCTTCCGCAGCCTGCACGCCCGGATCAACTATCTGCAGGACCACCACCGCGCCCGCCTGAAATCCCTCTGGAAGGGCGCCGGGGAATGGTCATCCGTGCAGGAACTGCTGCCCACCATGTTCCTGCGCAAGCTCGGCCCGGACGACATGGGCCTGGCGATGTCGGAGGGGATCAGCCACATCCACATGCTGATCGGCCAGGGCCGGATGGAACGCAAGATCGGCGACGACGGCGTCTACCGCTACCGCTCCATCGGCCTGGACGCGAAGGCGGCGTAAGCGAAGGCCGCACGCTGAAGCCACCACCCGACCAGCGATCTGCTTCAGACACACAAAAACGCCCGGCGGCGGGGCCACCGGGTCGTCCTGTGCGATCGCGTTCCCGTCAGGGAGTGATCAGAGCCCGTCGCGCTGAGCGCGCTTGCGGGCCAGCTTGCGGGCACGACGCACCGCTTCGGCCTTTTCCCGCGCACGGCGCTGGGACGGCTTCTCGTAATAGTTACGAAGCTTCATCTCACGGAAGATGCCTTCCCGCTGCATCTTCTTCTTCAGGACCTTCAGTGCCTGGTCCACATTGTTGTCGCGTACGCTGACTTCCAAGGCGTTCCTCTTTCGTCTTCAGCAATGGCCGACCCCCAACGGGCATGACCAGAGAAATAGATACCGGTCCGGCGAACCCGCGTTCGCCAGTCGCGGGGTCTATAACATGGTCATTCCGGCAGGCCAAGTTGTATGTGGCCAGTGCGATTGAGTCATTCGCTGTTACCGGCCAGCCCTCTCACGATTCATATGCTGACCCCGGCCAGCCCTCTCCCCCTCCCGACCACCCACGGGATTATCCTATTGGGTGGTCGGGAGGGGGAAAGGGCTGGCCGGGGACCACAGAGAGTCCCAAGCGGCGCGCCTGGGGAACGCTCCTACTTCAGCACTTCCTCGGCGATGATCATCTTGCGGACCTCGGTGGTGCCGGCGCCGATCTCCAGCAGCTTGGTGTGCCGGTAGAGCCGGTTGATCTCGCTCTCCCATATGTAGCCGATGCCGCCATGAACCTGCACTGCCAGGTCCAGCACCCGGTTCAGCATGTTGGCGGTGAACATGATGGAAGCGGCGCTGAGCTTGTGCACGTCGCCGCGCCCGCCCTCGCCCTCCACCAGACTGTTCACCGCGGACAGGCCGCGATAGGTGAACAGGCGGATGGCCTCCACATAGGTGTACATGTCGGCGATGTGGGACTGCACCATCTGGAAGCTGGCGATGGGCTTGCCGAACTGCTTGCGCTCCCGCGCATATTCGACGGAAAGTTCCAGCGCGCGCTCCGAAATGCCGAGGCAGATGGGAGAGATCATCGCCCGCTCCAGGTCCAGCCCGGACATGACGACGACATGGCCGCGATTCTCTTCCCCCACCATGTTGGCAGCAGGAACACGGCAATCGTCGAACACCAACTCACCGGTCTGGCTGCCCCGGAAACCCATCTTGATCAGTTTCTGGGCCACGCTGAAACCGGGAAAGTCCTTCTCCACGACGAAGGCGGAGATGCCCTTGGCGCCACGGTCCCGGTCTGTCTTGGCATAGACCAGCAACACGTCGGCGACGGGGCCGTTGGTGATGTAGAGCTTGCGCCCGTTCAGCACATAATCGTCGCCGTCACGCCGGGCGGTGGTGGCCATGGACCCCAGCGCATCCGACCCCGCACCCGGTTCCGTCAGACCGAGCGCGCCGATCAGGCTGCCGTCCACCAGACCGGGGATATAGCGCTTGCGGATGTCATCATTGGCGTTGCGCAGGATGTTGTTCATGCAGAGATTGTCATGTGCCACCCAGGCCAGCCCCAACGCCGGGTTCCAGCGGCTGAAGGCCTGCAGCACCAGTCCGGAACCGAAGACGTCCAGTTCCGCCCCGCCATACTCCGACGGTGCCGTGACACCCAGGTAGCCCATCTGGCCCAGCGCCCGGAACTCCTTATCCGGCCACCATTCCTCGTCATCCATCCGCGACGCCAGCGGTGCGAGCTGTTCCCGGCCATAGCGGTCCGCCGTGTCCAGGATCTCGACCTGTTCCGGATTGAGGTCGAAGGCCTGCGCCCCCGACAGATTGTCACCCATTTCCATCATCGCCCTCCCCAAGCGAATCTCCGACCGCAATGCGGCCATCTCCCGTAACCGAAAGGTAGATACCACAGTCCACATGGCCGAAGCCCGACTGCAATACCTTCGGAATCTGCATGTCCCTCTCCGCCGTTTCCGGGTTCACGTTCGTCGCGCCACAGCGGTCGATCCGCGCGAGGCCCTGCAGCCGCGCGCCGCCCGCGCTCACGGGCTTGCCGACCAGGTCGAATTCGGACCAGGCGGGCATGTCATCGACATAGATGTTGCCGCGAAACCGCATTGGATCAACCGGCTTGCGGGCCACCCGCTCGATGTCGCGCAGGGTGTTCAGGTTGATCAGCGACAACACCGGCAAGCCGACATCACTCAGTTCCGCGCCGGGCGTGGAGACGATGCGTGGTGCGCCGCGCAGTTCCTCCTTCGCCCAGGCGGAGAGGAACTGTTCGATCAGGCTGCGTCCGATTGGCAGGGACAGATTGCCCCGCGCCACCTGCCTGCCGTCCCGCAGCAGGGTCAGTGTCTGCTCCGCAGCATCGAACTGCGCATCCAGCGTCGCCAGCCGTTCATGCTGCATCAGTTGCAGATAGCTGGTCTTGGGCAAATGCTTCGGATCTGCCGGATCGAAGTTGGTCGAGCCGTGCGCGATCGCCCACTTGCGGTCGAACGGAATGGCCTGGCCAGTGGTCAGGTCGATGGCGGTCAGGTCGTCGGCGGAAAGCCCCTTGACCGGATAACGGCAGAGTCTGGTGATGCGTGTCATGCTGGGAGAGTGTCCCGACCCATCCCGGGGATCAAGGGCGGGGCAGGCAGGCGCGGCAATTGAATGCGGAATCCGGGCCGCCGCAGTCTTGCGCAGGCGTTGCACAATAACAACATATGTGGTGTCGGGTTGCCCAGCCGGGGACCGGACATCCGAACCGCGCGACGACGCGCATCATGACAGGCAAACTCTAGTGAGACGCTGATGACAGGCCCGGAACGGGGTGTCGGAGGCGGGCTTGGGAAAGAGGGAAGCATGGACTTCGAGAACTACACGGAACGGGCGCGCGGCTTTCTGCAAAGCGCCCAGGGACTGGCTGTCCGGTCCAATCATCAGCGTTTCACCACCGAGCACCTGCTGAAGGTGCTGCTGGATGATGAACAGGGCATGGCCGCATCGCTGATCGCGGCCGCTGGCGGTGACGCGAAGCAGGCACTGCAACAGACCGAACTGGCCCTGGGCAAGCTGCCCAAGGTCGAGGGCTCCGGTGCCGGGCAGGTCTATCTTGCCCCGGAACTGGCGCGGGTCTTCGAACAGGCCGGCCAGCTTGCGACCAAGGCCGGCGACAAGTTCGTCACCGCAGAGATGATGCTGCTGGCTCTGGCCATGGCGAACGATGCCGAATCGGCGAAGATCCTGAAGGGCGCCGGTGTCGCCCCGCAGGCGCTGAACACGGCAATCAATGACATGCGCAAGGGCCGCACGGCGGACAGTGCCTCCGCCGAGGATGGCTATGACGCTTTGAAGCGCTATGCCCGCGATCTGACCGAGGCGGCGCGGGAAGGCAAGCTGGACCCGGTGATCGGTCGCGATGACGAGATTCGCCGCGCCATCCAGGTGCTGTCGCGCCGGACCAAGAACAATCCCGTCCTGATCGGTGAACCCGGTGTCGGCAAGACCGCCATCGCCGAAGGGCTGGCGCGCCGCATCATCGATGGCGACGTGCCGGAGGGGCTGAAGAACAAGCGCCTGCTGGTGCTGGATCTCGGCGCCATGATCGCCGGTGCGAAATACCGCGGCGAGTTCGAGGAGCGCATGAAGGCCGTGCTGGAGGAAGTCCAGTCGGCGGCCGGCGAGATCGTGCTGTTCATCGACGAGCTGCACACGCTGGTCGGCGCGGGCAAGGCGGACGGGGCCATGGACGCCTCCAACCTGCTGAAGCCTGCCCTGGCGCGCGGTGAGCTGCATTGCATGGGCGCGACCACGCTGGACGAATACCGCAAGCACATCGAGAAGGATGCGGCACTGGCGCGGCGCTTCCAGCCGGTCTTCATCTCGGAGCCGACAGTGGAGGACACCGTCTCCATCCTGCGCGGCCTGAAGGAGAAGTACGAGGTGCATCACGGCGTCCGTATCGCCGACGCTGCGCTTGTCTCCGCCGCGACGCTGTCGAATCGTTATATCACCGACCGCTTCCTGCCGGACAAGGCCATCGACCTGGTGGACGAGGCAGCGAGCCGCGTGCGCATGCAGGTGGATTCGAAGCCCGAGGAGCTGGAACTGCTCGACCGGCGGGTGATCCAGCTGAAGATCGAGCGCGAGGCCCTGACCAAGGAGAGCGATCAGGCGTCGAAGGACCGGTTGCAGAAACTGGAAACCGAGCTCGCGGATCTGGAGGAGCAGAGCCGGGCGCAGACCGCGCGCTGGCAGGCCGCCAAGGACAAGCTGGGCGAGGCGCAGCACGTCAAGGAAGAGCTGGACCATGCCCGCAACGACGTCGAGGACGCCAAGCGGCGCGGCGATCTGGCCCGTGCCGGTGAACTGACCTACGGCCTGATCCCGGAACTGGAGCAGAAGCTTGCCGAGGCGGAAGGCAAGTGTGCCCCGGCCGGTGTGCGCGAGTCGGTGACGGAGGAGGACATTGCCATCATCGTCAGCCGCTGGACCGGTGTGCCGGTGGAGAAGATGCTGGCCGGTGAGCGCGAGAAGCTGCTGCAGATGGAAGCGCGTATCGGCGAGCGGGTGATCGGTCAGGAAGAGGCGATCAGGGCCGTGGCCCACGCGGTCCGCCGCTCCCGCGCCGGTCTGCAGGACCCGAACCGGCCGATCGGATCGTTCCTGTTCCTGGGCCCGACCGGTGTCGGCAAGACCGAGCTGACCAAGGCGCTGGCCGCGTTCATGTTCGACGACGATCAGGCCATGGTCCGCATCGACATGTCGGAGTACATGGAGAAGCACGCGGTTGCCCGCATGATCGGTGCCCCGCCGGGCTATGTCGGCTACGATGAGGGCGGTGCCCTGACCGAGGCCGTCCGGCGCAGGCCCTATCAGGTCATCCTGTTCGACGAGGTCGAGAAGGCGCATCCGGATGTCTTCAACGTGCTGTTGCAGGTGCTGGATGATGGCCGTCTGACGGACGGCCAGGGACGCACGGTCGATTTCCGCAACACCCTGATCATCATGACCTCGAACCTGGGCAGCGAGCATCTGGCGGCACTGGGTGCCGAAGATGACACCGCAATGGCCGAGGCTCAGGTGATGAAGGCGGTGCGGGAGCACTTCCGGCCCGAATTCGTCAACCGGCTGGACGAGATCATCCTGTTCCACCGTCTCGCGCGGGCACACATGGGCGGGATCGTCGATATCCAGTTGCGCCACCTGCGGGATCTGCTGGCGGAGCGGAAGATCGAACTGGAACTGGACGAGGCCGCCCGCGACTGGCTGGCCGAGGCCGGTTACGACCCGGTCTATGGTGCCCGTCCGCTGAAGCGCGTCATCCAGCGCGAACTTCAGAATGCGCTGGCGGAACGCATCCTGGCAGGCGACATCGCCGACGGGACCACCGTGGAGGTCCATGTGGGACCGGACGGGCTGACGTTCGAAAGGACAGATGCCGTCGAGGCCGCCTGATCACACACCCTGATTGCCGTCCATCACCCGACCTTCCCCGTTACCGGACGAGGGCGGGTGGTGGACTGCGCCGGTTCGTGTGGCTGCACCGAACTCTGCATGGATCCTGCCTGAAGTTCATCCCGATCCGGCCAAGTCCGTTGCCCGAAATTGTCAGCGGGGCATAGACTGACGGAACTTGATTGAATTGGTTGGGGCGGGGACCATGACGCATTCGTATCCAAGGAAGACGCGGGAATTTCAGAATCATCATTTTGATTCAACGATCTGGAATGATTTCACGTTCCGGGACGATGACATCATCATCTCGACCTATGCCAAGTCCGGAACGACCTGGGTTCAGCAGATTGTCAGCCAGTTGATATTCAATGGTCAGGAAGGGTTGCCCGTAGCCGAGATGTCGCCCTGGATGGACCTCCGTGTTCCGCCAAAGGACGTGAAACTTCCAGAGGTCGAGCAGCAGAGCCACCGTCGCTTTCTGAAGACGCATCTGCCTGTGGATGCGCTCGTCTTTTCCCCCGAGGCCAGATACATCTACATCGGTCGGGACGGGCGGGACGTCGTCTGGAGCATGTACAACCACCACACCAACGCCAACCAGTTCTGGTATGAGGCGCTGAACGATACGCCGGGCCGCGTCGGGCCGCCCATCGGACCGCCCCCTGAAGACATCAGAACCTACTTCGATGACTGGATGTCGAAGGACGGGCATCCCTTCTGGCCGTTCTGGGAGAATGTCCGGTCATGGTGGGAAATCCGTGATCTGCCGAATGTCCTGCTGATCCATTTCGAAAGGCTCAAGACGGACATGCCGGGCGAGATTCGCCGGATTGCCGATTTCATCGGCACTCCCATCGACGAATCCAGATGGGAAGCCATTCTGGAGCATTGCAGCTTCGACTACATGAAGGCCAATGCGACGGCGAGCGTTCCGCTCGGTGGTGCTTTCTGGGATGGCGGTGCCGAAACCTTCGTCCACAAGGGCGTGAACGGTCGCTGGCGCGACACTCTGACTTCTGCGGATTCAGCAGCCTATGAGCAGAAGGCCATCCAGGAACTCGGACCGGATTGTGCCGAATGGCTGAAGACGGGAAGGTCGGGTTAGCTGGTCAGATACACACGAACCGCCCGTAGTTCGCCTTGAAGGGTGCACTAGAATCTGGAACCGGGCGATGCCCGGGAAATCTGCTTCAGAGCCTACTCCGTTCAGGCTGCCGTCGCCTCCAGACCGACCAATGGGAGGGGGTAGCGCTTGCCGTCCTCTCAGCCTTCCGGCTTCGGTGCGGGTTCCTTCAGCCAGCTCTTGATGTCGCGGGCGAACAGGCGGCGGGCGTCCGGTGACAGGTGGCCCAGCCAGCGGCGCAGGCCGCGACGCAGGTCGTCTTCCTCCACATCGCCGTGATGCGCCTGCAACAGCACGTCGCGGTAATCCTCGACCGTATCGAGGCCCCACTCATTGTCCTTCGGGTCGAAGGCGTCGATGCGCGCCTTGACGGAGGGAATGCTCAGCACCGCTTCGGTGAGGATCTCCGACTCCAGATCAAAACCACCCCATTCCTGCCACCAGGCCGTGCTGCCCTTCCGGCTGAGCAGGTAGTTGTAGACGATCTGTCCCTGGACGCTGCGGGCACGGGTACGCGCCTCCTGCTCCAGCCGGGCATTGTCGCGGGTTTCGGTCAGGCTGACCTCCGCGACCTTGAACTGGGTCAGGCCCCGCTCGACCCAGACCTTCAGGGCTTCTGCGGGGACCGTGATCTCGCCGTGACGGCGGGCGGGGCCGCCAGATGCGGCAGGGCGGCGGCGACTGCTGTCACCACCGCCCGACCGACGACCACCCTTGGGGCGTTCTGGGTTCACGCTGCTTCCTTGCTGTTCTTGCGCCGCACCACCGCATCGTAGTCCGCGATCAGGGCCTCGCAGATGCCGCCGGGCGTGAAGGAATACGGACCGATCTCCCGCACCGGCGTCACTTCCGCCGCCGTACCGGTGAGGAAGCATTCCTCGAAGTCCGCCATCTCCTCCGGCATGATCCGCCGCTCGATGATCTCGTAGCCCCGCTGCTTCGCCAGTGCGATCACCGTCCGGCGGGTGATGCCGTCCAGGAAGCAGTCCGGCGTCGGCGTGTAGATCTTGCCGTTGCGGGTGAAGAAGATGTTGGCTCCCGTTGCCTCGGCCACCTGACCGCGCCAGTCCAGCATCAGGGCATCGGCATAGCCGTCCTTCTCCGCCTTGTGCTTCGACAGGGTGCAGATCATGTAGAGGCCGGCAGCCTTGGATTCGACCGGCGCCGTGGCCGGGTCCGGCCGGCGCCACTTGGAGATCTGCAGGCGGATGCCCTGCAGCCGCTCCTCCGGCGAGAAGTAGCTCGGCCACTCCCAGACCGCGATGGCCAGGTTGATCCTGTTGGCCTGCGCCGACACGCCCATCATCTCGCTGCCGCGCCACGCCACGGGGCGGACATAGCCATCGACGATATTGTTGTCGGCCACGACCTTGCGGCTCGCCTCGTCAATTTCCGCGACCGAATAGGGAATCTCGAAGTCGAGCAGGGCGGCCGAATTGACCAGCCGCTCCGAATGCTCGGTCAGCTTGAAGATCTCGCCGCCATAGACGCGCTCGCCTTCAAACACGGAACTGGCATAATGCAGCCCATGCGTCAGCACATGTACATCTGCATCTCGCCACTGGACCATCTCGCCATTGTACCAGATCAGACCATCCTGGTCCGCGAAGTTGCTCATTGCCTGCCTCGTTTATACAAATGTGTCGCCTAATGCGCATTGTGAGTAACATTGTAAGGAAACTAAGTCAACATGGTTGACGTATCTTTTTCCAGCTCCCCAAAGCCCCAGGATGATGACCCTGCGACCGCCAATTGGGAAGCATGGTTTGACGGACAGAATCATCCGCAGGGCCGGGACCTGCGCCAGGCCATCGAGATGCTTTTCTTTGCCTATCGGGACTTTACGTCCGATCCGGACCAGGTTCTGGCCACTGTCGGCTATGGCCGTGCGCATCACCGGGTGCTGCATTTCGTGGGCCGCAATCCCGACATCACGGTGCAGGACCTGCTGAAGATCCTGAACATCACGAAGCAATCGCTGGCCCGTGTGCTGGGGGCCATGGTGCGCGATGGCTATGTGGCCCAGACCCCAGGGGCACGGGACCGGCGGTTGCGGCACCTGTCCCTGACCGAGAGCGGCCAGGCGCTGGAGGCCGCCTGTTCCGATCCGCAGCAGGAACGGGTTGCCCGCGCCTTCCGTCGTGCGGGACCGGAGGCGGTGGAGGGCTATCGCCGGGTGCTTTCGGAACTGATCGACCAGGAAAGCCGCGACACCATCCTTGCCCAGATCCGCAAGTGAGTACCGAATACCCGAAAGACCCGCATGACCGATGAGAGCCCGCATATCCTGATCGTTGACGATGACAGCCGGTTACGCGGCCTGCTGCGCCGTTTCCTCGGCGACAGCGGCTTCAGGATCAGCGAGGCAGCGGACACGGCGGAGGCGGAAAGCCGTCTGGCGGGGATCGAGTTCGACCTGCTGATCCTCGACGTCATGCTGCCGGGGGAGGATGGCCGACAGTTCGCCAGTCGCCTGCTCGGCACCGGTCGGCAGGTGCCAATCCTGATGCTGACTGCACTCGGCGATGCGGATGACCGGATCGCGGGTCTGGAAACCGGTGTCGATGATTACCTGACCAAGCCGTTCGAGCCGAAGGAACTGCTGCTGCGAATCCGGGCCGTGCTGCGGCGCGGCACCCGACGCCCGGTCACGCAGGTCCTTGGTTTCGGCGATTTCCGTTTCGACCGCGCCACCAACCGCCTGACCCGTGACGATGCCCCGGTGCGCCTGACCAGCGGTGAGGCGGCATTGCTGCAGACCCTGGCCACCCGTCCCGGTGAAACCATCAGCCGGGAGATGCTGGCAGGCGATGCCGGTGATCCGTCGGGCCGCGCCATCGATGTGCAGGTCACGCGCCTGCGGCGCAAGCTGGAGGATGACCCGCGTCAGCCGACCCACCTGCAGACCGTCCGGGGTGAAGGCTATGTCCTCTGGGCCACGGCGGTGAATGCATGACCGTTCAGGGCGTCAGCAGCAACAGGTCCTGCACATGCGCGTAACCCTGCCTTTGCTGGGCCGGATGCGGCAACTGATGCCGAAGCGGCTGTTTCCCCGCGCCCTGCTGATCATCATCCTGCCGCTGATCCTGGTGCAGGCGATGGTGGCCTGGTTCTTCTATGAACGGCACTGGAAATCCGTCTCCGCGCACATGGCGTCCGGCGTCGTGGGCGAGATCATGCTGGTGCTGGACAGCATGTCCACGGCGGAGAACCGGGCGGAGCGTGCCTGGCTGGCCCAGGCGGCACAGGACAAGCTGCGTCTGCGCGTCGAGTTCGTCGGCGGCGCGCAACTCAGCAACCCGGTGCGCGGTGCCGATATCGACCCCGGTGATTACTCGCTGAAGGACCGGATGTTCGCCCAGTTCATCGCCCGCAGCGTCACCTACCCCTTCGTCATAGATACGGGGTCGGAGGCCCGGCGGCTGGGGGTCAGCATCCAGTTGCCCGACGGGGTGCTGCATGTCTCGACACGTGACGAGCGGCTCTATTCGCTGACCATCAACATCCTGATCATCTCCATGATCACCACATCGATCGTGGTGCTGTTCATCGCCGTGCTGTTCCTGCGCAACCAGGTGCGCCCGATCCGCTGGCTCGCCTCCGCCGCCGAACGCTACGGCAAGGGCCAGGAGGCCCCGGACTTCCGCCCCAGCGGTGCGCTGGAGGTACGGCAGGCCGCGCGCAACCTGCTGGAAATGAAGAACCGCATGACCCGACAGATCGAACAGCGCAGCGAGATGCTGGCCGGCGTCAGCCACGACCTGCGCGCACCGCTGACCCGCATGAAGCTGCAACTCGCCATGCTGGGTGAAGACCCGGAGATCGAGGACCTGCGCAGCGACGTCAATGACATGCAGCGCATGGTCGACGGCTATCTGGCCTATGCCCGCGGCCAGGACCAGGAACCGGCGGAACCACTGGATCTTGCCATCCTGGTCAGGGCCGTCGCCGATGACACACGGCGTCAGGGTGCCACTGTCACCGACAGCATCACTGGGGATCTGCAGATGATCGGACGCCCCAACGGCCTGAAACGATGCCTGACGAACCTGATGGAGAACAGCCGCCGCCACGCGGACAACATCAGTCTGCTGGCGGAGCGGCGCTCGAACCAGATCTACATCCAGATCGACGACAACGGGCCGGGCATTCCCGCCGAACGGCGCACGGAGATGTTCCGCCCCTTCCGCCGCATGGATGACGCGCGCGGGCCGGACACGGGTGGCGCCGGTCTGGGACTGACCATCGCCCGCGACGTGGTCCGTCGCCACGGTGGCGAGATCAGGCTGGGAGCCTCCGAGATGGGCGGGTTACGGGTGGAGCTTCGATTGCCGGTGTAGGTCTGTTCCGCTGACCGGTCCGCACTCAGACTCATACCCACATCGGCACAACGGATACCACCAGCAGCAGCCCGAGCAAGCCGTTCAGCAGCCGCCACTGCCCCTTTGTCTTCAGCAGCCGTGCCAGCAACGCCCCTGCGCCGCACCAGAGGGTCAGCGCCGACGATCCGCAGATCAGGAACACCAGCGCCATGATCAGCGCGGCCAGCACGGGGTCGCTCATCCCGCCAGCGAAGGCCGCACTGGCCCCGAAGGCCATGGCCCATGCCTTCGGATTGACCGACACGAGCATCAGGCCAGCCACATAGCTGTAGGGCCTGTTCTCCACATCGCCCGCCGACCCGGGCGCACCGTTGCTGGCCGTCCGCCACGCCAGCCAGAGCAGATAGGCCGATCCGGCGAGCCGCAGCGCAAGCTCCAGCGCCGGAGCTGCGGCGATCAGGCTGGCCAGCCCGAACCCGGTGCAGAAGACAATCGTCGCCAGCCCGGACACCATCCCTGCGATCAGCGGCAGACTGCGGCGCACACCGAAGTTCATCCCCGAAGCGGTGGACAGCGTCGTCGCGCCGCCGGGCGTGATGGTCGTGACGACGGCGAAGAGAACAAGGGCCGAAAGGGTTTCCATGGCACGCACGTCCCGAAACGAATGCTGCCGACAGGATCAGTCCGGCCGACAGCTTCATGGGAGTGCGGCAGCAGCCGTGGGACAAACGAGATTAACTCAACCGTCGCACAGGTTTTCTAAGCTGGGCACGGTCAGGCGGCAATGGCATCCGTGCAGTGTCCCTGAACCCCGCCCCATCCGCCGGAAGGACGGACGGCAGCGCGATCAGAACTGCAACTGCTCGACATCCTGCGCGCCATGCACGACCCGAAGGATAAGTGTGCGTGTCTGCTCATGCCGAAAATAGATGCACCGCCGACGATACGGAAAGGCACGCAACCCCACGCTGATGTGGTCGCGCGGAACACCAGTGAACCCGTCCTCGGCGATCCACTCGATCCTCGCAGTCAGATCAGCGAGAAACGCGTCGGCATTGGCAGGGCTGTCAGCAGCGATGCAGGCGTGGATATCCCTTAGATCACGAAGGGCCAGATCCGTCAGGACAAGCGTTCGCGCCACTTACCGCTCACGATCAGCGACGATATCGGCAAACAGGGAGCCGGGTGTGTCGTAAGACTTGAGCCTGCCAGCAGCGACGTCAGCCTCCGCATCCGCTACCAGCGCACGCGCCTGCGCCAGGCGGGTCTCGTAGTCCTCCAGCATCCGCAAACCAGCACGCACGACTTCGCTGGCGTTGCTGAAACGCCCGGCGGCAACCTGTTCTCCGATGAAGGCGTCATAACGCTCACCAACTACGAAGGATCTCTTCAGACTGGACATGGTTTGTACCTCCAGCCTGTATGATGCCATCAGGTGAGAATAATTCCTACCCAATCGAACGAGTGGTCAGACAGCAATAGCATCCGTGCAGCGGTTGCAGATGTCCTGGCTCTCGGTGACTTCCGGCAGCACCATCCAGCAGCGCTGGCACTTGCCGCCCTCGGCCAGGGCCGGGACCACGGCAACGCCGTCCACATCGTCGAGCGTGAAAGCGCCTTCCGGTGCCGGCTCGGTGCTGATGTGGATGTCGGAGGTGATGCAGATCTCCGCCACGTCGAGGCCGTCGAGCAGCGCCGCGTCATCGGCTGAGACATGCACGACCGGCGCGGCCTGCAGGCTGGCGCCCATCCGCTTCTCCCGCCGCTCTACCTCCAGCGCGCCGGTGACGACGCGGCGGATGCGGGCGATGCGGTCCCAGCGGGCCGCCAGATTGTCGTTCAGCCATTCCGCCGGGATTTCCGGGAACAGCTTCAGATGCACGCTGTCGGACGGGTCGTTGAAACGGCTCTGCCAGACTTCCTCCGCCGTGAAACTGAGGATCGGCGCGAACCAGGTGACAAGCGCATGGAACAGCCGGTCGAGCACGGTCCGTGCGGCGCGACGGCGCACGGAACCCGCCGGATCGCAATAGAGCGCGTCCTTGCGTACATCGAAATAGAACGAGGACAGCTCGATGGTGCAGAAGTTGAACAGTTCCACATGGATGCGGTGGAAATCATAGACATCCAGATTGCGTCGCAGGTCGCGGTCCATCACCGCCAGACGGTGCAGGATATAGCGCTCCAGCTCCGGCATCTCCGCCACCGGCAGCTCTTCCTCCGCCGACCAGCCATCGAGGTTGCCCAGCAGAAAGCGCATGGTGTTGCGCAGGCGGCGATAGGAATCCGCCGTCGACTTGATGATGTTCGGCCCGAAGCGCAGGTCTTCGGAGAAATCCGCCGCCACGACCCAGAGCCGCAGGATATCCGCGCCATACTGCTTCATGACGTCCTGCGGGGAGATCGTGTTGCCGACCGACTTCGACATCTTCTCCTTCTTCTCGTCCAGCAGGAAACCGTGGGTCAGCACGCCCTTGTAGGGCGCGCGCCCACGGGTGCCGCAGCTTTCCAGCAGGGATGAATGGAACCAGCCGCGATGCTGGTCGGAGCCTTCGAGATAGAGGTCCGCCGGAGACCGCAGATCGTCGCGTTTCTCCAGACAGAACGCGTGCGTGGTGCCGGAATCGAACCAGACGTCCAGGATGTCGCGTGCCTGCTCGAAGTTCTCCGGATCATGCTCCGGCCCCAGGAAGAGGGCTGGATCGGAATCGAACCAGGCATCGCACCCATCGCGGGCAATTGCCTCCACGATGCGCGCGTTCACCGCCGGGTCACGCAGCGGCTCGCCATTGCGCTTGTCGACGAACACGGTGATCGGCACGCCCCAGACACGCTGCCGCGACAGCAGCCAGTCCGGTCGGCGTGCGATCATGTCCCGCAAGCGGCGCTGGCCCGAGGCCGGGTAGAAGGCGGTCTCGTCGATGGCCTTCAGCGCGGTCTCCCGCAGGCCGTTCTTCTCCATGGAGATGAACCACTGCGGCGCGTTGCGGAAGATCAGCGGTGCCTTGGAGCGCCAGCTGTGCGGATAGGAATGCACGATCTTGCCGTGCGCCAGCAGGCCGCCGTGCTCGGTCAGGGTCTCGATCACCGGCCCATGCGCCTTGAACACATGGTGCCCGGCGAAATGCGGCACATGCGGGTAATAGACACCGTCCGGCCCCACCGTGTCCGGCACCTCGACATCGTATTCACGGCCAAGGTCGAAGTCCTCCGCGCCATGGCCGGGCGCGATATGGACGAAGCCCGTGCCCTGTTCCGTCGTCACGTAGTCGGCGGGCAGCAACCGATCCTCATAGGTATAGCCAAGCGCACTCAGCGGATGGCGGCAGACCGTTCCGGCGGGGTTCGTCACGGCGGCGACGCGGGTCCAGGCACTGATCCCGGCCTTTGCGCGCACTTCCTCCGCCAGGGCATCGGCCAGCGCCAGCTTCTCCCCCACCACGGCCAGGGAGCCTTCCTCCACCGCATCGACCTGATAGACGCCGTAGGCGATCTCCTCCCCATAGGCCAGCGCCCGGTTGCCGGGGATGGTCCAGGGGGTCGTGGTCCAGATCAGGATCGACGCGCCATCCAGGGCAGGGTCATCGGACCGGACGACCGGGAACCGGACCCAGATGGTGAAGGACGTATGGTCGTGATACTCGATCTCCGCCTCGGCAAGGCTGGTCTTCTCCACCACCGACCACATGACCGCCTTCGACCCCTTGTAGAGGGAGCCGTCCATCAGGAACTTCAGCAACTCGCTGACCGTCACCGACTCGGACTCATAGGCCATGGTCAGGTAGGGACGTTCCCAGTCGCCGAACACGCCGAGGCGCTTGAACCCGTCACGCTGCACATTGATCCAGTGATCGGCGAAGTCGCGGCATTCCTGGCGGAATTCCTTCAGCGGCACCTCGTCCTTGTTCTTGCCAGCCTTGCGGTACTTCTCCTCGATCTTCCATTCGATCGGCAGGCCGTGGCAATCCCAGCCCGGCACGTAATTGGCGTCGAAGCCCAGCATCTGGCGGGACCGGTTGATCACGTCCTTCAGGATCTTGTTCAGCGCGTGCCCGGCATGGATGTCACCGTTCGCGTACGGCGGCCCGTCATGCAGGATGAACTTCTCCCGCCCCTTCGAGCTTTCGCGCAGCTTCCCCCAGATATCCATGTCGTACCACCGCTTCAGGATCTCCGGTTCCTTCTGCGGCAGGCCGGCGCGCATGGGAAAGTCGGTCTTCGGCAGGAAGACGGTGTCCTTGTAGTCCTGGGTCATGTCTGAAACTCGTTTGTGGTCTGCCACGGCAGGAATCACTGGCGCGCGGCACATTCTTCATCGGGATGGCGGTCAGAAAGGCAGATTGGCCCGGCCCTGAGTATTACAGGACCGGGTTGATAATTCGCCGGACGGCTGAGCCTGCATCCATGAAACGTTGCATGAGCGGGCTTTTACCAGCGTGTCGCGGGGATGTCGAGGCAACGGGCCCGCATCGCCGCATCCAGCGACGCGCGCTGGTCCAGCAGGCTGCGATACCAGTCGAGGCGCGCCGCCACATGATCCTCCAGTCGCCGTTCCCGCGCCACGTAGGCATGGGCATTGCGCGCCAGCCGCCGTCGCAGCGACCGATCCCCGATCAGGGCCCGCAGTTTGAGGCCGAACTGGCGCGGCGTGCGGAAGATCAGGCCGGTCTCATTGTGCCGGACCGTCTTCTCGTAGACGGTGGGCGCGGCCAGTACAACCGCCCCCTCCGCCGCACACTCGATGAACTTCAGATCCGATTTCAGGCGGTTCTTGGGCGTATCGGACAACGGCAGCAGCGCGATATCCGCCTGCCCCAGCAGTTCCCGGTACCGGTCATGCGGGCAGGTCGGGTGAAACACCTTCTGCGCCATCTCCAGCGCATCGAAGAAGCCCCGGTCATGCACGACCGTGACCCGCACACGGTCCCCGAAGATCCGCAGAACATTGTTCAGTTCCGCCATGACAGGCTGCCAGTCCTCCTCCCGGTTGAGCGCGCCGAAGAAGAGGGTGAGCGGTTGGTCGAGCGACCTTTCCGGCTCCCGTAACGGGGGGACATTGGCAAGCTGGTTGGGGAAGACACCCACCGTCGGATTGTGCCGGCGGATGAATGCGCCCAGCGCATCGGTGGAGGTCTGGACCGCGTGGCTGGCGCGCAGACAGAAGAAATTCGTCTGCACCACCATCGGCCAGATGCGCGGATCATCGTCCCATTCGGAAATCACCAGATGGCCCTGCCGCAGCAGTTTCAGATGATCGTCCGCGCGCGCCGGTTCCAGGATCTGGCGCTGCCAGACGAAGACCGAGTCCTCTCCTGGCTCCGGCTGTTTCATTGCCTGGCCGCTGCCGAAGACATGGCACCGGACACCGGGCAGGCGCGCCAGTGCTGCCGCCGGTTGATGCACGCGGATATCGTTGACCGCTGCCACTGGCCGCAGGGTGAAGAACTGGATCAGCATGGCTCAGCCTGGTCCAACGGCCCCTCGCCCCGACAGCGCGCGAACGGACGGATTACTTGCTGGTCTCGGGGACCGTGCCCCTGGCGCTGCCCCCGCCGGACTTGCTGGTACCGGACTTGCCGGCGGCGGACTTGCCGCCACCCGACTTCTTCGCCTTCGGGGGCGTCCGTTCCGCCGCTGCTTCCGTGTCGAAGACCAGCTTGCCCTGCTCCAGACGGATCTTCACGTGTCCGCCCCGTTTCAGGGTGCCGAACAGCAGTTCCTCCGCCAGTGGCTGCTTGATGCTTTCCTGAATGACGCGGGCCAGCGGTCGGGCACCGAACTCGGGCGTATAGCCCTTGTCGGCCAGCCAGGTGCGGGCGGCATCGGTCAGGGAGATGGTGACGTCACGGTCGGAGAGCTGGGCCTCCAGCTGCAGCACGAACTTGTCGACCACCCGTCCGACCACTTCCGGCGCCAGGGCCGCGAAGGGAATGATCGCGTCCAGGCGGTTGCGGAATTCCGGCGTGAACAGCTTCTTGATCGCCTCCGAATCCTCATCGGAGCGCATGCCGCGGTTGAAGCCGATGGCATGTTTCTGCATCTCCGCCGCGCCGGCATTGGTGGTCATGATCAGCACGACATTGCGGAAGTCGATCTTCTTGCCGTTGTGGTCGGTCAGCTTGCCGTGGTCCATGACCTGCAGCAGCAGGTTGAAGACATCCGGATGCGCCTTCTCGATCTCGTCGAGCAGCAGCACCGAATGCGGGTGCTGGTCCACGCTGTCGGTCAGCAGCCCGCCCTGGTCGAAGCCGACATAGCCCGGCGGCGCACCGATCAGGCGGCTGACGGTATGGCGTTCCATGTACTCCGACATGTCGAAGCGGTGCAGTGTCAGACCCATGGTATCGGCCAGCTGCTTCGCCGCCTCCGTCTTGCCGACACCGGTCGGTCCGGAGAACAGGTAGGAGCCGATGGGCTTCTCCGGTTCGCGCAGCCCGGCACGGGACAGTTTCACGGCCGACGCCAGCGCCTCGATGGCGACATCCTGGCCGAAGACGACGCGTTTCAGGTCGTCCTGCAGGTTGGCCAGGACATTCTCGTCCTTCTTGGTCACGGATTTCGGCGGAATGCGGGCGATCTTGGAGACCACAGCCTCCACATCGCGGACACCGATGACCTTCTTGCGGCGACTCTGCGGCTTCAGCATCTCAGCCGCGCCGACCTCGTCGATCACGTCGATGGCCTTGTCGGGCAGTTTCCGGTCGTTGATGTAGCGGGCCGAGAGTTCGACCGCCGAACGGATCGCATCGCTGGTGTAGCGAACGTTGTGGTGTTCTTCATAGTACGGCTTCAGACCGTTCATGATCTTCACCGCGTCCTCGATCGTCGGCTCGTTCACGTCGATCTTCTGGAACCGGCGCAGCAGGGCGCGGTCCTTCTCGAAGTAGCCGCGATATTCCTTGTAGGTGGTGGAGCCGACGCAGCGGATCGTGCCGGACGCCAGCGCGGGCTTCAGCAGGTTCGATGCGTCCATGGCACCGCCGGACGTGGCACCGGCCCCGATGACGGTATGGATCTCGTCGATGAACAGGATCGCGTTGTCGATCCCCTCGATCTCCCGCATCACGGCCTTCAGCCGTTCCTCGAAATCACCCCGATACCGGGTTCCGGCCAGCAGTGCGCCCATGTCGAGCGCGTAGATCGTCGCCGTGGCGAGCACGTCGGGGACATTGCCCTCCACGATGCGGCGCGCCAGCCCTTCCGCGATGGCGGTCTTGCCGACACCGGGCTCCCCCACATACAGCGGATTGTTCTTGGTCCGGCGGCAGAGGATCTGGATGGTGCGGTCGATCTCCAGCGCGCGTCCGATCAGCGGATCGATCTTGCCTGCCCGTGCCTTCTCGTTCAGATCGACACAATACTGCGCCAGTGCCTCGTTCTCCGGGGCCTCGGCCTCCGCCTCACCGGCTTCCTGCATGCCTTCGTCCTCGCCGCCGTCCTCTTCCGGATCGTCGGAACCACGCACGGCCCGTTCGGCGTTCAGGCCGGGGGCCTTGGCTATGCCATGGCTGATGTAGCTGACGGCATCGAGACGGGTCATGTCCTGCTGCTGCAGGAAATAGGCGGCATGGCTCTCCCGCTCCGCGAAGATCGCGACCAGGATATTGGCACCGGTCACTTCCTCGCGTCCGGAGGACTGCACATGGATCAGCGCACGCTGCACCACGCGCTGGAAACTCAGCGTCGGCTTCGCATCCTCCTCCAGCGTCTGCGCCAGATCCTTCAGATCCTCGTCGATGAAACGGGTCAGTTCCTGCGCCAGCTTGCCGAGATCCACGTTGCAGGCGCGCATGACCGCGACCGCCTCCGGGTCGTCGATCAGACTGAGCAGCAGATGCTCCAGCGTCGCATATTCATGATTGCGTTCACCGGCCAGGTTGAGGGCACGGCGCAGGGTTTCTTCGAGATGTCTGGAGAGCGATGGCACGCGTCTATTCCGCCTTCTCAAGTGTACATTGCAGGGGGTGCTGGTTCTCACGGGCGAGGTTCATCACCTGGGTGACCTTCGTTTCCGCAACCTCGTACGGAAAGATTCCACAGACGCCGACACCCTTCTGATGCACGTGCAGCATGATCTGCGTCGCCGCATCGGCATCCTTGTTGAAATAGCGCTGCAGTACATAGACGACGAACTCCATTGGCGTGTAGTCGTCATTCAGCATCAGTACGCGCCACAGGGACGGTTGCTTCGTCCGTGGCCGGGTCTTGGTGACGACCCCGATCTCGTTGTCGCTGTCGTTATCGTTGCGCTTGTCGGTCATGTCTCCGACGGCTCTCCCGAAAATCCTGATGAAAACAGTATGGTGGAACGGTTCGATGTGAAAGGGGGATCGGCAAGATTTGCGCGCCGGACGATGTCCGCCCGACCTCAGGGACATATAGGTCGTGTTCCGTTTCAGGCTAGACTCGAAGCCATTCAAAAGTGCTTCTTGCGCGATGGACTTGCCAAATTAGGTTAACTCCACCATGGACCACGAATCATAGTTCCGCTAAATTCTTGACGAATCGACGCATTTCGAGGCTCGGGAGCCAAGCCAGTTCATGACGGTTGAACGACATTGGGGACGTTTCGCGCTTTTGGTCATGGCTTCAATTGTCATGGCCTCCTTTGCCGCACCAGCAGCGGCCAAGCGTGTCTACACGGGCATCGTCGTCGATCAGGCGACAGGGCAGACCCTGTATGCGCACAAGGCGGACCGGGCCGTTCATCCGGCCTCCCTGACCAAGATGATGACGCTCTACATGCTGTTCGAAGCCGTGAAGCAGGGCAAGCTGAGCATGGACACGCCGCTGCGGGTGTCGCGCAATGCCGCGGGCAAACCGGCATCGAAGCTGGGTGTACGGCGCGGTTCGACGATCCGCGTCAAGGACGCCACGCTGGCTCTGATCGTGAAGTCCGCCAATGACGTGGCGACCGTGGTGGCGGAGGCACTGGCCCCGAACGAGGTCGTCTTCGCCCGCCGCATGACCGCACGGGCGCGCAAACTCGGGCTTGTCAGCACCAGCTTCCGCAATGCCAACGGCCTGCCGAACCGCCATCAGGTCACCACCGCGCGCGACATGGCCAATCTTGCCATAGCCCTGCAGCGCGATTTCCCGGACCTGTTCCCCCTGTTTGCCACCCGCACCTTCACCTGGAAGGGTCGGAAATATGGTTCAACCAACAACCTGCTGGGCCGGACCAAAGGCGTGGACGGGATCAAGACCGGCTACATCAATGCATCCGGCTTCAATCTTGTGACTACCGTCGGGCGTGACGGTCGGCGGCTGGTGGCCGTGGTCATCGGTGGCCGCACCGCGGCGCGGCGCGACCGGCAGATGCAGAAACTGATCAGCATGGGATTCCGCCGTGCCGCGGATCAGGAGAAGAGCGGCACCCTGACCGTCGCCGCCGATCTGCCCCCTGCCCGTCCGGGCAGTCGGGGCGCGTCATTCGTGCTGGCCAGCCTGCGCAGCATAAACCTGATTTCGGAAGCAAACGCCGCCGCACCCGCTGCCACACCAGTGGTCATGCCTGAGGGTGACCACGGCATCCAGGTCGGTGCTTTCGGATCGACCAAGCGGGCCAACCGCGCCATCCGGCAGGCCGTTGCCGCCGCGCCGAGCCAGTTGCGCAACCACCCGATTGATCTGAACAGGGTGAAGACCAGCAAGGGCAGCCTGTATCGCGCGCGGCTGCTCTCGTTCAATGCGACGGAGGCCCGCGCCGCCTGTCGCGCGCTGAAGGCCCGGCGGATGGACTGCATGGTGCTGCGCAGCGACCGCTGAGCAACCATGTCCACGACCCGTTGGCTCTGGGTCCGCCACGCCCCGACCAATCCGGACGGGCGGATCATCGGCCATACCGACCTGCCCGCACTGGAACCCGACAGCGAAAGCCTGATCCGCACAGCCATGATGCTGCAGGGTGCGGATGTCGTTCTCTGCAGTCCCCTCTCCCGCTGCCGCACGACTGTCGAGACATTGCGCAGTATCAGCCCGGCCCTGCCCGCCCCCCTGTTCGACGACGGATTGAAGGAGCAGCACTTCGGTGCCTGGGAAGGTCGCCCCTACAGCGCGGTCGGCGCCTGGGACGGGTTGGACCTGAAAGCCATGGCTGCCCTGACACCGCCGGAGGGTGAGAGCTTCCTCGACCTGATCGAACGCACGGACCGGGTGATTTCCCGCGCTGGCGTGCGGTTCGCCGGACAGACCATCGCTGTCATCGCCCACGCAGGCGTCATCCGCGCGGCGCTGACTCTGGCTCTCGACATTCCGCCACACCGTGGCCTGAGCCTCTGCATCGATCCGCTGTCGGTAACGTCGCTGACCGATCACGGTGACAGTGGCTGGGCGGTCGATCACGTCAACCGGATCTAGGTCCCCGAGCCGGCAGGCTGCCCTCCAGCGTCAGGAGGAACTGCTTCGTTTCAATCCCGCCGCCGAATCCGGTCAGTGCGCCGTTCGCGCCGATGACCCGGTGACAGGGGATGATGACCGGCAGCGGGTTGGCGCCGTTCGCGGCACCGACCGCACGGCTCGACTTCGGCGCATCGATCCCGCGCGCCAGAGCGCCGTAGGTTGTGGTCTGGCCGAAGGGAATGGTGCGCAACCGGCGCCAGACCCGTTTCTGGAAGTCCGTGCCATGCAGTGTCAGCGGCAGATCGAAGTCCCGCAGGCGGCCATCGAAATAGGCCAGCAACTGCCGTTTCACCTCATCGAAGTCCGTGTCGGAGCGGGTCCATGCCGGATGCGGGCCAAAGGCCTTGTGGCCGCCGGGAAAGCTGAGGAAATGCAGCGAACCGGTATCCCCCGCCAGCAGCAGTCGCCCGATCGGCGTTTCCAGCCAGGTGTAGCTGAGCGGGATATTCTTCATGGCCGGGACGCCAGAATGGAGGATGGCGGGCGTCCATAGAGTTCGGTGAATGCCGCGTTGAACCGGCGCACGCTGCCGAAGCCGGACCGGAATGCGACCTCCGTCATCGGCAGATCCCCGTTCGCCAGCAGGCGCTTGGCGCGCTGGATGCGGACCGTGCGGGCGACCTGCAGCGGACTGGCGCCGACATGACTGGCGAACAGGCGGCTGAGGTGGCGCGCGCCAACCCCCAGCCGATCCGCCAGCTCCGCAACCGTGCCGCTGTCGAGGGCGCCTTCCTCGATCAGCCGCAGCGCCCGCGACACCGTTGTCTGCGTGCCATTCCAGGCGGCGGAGAAGGGCGCAGTCTCCGGTCGGCATCTGAGACATGGACGATACCCCGCCCGTTCCGCCGCCGCAGCGGTCGGGAAATAGCTGACGTTGCGGGTCAGCGGTTGCTTCACCGGACAGACCGGTCGGCAGTAGATCCGCGTCGTCCGGACGGCGGTGAAGAACCGCCCGTCATAGGCGGGATCCCGGTTGAGGCGCGCAGTGTTGCAGGTGTCGAAATCAAGCATG
>Ga0209475_10001074_pt1 | contig 38321 bp, 37 predicted proteins | sample tdDd471_FD_187128 | JGI IMG/M metagenome (GOLD analysis project Ga0209475, IMG submission 187128) | Marine sediment microbial communities from the Atlantic coast under amendment with organic carbon and nitrate - tdDd47.1 (SPAdes)... | ecosystem: Environmental > Aquatic > Marine > Coastal >... | reverse complement strand
TGAATACTCTGCGTTTTTTCATCTCGTGTTCCTTTTTAATTGTAAGTTAAGTATTTTACACCGTTAACTCACTGTCCAGCTTTTTGGGTACACTCCATACCCCCTAAAAGCGTAATTAAACTTAGACCAGAAAGTCAAATACCTAATATACCAGAAGATTATAATATAGTTTATGATTTTGGAGGATATATTGATCAAAGATCGGCTAATGTCCTTAAAAGTTGTGATAAAGTTATTATACCAACTGTAAATAATATGCAAGAATTACAAGTTACTATTGAAGCAATTGATAAAATTGAAAAACATAATAAGAATATTATTATTATTGCAAATAGGCTTGGTAGGGGAGACTTTGAAGAAGTATCTCGGGTAATACATAAATTTTATTATAATAAATATCCTATTCTTCCTTTAAATAATTCCAAAGGTATCAATAAAATATTTACACAAAAAAAATCTGTTCAGAAACTTGCCAGCGAAAGTGGGCTTAATAGATATGTTTACAGGAATATACTTCCGCAACTTGAAAAAATTAATAATATTATATTTTCTTAGAGGTCAATAAAATGGATTTATCAGAATTTAGCGTATCGAGTGAAGACATCCTTGAATCATCAAAAAAAAATGGGTCAGGTGGTAGGCCATCATATAAAAAAATAGGTGTTGATTATGTTTCATTGACAAATGATATACCTATTGATACCATTAAAGAACTTAAAATGGCTCTTGCTGATAGATTTTATCCTAAAAGACAAGCCGAAGTTGTAAATGATGCTATCCTTTATTATTTAAAAAATAGTAAATAAAATGGGAATTGAGCAAAACGAAGACCGGCTAGAGTTAAGATATGCTCAACTTAGTTTAGAGTTTTCAAAAGAAAAGGATGTTTTTGCACCTTTCTATAGAAAAAGGGATACCGAGGGGAAAGTATATTTACCCTTAGAAATGGTTAGATTACCCTTTTTCTTACAAGCAGGTTCTAAGAAAGTCGTAGAATCACGCAAAGGACATAAAGCTTTCAAATTAGATGAAGAGTTAAAAAAGAAAGGCTTATCTGATATTGAAAGAAAAGAGCGTACCAAAATCAATTCATCTCCGTTAGACTTTAGAAAAGAATATAATAACTGGATGATACAAGCACATCAGAATTGGGGACTCCCTGATTCTTTTGATGGGCATGTTTGGGATGTTATTCTAAATTTAGTATCCGAAACTATGCAAAGAGCAGGAAAATTTTATCTTATTTATACAATTACTCCCAATGCTATTGAAACAGAATTAATAAAAAAAGGAGTTTATAAATCTAGGGGTGGTAGCAATCATAATAAGATTAAAGATTCTATAAGCCGTATTAAAAACACAACTTATATCTTTGAAAAAGGGAGTTATAGAAAAGATACTAATGAATATTTAACAAGTGAAGAATATGACTTTAGATTAATTACAAATTCATACGAAAGAGGGGAGAAGATGATAGATGGTAGGTATGCTTCGAAATTTGCCATCGCTATTGATCCTCTTGTAATTTTAAACTTGAGACAAAATCATTTTTTAATTGTATTGAACAAGCGGAGGGGTAAATTAAAAGCTTACGAGTCCATCACACTTTTTGATAAGCTTAGTTACTTCGCATATCAAGATATGTCTAATGAAAGCCTATTTAAAAGTTTACAGGCAGGTTTAAAACCTCATAGAAAATTATCTTACTTCAAAATATGCGAATATCTAGGTATTGAACCTAAACAAAAGTCTGAATATAAAAAATCATCAATCGAGAGGCAACTGAATAATTACCACCAAGAGCTAATTGATAACGGAATTATATCAGAATATATCATTCAAGAGAATGGAAAAGGTAATGATAAAAAAATTAATTTTGTTTATATATTTGAGCAAGAATTTCTTCAAGATATGTTTAAAGTCTTAAGTCAAGAGGGTAAACTCAAAGAAAGAGATTATACTCCTGAGGAAAGAAAGAAATTTTTAGGTTTTGTTCAGCGACAAATCAATGACCCCGAATTAGTCCGTAAACTCTTCAAATGATTTGCCTGCAGTTATTAAAATTTTTATGCGTGAATCCATACACGATTTATGTAGTTCTTTTAAAGTTTTATTTAAAGTAATCCACAATACACCTGTGGATAAAGCTTTTTTATGCGTGAATCCATACACGGCTTATGCGTGAATCCATACACGATTAATGCGTGAATCCATACACGGCTTATATCAGAAATGCGTGAATCCATACACGATTAATGCGTGAATCCATACACGATGTTATTATTACATTCCCTTACTATGACTAAGGAAACAGTATGTTTTAATTTCATTAACTCTTTACTTAACTCTTTTTATTATATCACTTTTTAAACTCTTTTTATAACTCGGAGTATGTGGAAATGTTGATAACTCGAAAGTTCGCACTTTTAAGGGTTTTGACAAAAAGGAATCGCCTAAGGGCGATAACTTCTTATTATTTTGCTTTAAAAAAGAAAAAATACGAGTAAGTGTTTGGTATGCGAACTTTCGGAATCGGTTGAGTAAATTAGTAGTACAAGGGAAAATAAAAACTGTATTTTTTCTTAAATAAAGGTATAAATAAAGAAATGAACAGCAAAACAGCGAATAAAATACCTATCAGAGATATAGTAGAAACCATAGGCGGACTTAGAAATGGAGTGCAAAAGGGTTCGCAGTTATGGTATTATTCTCCTTTTAGAGAAGAAAAGACACGGTCTTTTTCAATAAATATAGAAAAAAACAACTATATTGACTTCGGAAGGAGGCAAAATGTTGGAACACCGATCGATTTCGTTATGGAATTAAGAAACTGTACCGTGTCCCAAGCTCTATCAATCATAGAAGATACCGGCTTAGGTTATAAATCAACTTATATTCCAGAATCAAAACAAAACCAAACAAGTCTTTTTTCTTCATTAAAACAGACCAAAGAAGAACAAAAACATGAACAATTATTAAAATATTACGAAGATGAACTAAAAAAGGAGCTAAGGGAGGGTGCAGAATTAAGCACTACAGCGATTAAACAGCAAAAAGGTGGTACGGATAGGGGAGAGGGAAATAAACTCCTTATATCTAATTTAAAGAGCTTAAATAATATTGCTTTATTAGATTATTTAAGCACAAGGCAAATAGATTTAGATATAGCTAAACAATACTGTAACGAAATCTATTTTAAAAATATAGAAAAAGGAAAGAATTATTTTGCAATTTCATTTACTAATGACTCAGGAGCCTATGAATGGAGAAATAAGTATTCCAAAGGTATATTGGGCGGTTCAAAGGATATAACAAGCATATATGACGGCTCTGAGGACGGAGAAGTACCAAAATTAAAAAGGTTATTAGTATTTGAGGGATTTATGGACTTTCTTAGTTATAAAAGCCATAAAACCACATCAAAAGAGGATTATATTATCTTAAATTCCGTAGCCTTGGTAGGAAAATTTCTGAGTAATATAGAAGCCCAAACAAAAATCGTGTATGGATACACGCATATAGATTTAGAAATCCATTTATATTTAGATAATGATAATGCCGGAGATGAAGCCACAGAAAAAATCAAAGAATCCTTAGAAGACCAAAATATATCAATCATAGATAAAAGAACCCTTTATGCAGGATATAAAGATTATAATGAATATTTATGTTCCCTATAAAAACCAATAACACCGTAGAAACCATATACTAAATTTCATAGTTAGTTGGTTCGAATCAATTCAACACAAAAATAGAGAATGTAAGCAAAAAATCAAGGTAGTACTGCCACAAAGTGTCAGTCTCCACCTTCCCAGATAAATCTGTCCCAGATGAATCTGTGATTTAATGCTTTATTACATTCTCAAAGCAGGTGTTGTATTAATTCTTAACAACCACCAAACTATGGAAAACAATATGCACTGTACAACGGATTTAAGTAATTTCGGATATAGAGAACTGAAATTATCATCGAAGCTATTAACAGCCTATCAGAGTTCAAAAGACTTAACTAAGCAATTTGAATATGAAGGAGTACATATAATGTTTAATAGACACTCAGGATATGTATTTTTGACCAATAGCGACTACCAAGTAGCAATATTAGATGACGAAGATAATCTAGTAGATTTTTTAACTTGTTTTGAGTGCGGAACAGAAGGCACTTATGAAGATATAAAACAAGAAACAGAAAATATAAACCCATGCTGCAGCTCAATGCTTAAAGAATATGAAGAATATAAATAAGTAAAAGCAAAAAGAAAGAAGTATCAGAGCTAATAAAGTCTCTGGTATTTTTTCTTTTCTAAAGCAGGCAAAAGAAGAATAAAGGTATAATTTATAAATAGATATTTATATCTTCTTTTGTTATACCCAATTAAAAAACTCAAAGTTAAAAAAATGCTAATTGGGTATAAGCAAGATTGCTAATTAGTGTAAACTGATAACATCAGTCTCTCCAAATTAGCTTATCTTGATTAATGGACACCCTTAATAAACCCGAGAATCCCACCCACCCAAACCCTCCTTTGTCGGCATAAGTTTTTAAAGAATTTAAAATTAAATTACATGATAATTTTCAATACATAAAAAACATATAAAGAGCTTATTATTTTTAAAACACTACATATAACTATGAAGTGCTTTAAAAAAGAGAAAAATACAATTATAAGAAACTCAAAGTTTAAGAAGTTTCTTAAGTTTTCTATTCTTAAAAAAAGGAGTTAAATTAAGCATGACCGGCGGATAGTTTTTAGAAAGCATAATTGCTTTATTGTTAGGCAACATTCTAATTTGGTCTAAATGTAGTAGAGGCTGAATATCTTCTTTTTCATATCCTTTTTTATCTATTATTTTTTTTCTTATTTTACCTAAAGAGCGTTCAATTTCAGAAATTGTATGAAGGCTAAGACCGGGCAGATAAATTTTAGTGTTGGCATTTGAGATAATGGTATCTCCGTCCATTTTTCCGTAGAGGTGGTAGATTTGCTGATAGTCTTGAATTATCATAACAAGACTACACTTTCTTTTTCTAAGCGTAGTAACAAGTGTGCTGAAAGAGGGGGTAACGCCTATATTAGCAAATTCTTCATTCAGAAAATGTATAGCCAGATAATTATTAAAGAATCTCTTTTCTTTCATAGCAAAATGATAGAGTTGAGTATTTAACAAAGAAATCAGGAATGAAAAATATTTAACCTCAATTTCTGGAAATATCATGTATAAAATAGTTTTCTTTTCTCTTAATGATTCAATATCAAGAGTGTCAGAAGAAGTCAGTTCAGCAATATCTGGGTCAGAGAGTTTAGAGAGGGCTGATTTAGCTGTAGAAAGTACACTAGAAAGGACTTTAATGTCTTGAGCCATGAAAGATTTATATTCTTGGAAACTGCTATCATCAAGGTGTTCAGAAGCTAAAATATCAAGCTCTTTTTGTTTGTCGGTATTATAGTAATTAAGGTGTTCATAAACCATACGGAGATTAGCATTAGAGCCGTGTTTAGCTTTAAGCATACGAATGGTAATAGAAACAATTAATTTAGCTGAGTCGTTCCAAAAAGCAGAAGAAGGGTCAGAGTTAGGAAAAGCCGAATCTATTAAAATAGAGCTTATTTTAGCTATATCACTATAAGATTCAATTCTTTGTAAGGGATTATATCTAACCGACCTTTTAAGGTCAGTAACATCAAAAATCTTAACCTTAAACCCTTGTTTTATTTTAGCCTGAGAAGTAAGGGCATAGATTTCTCCACTTGGGTCAGTAACAACCATAGAAGCGTTATCTAAAGCCAGTACATTGGGGATAACAAAAGAAACGGTTTTACCTCCACCAGACGGACTGATAACCATTAAATGTTGAAAAGAGAGTTTCTCAGTAATTCTACCATTTTTTTCAACAACCAGACCTTTGTTTGATTTATTAATTAACCTGAACCTATCCCAACCTGTTAAGAAAGAAGCACTATGAGAATTACTTCCTTTTTCTGAAAAAAAGATTAAAAAAAAAGCGAATACTTTCCATATAAAATAAAAAATCCAAACGATAGTATCCCAGATAGAAGCAATAAAAGTCCACAAAAGAGAGGGGATGTATTTTAGGTATTTAAAGAGGTTTATGTTGAATAGTTGCTTTAGAAAAAAAGAAAAAACCATGTAGGAGACTAATATAGTTATTAAGTAATAAATCATAATTCCATCTCCCTATCTTTATTTTTAGATTTGTTTAATTCTCTTGTTTTATTTAGTTCCTCAATTCTTTGTTTTGTATGATTAGGGTATTTATAATCGAGTAAATATTTAAAGCTATTTTTATCAATATTAAGCGTTGAGAACCTATATTTTTTATTATTAAATAAAACACCAGAAGGCTTATTTCGGTAATGATAAAGTTCTATATTATCCTTCCTCAATAAGCTTTTAAGTTCCTCAAGAGTAGAAGCCCTCCCAAGAGCCTGTTTAACAATAACACTTATTTTTTCTTTTTCTAAAGCCGTCTTAGTTCTTTTTTTTGTTTGAGTTTCAATATCCTGATGTTTTGTTCTGCTATTCTTTTTATCGTGAGAAACCTCAGAATGGACTAAATTTGGAAACCTATCTTTCTGAAAGGCTTCCATATCGAGTTTTATAGATTTGAATCTATCTTTAGAAATCCTCATGGTTTTGTCAGAGGCAATTTCATTGGCACTGATTAAAAAATGAAGGTGTGGTTGTTTAGAATGATGTAAGTGGGCTTTACAGTAAGAAAGACCATTAGGACATCGATATTTTAGGTATTGGTTAGCTATAGAATGAAGCATATCAATATTAATATGTTGTTCGTCCTTTTTAGAGAGACTTAAAATCTCATGATAAAAGGCAACCCCACCTTTTCTTCTTTTTCTGAATTGGTCATTATGATAAAGCTCTTTAATAGCTTTAGAGGTATCATTTTTAGCTTTAAAGTTAAAAAGAATCTCAAAACCGTCCTTATCGTGTTGCAGATATGAAACCATTCTATTAAATTGAGCAGAGTTATTTTTATTAGAGACTTTCCAAGACTTAGATTTAATAATCATCTTGACCCCCAGAAACATTATTATTTTTCTTTTTTTCTAAAGCATTTATTGACTTTGGGTTATCTATAAAGTCCGTGATAATATCTTCCATATTATTAACTAAATCAAAGAGAACTTGCTTTTGAAAAGAAAAAGTAGATATAACTCCATTATGAAAATATCTTGCTATTTGGCTTAAATTGTTCGAGACTCCTCGAAGGATTAATATTAACTTTTGCAATTCTGTTTTGCTAGGGTTTAGAAAGGTTTGTTTGTGGTAGTTCTCTCCAGAAACCACAATAAACTTTCCAATGCTTTTATAACCATGCTGAGAGGCTTTTTCTTTGAAGAAATCATATTGTTTCTTGCTGAGAGTTAAATTTAATCTAACAGTAGAAGATTTTCTATTTTGATTGTAAAACTTCATGTATTCTTTTCTATAGGCTTTGTAACTATTGGCTCTATTGTTTTTATCAGAGATGTTTAAATTGTTTTTGGTGGCGTATTCTATAAATGACATATTCATGATGAAACTCCTGAGAAATTATTAATTAATTAAATCTGTTTTTGTTGGAAAATCAATATCTAAGGAGGAATAAAAAGCTAGACCTGAAGTATAAATATTGATAAATAAAACAGAGGCTATTCTCTTATAACTTTAAGAGAATAGCCTAGGAAAAGCTTAGACATCGTCAGAACCAAAACTATAATGATAGTTCTTAAAAGAAACAAGTAGTTTATAATCTTCTTCAGAGAAGATGATTTCTAAATCAATGTTTACATTAAACTCTTTAAGCATTTTGCTTAATCTTTTCAGTTCCAGTAAATTCTCAATAAGTAAATTTTTGATAATAGGAAGTTTAGCTTTTAGAATAGTGTTTTTATCCTCAAGTCTATTAAGTTTTTTGGAATAAGAAAAATATCTAAGACTAAGAAGAATTTTCGGAAATAACTCGATAGTAACTAAATGAAACCCTATAAGTATAATTGATACGATAATTTGAGAAGTCTTAGCCCCCGAAGGGATACGAGGATTAAAGACAGTAAAACCCAAAGAGAACAAAATTGTAACTACAGGCACAAACTTTAAAACATTAAGTAAGAAACCTTTTCTATAAGAAAGATGGAAAAGCGAATAATCATAGACCTGCTTACTTTTACCGATAAATTCAGAATCATCATCATTATGATAAGCATGAATCCTTTTTTGAAGTCCATAAAAGATTAAGAAATAAAAAAGAATCATTATAGCCGGTAGAACAAAGGCAATAATATCTTTAATTACAGGGTAAAACCCTAAAGAATTAGCAATATAGAAATAGGCATCTTTAATCATAAAGAGGTCAATTAAGTATAGAGCAATGATGCATAACAAAGCAATAAACGGAGGTAAGAAGTTAATTCTATAAGAAGAAAAATTATTATCATAGTCTAGAGGGGAAGTAGAAGAAGGTGGCTTGTCATTATCGGAGCCACCACCATCATCACTAGCCTTACAAAAGGCAGTAAAGACTTTTTCTTCTTTTTCAATTTCTGCTTCGTTAATTTGTATATCAGTAAGAACTTGTCTGTATTTAAGCAGACCACTAAGAGTATCTTTTCTGGCAACCTCGAATTTAGCCATAAGCTTATTATAAAATCGTTTTTCATTGCCAGAAAACTTTTTCTTTTTCTCTAGTTTAACGGCAGGGGTATTGTTGGTATTTATATTTGCGTTTTGCATAATAAAACTCCTAATAATTGTTTAATAAATGATGAATAACAGTATCAAATGAAGTAGCTTCGGTATATGGAATAAGTTTCCAATTACCACGAGAATTAAATCTATCTAAACCGATAATAAAGGTTTTAATATTTAATTCTTTAAAGGTCTTAGTGTTGAGTTTAAAGCCAGAATGACTAACACCGTCAGAAAAAATACAAAGGAAGTTCCTGCAGTTAGGAACAGCTGATTGATAAAATGGGAAAAGCCTATCGATGCTTTTTTCAATATGAGAGGAATTGCGAAGGCTACGGCTTTTATAAAGCTTTTTATATCGATTAAAAGCCGATAAAAACTTATTAATCTTAATATTATTGATAGAATCGTACATAGGTTTAATCTTTTTAAGTAAAGCTCCCTGTTTCTCGTAAAACACATCCAAAGAGTCTTGGTATTGATAAAAGCTATTAAAGTCTGATTCGATAGGAGTATTAAAAGAATAGTTAAAAGGTTCAATGAAGAGTTCAACGCCACGGAAACGGCATTTAGAAGTGATGAAGTTGAACCTTAAATGCCCCCCTGCCCCAGACTTCATATAAGTAATAATGTCAGAGAACAGGTCAAAGTTTTCTAAGTCAATGATGTTTTTAGCTGAGCCTGAAGCATCATAAAGAATAGAAATAGCGATAGGAGGCTTAGAAAGAGAAGCGGTAGTTTCAGGCGAGACAGAAGTGTCGCAAGAGGTCAGAAAACTAATTATCAGTAAAAGTGTGATAACTAGAGATAACCAGAATTTATATTTTCTTGGTTTTTTCATGGAAATTTTCCTTAGGAAAGTGAATAAAAATAATTATTATCTTAAATCGAGAACCATAATAAAAGAATCCTTCAAAGAAGTACCAGTAACACCAATGATTTTCATATTTAAATGGTCTCTGTGAAAATAAAGAGAAGGATAGTTCGTAAATGCAACAGTATTAAATCGTAAGTCATATTTATCGTGAAGAGATACATTGTTAAGGAAAAATTGATATAATTTAGAGCCGAGTTTCAAGCCACGAAAATCTTTAGCAATAAAAATTTGGCCTACGCAAACTCTAAAAAGAGAAAGCTTAGTATTATCAAAAAAGAGTTCAGGTAAAAGATTTAAGCCCAACTTGATATGCTGAAAATTAAGAGCGTTTTCAAAAGTAACATTCATTAAATATCCAACAACAGAACCGTCATCAGAATTACGAGCAATAACAGATGTTTCAAAATCGAGGTAGTTCCCTAATTCCAGTGAAGAAGTTCTCCATGAAATACTTCTATCATTGAATTTATCAAAATGCTCTTGTTGAAGTTTTACAATTTCAGCGATGTCTTCCGGAGTAGGACAAGCAAAGCTAAGCGAATGGGGAAGAAATTTAAACATGATAATTACCTAAAAAATTCGTAAACAGGCAACACACTAAATAAAAGCTAAAAGCGTGTCTATTTACAACTACTGGTTAAGTCCCAATTTTTTTTGAATAAAATGAAAGATTTTGTAAAATTTTTAAGATTCTTAAAACGAGTACCACGATTATCTGAAGAAGAATTAATTGGGTTGCTGTCTTCGAAAGAGCATAGTAATCTTGATTCTGCAATAGATTATATTTATAGAGAGCATGGGGAAGAGTTATTCATAAAAATAGAATCTTATGTAAATAAACAGTACAACAGTCAATTTAAAACCAAATATGATATAGAAGATATAGAGAACTTTATTCAGGATGGGATGTTTAAGGCATGTAAATCAATCAAGACTTATCAAAAAGAAAGGGGAAATTCATTTGTTCCCTGGCTTTATAAAATTATTAAGAATGTGATAATAGATGATAGCAAAAAATTTAGACATAAAGTCAAAGCAGAAGAGTTTAAAATTTCTGAATACACAAGGACGCAGAATTGTATAGATTTAGAAAGGGTAATTGACAAATGTATTGAATATGCAATATCAAATTCGCCAGAAAGCGAACGAGCTGATAGAAGGAAAATTTATAGTTTACTCATAGAATATTCTAATGAAGAAATTGGCAAAACAGAACAAAACATTTTAATTTCTCATAACACTGGAATAACAGTATATGCGATAGAAAAACATATAAAGTATTTCAAAGAAATTATAAAAAAAGGTGAAGTTGAGAATTTGTATGAATTCATAGAAGAGAAAGTTTCAATAAAAACAATAGACAATAATAAATAAATATGTTATCATTAAGATATACCAAAATCAATGGAAAATAGAAACGATCATATTAGCGAAGAACATTTTGAAGAAATATTAAGAGTTATTCGTGCATTTAAATATCAAAAATTTCAAGAAAAATGTAAAGAATTAGGTCTTGATGAAAATTCATTCGAGGCTACATTGATGAGATTTGATGGTGATGAGGGGTTGGCTAGATTATATCTAGATTTTAAAGAAGATGTTGATGAAGAAATCAAAAGAGATGAAGAATTTCGTAGCCATATTAAAATAAAAACAAAAGAGCTTGTTAATAATATCAAAGATAAAAGAGAGAAAAGGAAAAAAGGATTAGTGGTATTACAAATAATCTCTGCTGCAGCTTCTATAATTATCGTGTTTACGCTGGGATTGTATTATTTATCTGACCACCCAGAAACACAAGAAGGAACAATCGCTCAGGACAGAACAAATCAACAAGAAACACAAGAGGATTCTGCTAAATTAGCCGTAGTTGAAAGTAATACAAGTACTTCTACTACTGCCACTGCAAAATCAAAGAAAGTAATAATAGACGAACCAGAACCTAAAAAAGATTTTGCCGTAAACGAAAAAGAAGAACCAGAGTCAGAAAGCAGACAAAGAGAAATTTCACAAGATGTACTGGATAAGTTAGAATCCACTAAAGACAAAGTAAATTCTAATGAAAAGACTGAAGACTTTGATAAAGAATTGATAACTTATTATTCCACTGATGATATTAATTTCAGGTCTCCTGTTGATACAAATAAAATAGACATGATTTGGAAGTACATAGCTGAAGAGACATTGAAATTAAACATTCTATACCATATGTATGAAATAAGATTCTCAATTTCAGAAGATAGGAATACTTTGAACAGTACAGAAGTAGACATAAAAAAAGATAATAAAGCTTTTAGTTTTGTATGGGAAATATCAAAACTAAAAAATGGAGTACAAGTTAAGAAAATAGTAAAAAAACAAAACAAAAAAGATTATATAGAATATCATAATCAACAATATGAAGAAGAGATAGATGAAATATTAAGAATAATAATAACTTTTGAGAGTTAAAGGGGAGTAAGCAGATGAAGACATTTTTAATAATTGTTTGTATTGTATTTTGCATATCTAATATAAAGATTGTATATGCTCAAAAAATTATACATAGAGGAAAAATAGATATTTCGAAAGAAGACTTAGGTAAAATAGTAACAAAATCAGGAAAATCAATAAACGATTTTATAATCCCAGACACATTATACACAAACCACACATATTTAATTAAACTTATTCTTACATCAGGAGAGACGGATAAACATATACAAACATATTTCCATATTACAAGTTTAATGAATCAACAAGAGCTGATAGAAATGAAAAACACAATGTTGGAAAAAAGACTTGAAAAATATGAGAAATCAAAAATAGTACAACGAAATGATTTTGGTACAAGTTATTTTTTAATAGGTTTTATTCATAATGAAATAGGGATATATAGAACAACGGATTTAGAGACATATACTTCAATAGCAGATTCAATTGACAAAGTTGATTCAGAAGTATTAAATCTTGTAGAACTAAATGACAAAAGATTAGAATTGATAGATTCAACTTACATAAAAACAATAAAACCACTAATATGTGAAAACTTTTATAAAAATGTAGCATCAGAAAAAGCTCAAATTTTCTTCATGGAGAGAGAACCGGCAATTTATCACTCGTATCTATTAACAGCATTAAGGTATTCTTTGATAAAGAAAAAATTCCCTATGTTTAAGAAACTTATGAGATTCAAACATGACTCTACTATTAACATTGTATTAAGGAATATTGCTGAAGTTAAAACTGCTTTATACGAGAAATCGCTAGATATTAAAGATATAAATATTTCTGTAGATGGTTTAGTAAGCCTAATAAAAGAAAATACATTATCAATAATTAATATAAATAGAATAGTAAGTTATGAAGCATTAGACAGAATAAATGAAAATATCTATACTAATCAATATAAGCTAGATTCTATACTAAGTTATAGAATTTATAATAATAAAATGTTAAGTGATGTCAATTATACAGATCAGGAATACTTATTTCTCGAATACACCAATTTGAACACAAAAAACAAACTACTTTTGAACTATGCTAGGCAAATACAAGATTCAATTTTATCTAAAAACTTACACAATCAAAATGGAGGTATTTGGTACAAATATGTAATTGATAATTATAGAAATCAAAAGTTAATGGATATTAAGTACAAAGCAGACCTAATAAAGGAAGAAATAAATAAGATAGCTAAGGGGAATCTACATTTAGTAGACGGCTCAATTTTAGAATATGTGACTTACTATGTTATACAAGAGATGAATAAAAATATTTATAGTGCTAGCGACTTACTCAAAACAATTAAATCATTTGGTTATGAAGATAAACCTATAGAAGATTACTATAGTGAATATTGTGTGTTATTGTTGAGTACACTACAAAGAAAACTAGAATATGAAGTTAACAAAAAGGGGAAAAAAGTTGCATACTTTTTTGCTAATAATGAATTTGAACATCATGAGAATCTAAATTATCCGATTGCTAATGCTCAAGAAATAGCAGATATATTAGAAGAAAAATATGGTTACGCTATTCATATGTTACCAAATATTAGCAAGGAAAAATTTGAAAAAGAATGGACAAAAATTAAAAATTGTAATAAAGAAGATGAAGTTATTATTTATATAGCTAGTCATGGTGGAGTAAGAAAAGATGGTAAATATGTACTAGTTTTTAATGATACAGATTCATCCTGTTCTACAGGAGTAGTGTTTAGGTATTTAGCTTCAGATTTTAGAGTTTTAGGAATAAATAGAAAAATGCTCATACTAGATGCTTGTTACTCAACATCTGCTCATGAAAAAAAATTATTGGCACGGAATACTAGAGCAGCAAATACTATAAAAGAAAAGAATATATTTGATTATGCAACACAACTACAGTATTATAAGAAAAACAAAAATGAATCATTCACAGGTATGATTACTTCATCTACTAAAATTGAAAAAGTTAAAGATGATTCTCGATTAGCCAAGGAATTAATTAACTTTTTAGGTATTACAAGAGAATATGATTATAACCTTAATTTTGAAGAATTAGGTATTAGATTGAAAGAAGGAAAAATTGCAACTTTTAGTCCAGCGTCTTTAAATTTTTCAATCTGGAATAAATATAATGAGGAGTTAAAAAAGAAACGTCTTATAGCAAAATGAGTTATAAACTGTTTATATGTAAGTAAAGTTTACTCGAAACATTTGTATTCTCTGATGTATAATGGGAGTAGGAATGACTTGTTGACAAAATCATACTATGAAAAATATAAAGAAATTCAAGAAGATTTAAACGGTTTATCAATAGAAGATAAATATGAATATTTGAATAGTTTGCCACTTAGAGAGCAAAGAGAGTATCTTGCATCATTAAGCAAAAATACAATTAGTGGGTTCAAAGATAGCAGACAAAAAAATAGAAGAAATAAAACAAGGAGTAAAATCAGATATACATGACAGAATAGCCAGAGGGCTGAAAATAAAAAAAGAGTTAGGGCTTTAAAAAAACAACTGAACCACCATTTAAGAAATAGGTGGTCATGTTTTATCTAAAAGGGAGCTATTAAAGTATCCTAACTTAAATATAAACCTAATTAATTGGATTAAAAACAATCAAAACATCGTATAAAAGCAGAAAAATAAGTCTTGTCATTAATGACAAGATTAACAGTTTTATAAAATAAACATTCCTTTACATAAAATAAATTTTGTAGATGTTGATTTTATTATTTACATTCTTTGAAAGTGGTACAAGTTAATTTTTAAATAGTTTTATGAAAAACAACATTTAATTAAAGAATTAAAGGAAATGTTAAAAATCACAAAAATCTATTCTATAGATACTATTAGTAAAAATGACGAATATGTATATTGACGAGGCATAAAGTGTGGAATAAATTACACACTTTAATTTTTGCACACAGAATATATGTAATAAATGCACAAAATATGTGTAAAATTCAGACTACTACTAAAAATACTACCAAAACTACTACTAAAGTAGTAGTAAGAAATAAAAAATAATTGTTTATGTTGTTGGGAAGAATGATGAAAAAGTTTTTTAGTAATTCTAAATCGATTTATAGAGACCAAAAGTTATTTTAAGTGTCTTACAATAAAAGAAATTTATTAAATAAAAAAAATAAAATGAAGTTAATAGAAATAAATTATATGATAGGTTGTATATTAATAATTATAATATTATCGAATATAACAGCTTTTGGTAAGTTTGAAGAAGAACATAAATGTGGAAGTCTTAATCAAAGAATGGCTCTCGCTTGGGGAGATAAAAAGATTGATGGGTATGTAAAAGAATACATCCAAGAAATGTTTATAGACACAAATTCAAATATATATTCTCTGGGAAAAAAAATAAGACCAGAAACAACATTAAAGGATAATGAACAAGATAGTATTTATACAGTAGATAAAATAGATGTAATAGAAAAACGCAATAAAGAGGGTGAATTACTTTGGTCAACATTATATCATCCTTATTATAGAAGTAATTTGCGAGCAGGAGCTGCTTTCACAAATGGAGATATTATATTTGCAGGAGGTTATTATTCTACACCATTAGGTGATAGTTATTCAGTAAATATGAATTTAATATTGTTAGATAGTAATGGGAGCAGGATAAAAAATAAAATTCTTTATTTAGAGGGAGGAAGCAAAATATATGATATAGGAATTTATAATGATTCATTAATATATATATGTGGTAGAACAAGAAGTGGTGTTGGAATTTCTAATGATATTCTTCCTTCGTTTTCCGATCAACAAAACTATGGATTTATAATGTGCTTTGATAAAGACTTGAATAAGGTTTGGGGAGAGTATATAAAAAGTAAGGGTGCTTCTGATTATCAAGTAAATAAAGTTAATCATCTAGATATAGATTCCAAAGGGAATGTAGCTATAGTAATAAGTTCAAAAAATCTGGACTTAACACATGGTTATGAGAAATATAAAAATAGTGGGAATATGTATATTCGTAAGTATAATAAACAAGGAGATTTATTATGGTCTAAAATATATTATGAGTCTGAAGTATCAGAATCAATTAAAGATTTAAAAATAGATAGTAATGACGAAATACTTATATTTAGTTCAAGTTCTTATGGTGGTCCTACAGATTTGAATACGCGAGGAGAAGCAAGTAAAGGAGAAATACAGAATACTCTTATCTCTAAGTTAGATTCAGATGGTGTTATAATATGGTCTCAATATTCAAGTATGTGGAATGATAGTGGGGAGAATTTTTGTCAAATAGATGGAGAAGATAATTTTTATAGATTCTCAATTTTTCAAGATATTCATAATACAGATGAGGAGTATAAGAATATTGATTCATGCCGTATGTTTGGTTCGAATGAAGATTATTCAGGCTATAATCTAACAAAATATAATAAAGAAGGAAAAAAGATATATAATTATAAGATTACTCAGAATAATGTATATATATGGTCATTTCAATTGACTAAGGAGAATGAAATATTATTAAGGGTTGCCAGAACAGGCGGTATTGATTTTGATGATAAAAAATTAAAAAATTATGAATCTTACGGAATATTAAAATACGGTATAGATGAAATTAAAATATTAGATACTGAAAATAAAGAAACATGTACCAATGAAGAGTTTGAACTTAGTTTAGAGCCGAGCTATGAAGATATAGAAGCATCAATATGGGTGGAATTATCAGACAAAAATGGAAGTTTTGATTCTCCTGTGTCAATTTCCAACACAATTACAGAATTTGAAAAAATTGATTGCAAAGTTCCTTCAGTTGTAGGAAGTGGCAAAGATTATAAGCTGAGAATTAATTCAAATAATGACCAATTAAATTATTCGTATAATAGTTTTAAGTTAAGTATAAACAAATCACCAAGTAGTGAAATTATTAGTGAAATAGATAGTGTGTGTATAGGTGGAACATATAGTTATGAAACAGAGGGACAACCTACAGTTAGTTCAGAATGGGAAGTTATAGGAGGAGAATTAATATCAGAACCGAATGAACATACAGTAGAGATTAAGTGGGAAGACAAGGAGGATTTACAGCTAATATTAAGACAAATAAACGAAAATGATTGTTCGGAATCAAAAACATATAATATACCAAGATATTCAGAAGTAGAATTTGAATACTATGACACAATAAGGATTTGCCAAGGAGAAAGTTTATATCTTGATAATAATGTAGGTCCACTTGGGGGATATTATAGTGGCGAGGGAATAGAAAATGATACATTAAATAGTGCAGACCTAGAACCTGGGGCTTATTCATTTACTTATACAAAGGACATCCCTTGTGAAAATTATGAAACTTTTACATTTCAGATATTAGAGAACCCAGAGAAACCAATGATAAAGATGGATGAAAAGGAAGAGTTATATGTAGAAGGAGGAGAAACATATAGTTGGTTTATGAAGGTCGATACATTATTAGAAGAAGTAGGAGAAGGGCAAAGATATAAACCGATTGTAAATGGGCAGTATATAGTAAGAGCGGAAAACAAAAATGGTTGCAAATCGGAATTTAGCACTGCTTATGATTTTATAACATCGATAGACGAATTAGACGAAACAGAATATGAAATATCTATTAAGTCGAACACAATAATGGTAAGTTTTAATAGAATTATTCCCAAGGGTTTAATCAATATATACGACATAAAAGGAAGCCGGATAAAAAGTTTAGAAATAGGGGGCAGAAGGCAGTTGAATATAGAAAATATATCCAAAGGAGTAATGATAATTGAGTTACAGACTGAAAGGAAACATATAAAGAAAATAATTTTAAATCAATAATATTTAATTAATAAATAATCAATAAACTAAAGGTAGAAAAATGAAAAATATACTAATGATAAGCATCCTTATATTAATTGGATTTCTGAATCAAGGAGCCAATGCTGAGGACTGTGATAGTTATACTTGGGAATCAGACAGATTAACAGAGGATACATCCCCGCTTGAAATAGATGCACTATATACAGGGAATACTGCTGGTAAGACGATAACATATAAAGGTTATAGCTTATTTAGTAAAAATAATATAGATATTTTATCTTGGAAAGATCAAAATAAAATAAATGTATCAGTGAAAAGATTTATCAAAAGGACAGCAAAAGATATTGCACTAAAGTATAATATAGATCCGACAGAACCCTTTACAATAGAATTTTTAATACCTTCTTGTGTTAGCAAGCATGAAGTTCATTCTAGCCTAAATTCTGGTTTGACAGGTGAAGGTGGGAATACATTGGTAGGTTATAAATATTTACCTTGTATAGGAAGTGCTTGTTGTAAATTAACATTAACTGCGAAGTTAATTTATGATAAAATATATATTATTGATGTATTATCTTCAAGTACTGATAATTGTGATGAAGTGCAAATTCCATCAACTGATCCAACTGGTGGTACACCTGGTATTTATTGGTATATTCAAGATGAGGAAGACGCATCTTGCAAAATACAATGTGGCGACCTATTAAAAATGGAGAAAGACACAAATGTTCCAATAGATGTAGACTTGGGACCTTGTTCAGATTCATTTAATGATGGTTCAGATTGTACCGACCCTGTAGTAACAGAAATTGAATTTGAAAGAGAATACCCATATAATGGGAATATAATTCAGTTAATATATAAAGCCGTTAAAATAGAATGTATGTATGCTCCAACTAAATTCTTTATAAAAGAAATAGAATTAGTAAATGGTGATTGGACGAATATCTCTTCCAAAGAATTAACTACGGATATGTTAAACATATTATCTAAATTTTATGTTCGTGAAGGAGATGATATTAAAGTAGATTTTAGTATCCCTTGTATGACTATATCAGCTAATACAACTGAAGTATGTACACCTATTATTTGTTGCAAATTGAATGCAATTATTGATGTATTACCTAAAAATAAGGTGACTATAAGATCTTTATTATTCGATTCAGAATCTGGATGTACTATGAGTACTGCACCAGAAAATATTCCAGATGTGTTTTCGCAAAATGGAGAAGAAGTATTACCAGATTTGGCATTTGGTGAGTGTGGATTGGAATGCTATTGGCATACTGATGGTAATGAAGAACATGAGCTTCCAGAGGATCATTTCATAGGTCCTACAAATGGTGATTCATTTATAATTAAAACTGGAAATGACCAGACTAATCCATCGAATTTAGCAGAACGAGTAGTAGTAACAAATGATGGAAAAGTAGGGATAGGAACTGGTTCTATTACAAATTATGTACATAGTAAAATGTTAGAAGTAGCAGAGAATGTAAGCATCGGCGAAAACCTGAAGATAGGTGGATTTGGAAGTGCTACTGCGTTGGGTGATTGGACCAGAGGATTATTAGATGTACAAGGGACACATTTTCATAAACGGATTATTTTAGGTGAAGAGTATGATAATTCTTCTATGAATTTTGAAATGTTTACTAATAATGGAACTTTGCCAACACCAGAGACAGGATTATTTACTCATAAATTACAATTAAAAAATTTAGATGGTTCATTGGAATTTAAATTGGGAAGAACAGAGGATGTTAATCCAGATGAGCAAAGATTCTCTACAGCTCCGATAATATATACAACACCAATGACATTTACACAAGATGGTTTAGTAAACATAAATAACTTGAAAGTATTAGATAGAGTGTATTTTAATTCTTCATTAAAATTTAGTTATGAAGATAATAGTACTAGTCCATCATCAATAATTGATATGATGGAAATATCACAATCTGGACTTAAATTCATGGGGAAAATATATTCAAATGAATTAATTATAGATGAAATTGGTTCATTTTGGCCAGATTATGTATTTTCAGAAGATTATAAATTATCTAGCTTAACAGAAGTAGAAAAATACATACAAGAAAACGGACATCTTCCAGATGTTCCATCTGCAAAAGATGTAGAAAATGACGGATTAAAGGTTGCTGAAATGCAATCAATAATGATGAGAAAAATAGAAGAACTTACATTACATATGATAGAATTACAAAAACAAAATCAAAAATTAAAAGAAGAACTTATTCTTCTTAAGAAATAATATAGGAGATTGATAAAATGAAATTTCTTATTGTATTATTGATAAGTTCCGTTGTATCGTTGAAGGCTAATGATTCGTTATATTATGTTCAATATTTTAATTATGAATTATCGAATAAAGACAGTACAATCAATAATCTGTTTTCGGAAGTAGACTTTTCAGATTTATATAGTGATGTTTTTATTAAAAAACCTATTATAAACTTAAATATAGAAGAATTTAATGGTAGTGGTACTGTAACCAAACTTGGCTATTATGATTTCTCATTTTTGTATCGTAATATTAATAAAAGCTATCTAGATACAAATAAAAAAAATGTACATATAAATGAGTTAATGGGAATAAATGAACTTAAATATTCTAAAAATAATACTGTCAGCATGTTGTTTTTATTTCTAGAGTATGAAACATTTACAGACAATGCAATTAATGATTCTATTATATACTGGGATTCGCTTTCAAAAAAATTCTTTTTGAAAGACACAACTTATAATGCTAAATTCAAATCGGAATATTTAGCAATAAGTTCTGTTGGAAAAGATAAAAAATTTACCAGTACTGGATATATTGATTTTAATCTTACAGATTCTTTATTGGTGAATAATTTAGATAGTATATCCTATTATGCGATTGATTTTGATGATGGTAATGGAATCAATTCTTACTATGTGAATGATATTGCAAATGTCAGATATTCTCAAAATGGTTTAAAACATATTGAAATAGAAGTATTTTTTAATGGAAATTATTCGCTTAAATGTGAGACAGAATTATTTGTAGAGATGGCTTCTAAGAATTTAATACCTCCACCTCCACCACCTTTTTTGCCGGTAGAAAGGGATTATACTTTGGAAGGTGCATATGACGAGATAATATGGAATAGTGATGATCAATTAATGGCAGCTTATGTATATTATGGATGCGGTAATACAGAGTTAAAAAAACCATTTATTATAGTTGAGGGGTTTGACCCTGCTAATATTACATTTCCTTGGGTAACTATAAATAAAAATAATGTGATAACGGAAAATGGGATTATTAGATCTCTTCAACAAAATGCTAATGGAATGTTTGATAAACTTAGGGAAGAAGGATACGATATAATCATAATAGATTATAAATCTGGTGGTGAAAGTTGCTGGATTAATGCAAAATATTTTAAACAAACATTAAGAAAAATAAATTTAATAAAAAATAATAATAACAGTGTATTCCGAAACACTGTTATGGGCGTTAGTATGGGAGGCTTAGTCTCTAGAATTGCGTTAAAACAAATGGAAAACGATCAAGAAGACCATGAGAGCGATATATTTATTTCGGTAGATAGCCCACATAATGGAGCATATATTCCAATGAGTGTACAAGGTTTTTTTATATTTGCTGATGGAGTTTTTGATAAAGGTGCTGGCTTAGGAGCATTATCGAACCTAGCAGCAAGAGAAATGTTAATGATGTATTGGACTAAAGGTGGTAAAAGTAAAGATGATGAAGATGTTTGTTCATATCTCCTTAATACAGATGAAGATTTTAATTTAAGGAAAAAGTTTGCAGATGATTTGAATATTTTGGGTTTTCCAGCTCAAACTTATAATATAGGGATTACTAATGGTAGTATGACAGCAAAGAGGGCTCAAATGAAATATAATAATGAAATGAAAGATATGGAGGATGGACAAACATTATTTGCATTTAATTATGATAGCTATAAGTTAAGTTACTTTCATACTGCTAAGGCGATGAACTCTAATTCTAACGGACGTAAAATGATTGGAGATTATACACATGACCCTGCCTACTTTGGTAATGATCGTTATGAATATTATATAACAAACCCAATAGAAACTCCTTTTGAAGCCCTTTCAGGTGGGAATCGTGGCGAGCATATATATACTGCCGAAGTAATAAATTCGTCATATTGTGATCAGGGACGAGTAGTCCCTCTTATTTATTACATGTCTTATTATTATTTAGGATTTGATATCTTACTTTTAGGTGAAATATTTAATGCACTATATGAGGGACCATATTGCCCTGAAGATGAATACTATGTTGAGTCCCTTTTATGCTTTATTCCTACTTCTAGCGCATTAGCAATAAAATTATATGATGAAAACGGTGTATGTGCTAACCCTTATCATTTTCTTGACAAGTTTGAGTATTCAGACACATACTACCCAAATATTAATACTCTCCTAAATGCAAATCCTCAATTAACTCATTTTGATAAATGGTATGGGACAGAATGGAATACATCACATGCATTTGGGGCAACTGAACCTAATTTCGATTTGAACAAAGCAATCAAAATAAATGCCTTAGAATCAATGCTTGATGATTATTTAGATGGTACAATTTATAATAAATATATTCAAAATAAAATATTTAAGAACAATGAAATAGGGAAGTATATTGTACGAGATGAAATATTTGTAGGAAGAGATGTTGATCTAAAAGATTTGAATAAGGGAGATGTAATTTTTGAATCAGGCTCAGATATTGATATGAAAGCTGGAATAAAAATAAGTTTTAAAGAAGGTACGAAAATTAGAAATGGAGCAAAAGTTAGAGCAAAAATTGAACAGATTAATTATAATTGTGATTTGCCAATTCCAAAGGTAAATTTAGTTCCTGAAGAAAACTCTAGTGACAATGGGTTAAAAATTGATTTAAAGATTTACCCAAACCCATTTGATAAATACATTAATATCAATTTTAATATTGAAAGAGAACAGAATGTAACATTATATATTATGGACCAAACAGGTAGAATAGTTCATACTTTTTATAAGAATAAGTTATTATATGCAGGTACACATAATATTAGTTACGAATCATCTAATTTAACTGCAGGAGTATATCATATAACAATAGAAACAGATTTCAAGCGTGTAATGGATAAATTGATTCGTATTAAGTAGTATTAGCTTAAAGTAAATACATAAGAATAAAGGAATTTAAATGAAAAAGTTATTTGTTATAATTTTCACACTATTGATTTTTATTTCTTGCGATGAAATAGAAAGTAATAACTGCCCAGAGAATATTAAGTTACAACCACCGACAAATACTGGAGAAAACATAGTTGCGTGTAAAATAGATGGTGAAGTTTGGATTGGGAATCAAGCGATATGGAAAGATCCATGGTATGGTGTAGTAGATTATGAACCAAGTTTTAATATTAAGGAGAATTATTTGAAAGATGAGAATGGTGACTATAAATTAGATTCTATTTATAAGATTTATTTTTATAGTTCATATATTTATGACTGCAAGGAACTTATAAAATATAGTTTTTCATTAGATGATTTTTACTTAACAATAAGTTCTAAAGGTACACAACCTTTTAATGGAAAATTACCATTCATAAAATTTACAGATTATACTAATTCAGATTCACCAAAATATCATTATATGGATTTTGATAAGCCTTATAAATTAAAAGTATCATTAGATACAGCTCTTGGCATAGCTTCAGGAACATTTAGTGGTATATTTACTGATTATAAAACAGGCGATGAATTAGTAATAACTGATGGTTTCTTTGATATGAAAGAAGGCATGCCAGATGATAGATAAAATGATATAAATTATACTTTCAAGGTAAAAAAAACGGTCGTTTTAACTACTGTAAAGAAAGTAGTAAATATCTATTAATAAAATGCTTATATTGTGGTATAATAAATATGTTTTATACCTTTAATATACCATTTCATGAAAACAACAGCATATCTGCGAGTTTCAACAGCAGAACAAGACCTAGAAAAGAACAAATCTGATATACTTAAATTATCCAACGAAAAAAAACTTGGACATGTAGATTGGGTAGAAGAAAAAGTATCAGGAAAAAAGTCCTGGAAGAAAAGAAAAATTGCTCAGGTTATCGAGGAGCAAAAAAAAGGAGATAATATAATAGTGAGTGAATTATCTCGATTAGGTCGTTCCATGCTCGAAGTAATGGAGATACTATCAGTATGCACAGACAAAGGCATAAATGTTTATGCAGTAAAAGGAAACTGGGTATTAGATAGCTCAATACAATCAAAATTAGTAGCCATGTGTTTTGCAATGGCCTCCGAGATAGAAAGGGAACTTATCTCACAACGAACCAAAGAAGCCCTTGCAACACGGAAAGCTCAAGGAATAAAACTCGGAAGACCGAAAGGTATTCATACATCGAGGCTTGACCCCTACAAAGAAGAAATATTTGAATTTCTTAAGAATGGTGCAACCAAAAAGTTTATTGCGGATATATATATTAAGCAGGGTACTATAAAAAGTTATCAAACATTATTAAATTGGATAAAACGAAATAGAAAGACTCTTGAAATTAATATATGAGGATTTATGAAAATAAGTGAGATATTTAAATTAGATAAGACACAAGCAGAATTAGATTTTGTAGATATTGATACAAGTAAAGATATAACATTATTTTTAGACCCACATTTCTTAAGCTTGAGGAATGATAGATGGTCACAAGATGCCCTAAGTATCTTAAGAAGCTTTTTTCAGGAAGTTATAGACCTAATTATGAAGGGAAAAGAAAGCCAAGCAAAATCACTTTTTAGTCATTTACATGAGCCTAATAGTACATGTCTAGGTATGTCTATTGGGAAACCACAGGGTCGTGGTGTTGGCTCTCTGGACACTGAACATATATACAATAGTATAATAAGTAGTAAGGCTATTCAAACAGGGTTAATACAGGATATTGAAGACAACGTTCTTTTTGTTGATGGTTTTGGAAAAGATAAATTATCAGATATGACTACAAATATATTGACGGGAAAATTGATAGAATACACTCAAGAGCAATGTAAACTTCATGAAATACTTTTAACTTCTGGGATATCTTCTGGATATTATTGGAATAAAACTCTGAAAGAATGGGAATCAAAATTTACAGATATGCTCATCATTGAAAATAGAAAAATATTGCTGGTTCCAAAAGCTATAGTATCATTTTCAAGAGATTACACCCCTCAAAAATATTATAATAATTTTGTATTAGATTTCCTTCAAAATGAAGAAATAAGGATGAATTCTGCACTAGTACAAATGAGAAAAAGTGGAATAAAATATGTTACTAAAAAAGATATTAAACAAAAGCATCCTATTTCCAAGCAGTTTCTAATGGATATTACTAATGAATTTCCAGAGTTGCTTGAGAATTTTAAAAAAAATGTTTCAACAAAAACTCTTAATACTAATGATGTTGTTGACAAAGGATTAAATACCAGAGAAGTAGCAAATAATTTAGTTGGAGTATTAAGAAATATAGAAACGGGGAATGAAGAGGCAAATAGGTATCATAGTTTAATAATGGGTATATTAACATTGTTATTCTATCCTCATTTAATTCATCCAGTAAAAGAGAAAGAAATATATAGCGGAAGGAAGAGAATTGATATAACTTTCGATAACGCTTCATCAGAAGGTATTTTTCGTCAATTATCTGAAAACAATCAGATTCCTTGCGGTTTTATTTTTATTGAATGTAAAAATTATACTGGAGATGTTGCTAATCCAGAACTTGATCAGTTGGCGGGCAGATTTTCTTTTAATACTGGGAAATTTGGTTTTTTGTTGTGTAGAAATATAAAAAATAAAAACTTATTTATTGAAAGATGTAAAGATACATTTAAAGCAGACAGGGGATTAATTATTCCTCTTATTGATGATGATATTATTAATATGTTAGAAAATTATGATGAGGATAATTGGGATTACATTGATAACTTTTTAGCCAAAAAGGTAAGAGAAGTAATGCTCTAAAATTCATGGTGTCTGACAAATGTAAGTAGTAAAATAATTCTTGAATTATTTTACATCAATATACTTCGTGGAAAACAATTTATTGATTACAATAAATAATTTAATTAATATGATTCGAGATAATTTAAGATATAAATTATTAAAATTTGAGATTTAACATTTATTCAAAGATTTAAAGGAAATGTAATTTCAAAGGGAAAAATTAAATAACCGCGGAATTATTGGTTAGGCATACTAAAATATAATACAGAATGGGAGATTTTTATAAAATTATGAAATACCAATAAAATATAAAATGATAATTCAAGAACCTTCAAAAAAAACTAATAAAAAGTCAATTTATCTATCAATTAAAGAATCCAACAGTTTAAAAAAAATTATTGGACTATTTACAATTACTGGTATTATTATAGCCTTCTTTCAAAATGTAGAATGGGTAAAAAATATAATCCCTTACAGTATTACATCACAATTCCAAAAAAGCTTTTTTTCTTCAGACTCAACTTTCAATATCCTAATTCTTCCGTTTAATAATTTAATTGATAATGATAAGAAAAAAATTGATAGGTTAGTATATGAAAGATTTAAAAAAAAGGATTCTATTAATATAGATGTTCACTTCGAGTATGATTATCCAATTGAAGATTTAGATGATATAAAAAACAAATTTAACGACGAAAATGTTGATTTGATTATTTATGGAGAATATGGAGAATTAGATAAGACAGAAATAAATATCAAATGGTATTTAAGAAAACCTATTGAAACAATTATATCTAAAAATTGTGAAACAGGATTATTTCAATTAAAAAATATAGCAGATATTAACTCAGATGAAATTTATATAATTACTGATTATATAATTAATTATTCACTTGGAACTATGTATATGCAGAAGGGCGAGTATTCTAAGTCATTATCTTATTATGAAGACTCACTTCAAAATTTGAAAAGATTCCAAAGCATTTCAAATAAAGATAAATTTCTATTTTATTACACAGGTATAAATTACTTTCTGAAAAATGACATAAATAAATTCTTTATTTATCAAGATATAGCAACATCAATAGACGATAATTTTAAACAAGCACTCCGCATAAAAGCATTAATATATTTATATATAGATAGTTCAGAAAAAGCTCTAAATCTTTGTAATAAAGCTATTAAAATTGATTCTAATTATTTTGATGCTTGGTGTACTAAGGGAATAATACATTCTGAAATAGGAAATTATACTACTGCTTTAAAATCTTTTAACCATGCAATGAAATCAGAACCACATAATTATATATTGTTATATAATGTTGGATTAGTTTATCAAAGGAAGCATGAACTTATGAGAGCTTTAGAATATTACAATCAATCTATATCTTTTGAATCTAACTTTTTTAACTCTTGGTATAACAAAGGGGATATTCTATCTAGACAGGAAAAATATTATAGTTCAATTAGGAGTTATAAAAGAGCATTAGAAATTAACACCGAAGATAAGAATTCATTTTTAGGTATTGGTGTGAATCAATTAGAACTTGGATTTACAAATTTTGCTATAAATAGTTTTAAAAAAGTTCTTGAAATCGATTCAAATGATATAGAGGCTTCGGTAAATTTAGGAACATCGTATTTCATTAAAAACAAATTGGATTTAGCATTAAAATATTACAAACTAGCTATTACAGTAGATTCTACTTCTAGTTATTCATTGTATAAATTAGGTTATATATATTATGTAAAGGAGAAATATGATTCCGCACTTTTTTATTTTAATCATGTTTTATTAATTGATTCTAATAATTCAGATGCATGGACGAATAAAGCTCATTTAGAATTATTATTTGGAGATACAGCTTCATTTCAAAATAGCATCAAAAAAGCAAAATAGTATTTATCAGCTTATGGTTAAAATTATTTTAGACAAATAACAAATGAATTTTTTATATTTTGATATTACAAACGATAAAAAAACAAAGAGAAGAAATACTTATAGTCTTAATCCTGATGATAGCAGAGAGTAAGGTCGAAGATTAAGGAATGATGAGGAAGTAACAATTAATCTAATATTGACTATATAGATGAATGATTGATTCTATTATACTAAACTTAAAATAGCTATGAGTATCAATTTAGAAAAATAGGAAGCCTCTTCATGATTTACAAAATTAATATAGTACTTATTTTGCATATTTTTTTACATATTTAATATCTTTGAGTAATTTATCACGAAATTCTTTAGAAATATTAGTGTATCTTTCTGCAAAGATGCTATTATTTTTTATATAATCTATTATTTCTAATGTGTCGCAATGTAGGTACGATACATTATTTTTTACTAAAAAGTCAATATCATCGGATTTTGTTGTTGCCCAACCACAAAGCATTAATTTTTCTTTTTGAATAAAATTAATTAATTTTTTTGTTAGAAATCTTGTTTGAGTAGATATAAAATCTGCACCAATATCACTTAGAATATTGTAATTCGTTAAAATGCCAACAAATAAAATTCCACAATTAATATTTTCAAACTCTTTTTTTATAGTATTAATGAGGTTATGATCATAAGAAACAATATAAAAGTTGTTTAAATGGTTATTCATATCATATTGATTAAGTAACTTTAATATTTTTTTAATATCAAATGAGTAGAAAGCTGGAAAACTTTTCAGATCCAACATCAAAGTAAGATTATTTAAAATAGCATGTTCTATAACTGATTCTAAACTAAATAAATCAATTAATTCATTCGACTTTAAATTCCAAAAATATTTGCCGTATAACCTTGAGTCCGATGAAATATAAAAATGATTATCTTTTGTTTGATAAACATCAATTTCTAATATATCAACACCAATTTCAGTCAGAAGTGAAAAATTTTCAACCAAGTTTTTCCTCCTAAAAAATACATTAGCTTTGTGAGCAATTAATTTATTTTTCATATTCACTCCACAATGCACTACATCCATATAGCACTGAATTATTTCCAAGACTTGCATTAATAAGTTTCAAATCATTAGGATAATATTGTGAATAATTTGAAAGATATTTTTTAGCATAAATTTGAATTAAATCAACAAAGAATTTGTTTTTTAAGGCAACAGATCCATCAAGTATGTAATAATCTGGATCTAATATATTTTGTATAAAAGAAATTAAAAAACCTGCTTTTTTTGCAGCATTATCAATAATAAATTGAGCATTTTCATTGCCATTTTTAGCCAAAAAAAACACATCTTTTGTTTTAATATTGGTGCCAATTTTTATTTTACCTTGATTTTCAATTCCTTTGCCACTGAATACATCATTTAAAGTATTTTCTTCATCGATAAATAAGTGTGCTATTTGTCCAGATAAGTTATGTGCTCCATGAATAATTTTATTGTTTGAAATTATTGCCAATCCTACCCCTGTTGAAATAGTGAAATAAATTGCTATTTTACCCTTTATGTCATTCCCATAATAATGCTCTCCTAATGCACCTACATAAACATCATTATCAATCATAAGAGGTAAATTAAATTTATCATCTATAATCTTACCAACATTAATATTATTCCAGTTAGGAATACTACCACTACTTAAAATTGTTTTATTATAGCTATCAACTACACCAGAAGTACCTATTCCAATGCCATCAATTTGAGTATTACTAAATTTCAAAATTCTATCAATTTCATTTAAAACTTGTTCTATAATAAACTCACCGCCCCGATCAATATCTGTTTTTATTTCATTCCTACAACTAAGTTTTTCATTAGAAATAAGAGCAGAAGCAATTTTTGTTTTCCCTAAGTCTATGGCAATAATATTTTTCATCATAATAACCTTAATCAGTTTATCAATTTAATTATTTGGTCATGTATATTTTTATTTGTGGCTAGTATATTTTTAGATTGCATAGAATATACTTCCCCTGATAGATTTGTTATTTGACCTTTAGCTTCCTTAACTAACAAAACTCCAGCTGCAGAGCTATATCCTCTAGACTTAATACACAATGTTCCATCTAAACGACCTGATGCAATATAACCTAATTCTAAAGAAAGACAAACTAATAACCGAAGCCCCCTAAAATATGGAGAAATTGATTTTATCAAACTTAAAATAATTTCATTTTCTTTCTCTGAATAATGTGATGTTAACATAAAAGAAATAGTAGATTCTTTTATAAAATTTTTATTAGAAACATAAATTTGTTTTTCATTTAAAAATGCACCTTTCCCTTTTATACTATAATAAAATTCATTTAACTCTGGGGCAAATATTATTCCTAATAATGTAATATTATTCTTTTGTAGTGCTAAAGAAATACTATAAAAAGGTAATCCAGAAGCATAATTTATAGTACCATCAATAGGATCTAATATCCATATAAATTTATTTAAATTATATGGATATTCATTTTTCAACTCTTCTGAAAAAATTTGGTGTTTATTGAAAGTATGTTGAATAAATTTAATAATTTCATCTTGAATAAAAAAGTCCATATTTGTTACAATATCTAAAGATTCTTTTAGATTTGTAGTTAAATTATTTTTAGATTCTCTTAAGCTATATCCCAGTTCTATTACTTTTGGTTTTACTTTATTATAGATAGAAATAATATCTTCTTTCAATTTTCACCACCCTCTTTATATGTATAAGTATTATTTTCACTTTCACTAGTAACAGTTTCTATTATATCATTTAAATCAGTGTTAATTCCTTTAGTTTCTTCAATACTTAGAGATATTGATATTAGATGATATGATAATATTAAATCAACCAAAATCAACAAATATTCAAAAGCTGAAGGAGGAGGAACAATTTTTGAAAAATAAAAAATTAAGGATATAAGTATAGGCAAAATAAATATCATAGGTCGGAATCTATCAATTTTTAATGCGATTGTATAGCTTCGCTCTCTGAGTCTACTTGTAACTTGTTTATATATTTCCCAATTTAATATTTGGTAACTACCAGTTAAACTTATTAGACGAGGTCTTAGATCGTTATGAATATATGATGCTATTCTTTTGATTCTTATTGTTTTATCTAAATATAAAAAACCTGTAATACATATAAAAATTGGGAATAGCAAAATAATGAATTTTAATAATTCGATATTTAAAGGAAAAGATTTTACTTCAGAAGTAATAACTGTAGATAATAGTGCTATAGACATCAAAAGAGCAAAATTCATTGCTAATTTTTGATGTTGATGATACAAATTAATTTCACCACGTAAAGCGGTATATTCAGCTATTATTATATCAACTATTTTTGCTTTATCAATCATATGCTACTTTAACAGTAAGATTTAACCTCAATTAGGTCAGAATCAAACTTTATATTTATTTCTCTTTTTATTGTTGCTCTTTTGTCATTTACTGTATAAACAGACCGTGCTAAACTAATAAATTTATCATTAAAATTTTGGTTTTTCTCATGGGCTCTAATCTTCTCCTCTATATTCCATAAATTTAAATTAATATCTCTTAATTTTAGAAATTCCTCAGATTCTATAGAAAAATCTATTATTAAAAGAGCATTTAGAAGTTCATTTAACTCTTTTTGTATATTTATTAATTTTGGAATATCTATTATTCTTTCTTTTTTTATCAATAATATTGATACTTTATCAATTACTTCACCAATAGAAACGTTTATTAACATATCTTTCCTTTTTATTATTAATTAATATTGATTGTTTTAATCGAGTTAATCTCCCCTATAAGATTATCGAATTTATCATGAATATTTTTCTTACCTGCAAGTTCTATATCAGTTACCATCTCTATACTTAAGTCCTGAATAATTTGTCTTACTCTATCATTAACTATTGTTCTTGTGGTGGTCTGTATCCGTTCTTTTTCTTTTACACTTTTAGTGAGTAATTTGTTTCTTTTTACTAATAAACGCCGTGTTAGATACAGGGCTAATAAAAAGGCTATTATAGAAAGTGATAAAATTACCTTAAACATAAAGGCATCATATTTTTTATCAGCAAGTAATTTATCATGTTCTGCTTGTCTTACTTTATAAACAAACTTGCTTATAGATTTATTTCTATTACTTACAATAGAATGAAAAAGCTCTGTTCTTTTCTCATTATACTTTAATGAATTTTCTTTATCTCCGAGTCTATCTAAAGTACTTATTAAAAGAGAAAAAATCTCTAGTTTATTGAAAGGACTAATTTCATTGATTCGTAAACAATTTAATAATTCTGCTTTTGCTTCCAATAACTTATTAGTGTTTAAAAGAAGCTCTCCCTTATACTGATGATAAGCAAGAATAAACTCAACCCCAACATCATTATTATTATAAAACTTGTCTAATAAATCATTTGATTCTTTATACCTGTGAAGATATATCAAGTTTCTTGCTTTGTTTAATATTAGGTCTAAATTATTTCCATTAACAGCCAATCCATCATCATAATATTGATTTGCTTTTTCAAATTGTTGTAGTCTTTCATAATTAAGCCCAAGTAAATTATTTATTACATCAAAGTTGCTACTTTTTTCTGAAGATAATAGCTTCTCTAAAGTAATTATTGATAGTTTAAAGTCGTCATATTGATAATAAAAATCAGCTAAAGAGATTTGAACAAGATTATAATAAATACTTGTTTTATTAATCAATTTACTTGCTTTATTATTAAACTCGATAGCAGTAGTTAAATCATATTTGTCTGCATAAATTAAACTCATTAGATAATAGTAATATCCTAAACTTTCTTTATTATTATCATTCTCATAATAGTTAATACAATCACTGACTAAATCAAAGGCTTCAAAATGTTTGTTATTTTCAATAAGTGAATAGGCTAATTTTCCCTTTTTGTCTATTTCTTCTTTATTAGCCAATAAAGATAAAGGGATGAAAAGAAATAAGCATAATATAAAATAGTGTTTCATTTAATTTGTTCTACTTTCTAAGATTGATGAATAAAGAGGATTAGATTTCATACCCTTTTTTAGCAATATGGACCTTAACTTTCTGCCGTTAATATTATTTTTATAAGGTTCTTGGTCTTGCGAGTAAATCCATCTAAGGTTACAGCCTTCTTTTTCCAAAATAGAATGAAGTTTAATCGAGCAAATGTCGTCATTGTCGATTGTATTTTGGAGTTCATTAAGAGGAAAAGAAGTTTTTTCAGCAAACCTTTCCAAAGAGTCAAAATTATAAATAATCCAATTAAATAACCTATTAGAACTGTTATATTGATTATCAGGATTAAAATTCTGTGTATTAACAAGTTCTTTTAATAAATTAGCCCCATGAATAGAGTTATTAGTCATTTCTCCAACTCCGGAAACTAACCAATTAATATTTAAACCGAGTTTATGTAACTCGCTAGCTTTAGAAGATTCAATCCATTTACCTTTGAAGAAATTATTTAAGTTACTAGGAGTAAAACCGAGCTTAGCAGAAAACTCTTCATTACTGAGTTTAAGCATTCTCTGAAACTGCATAAGTCTCCCAAGTATTTTATCTTTCTTCATAAATTAAGTACCAAAATCAACATCTGCAATCGTAGGAGCAGGCGGAGGTGGTGGTGGAAGAGTAGGGAGTGTACTTTTTCCTTTTGAGCGGTAAATACCAGTAAGATTATTATCAACCGGAAAAGAATCCCCTGAGGTTTCTCCAAGAAATTCCCATGAACCATGAATATCAATATGAAAAACACTTTCAACAGCATCAGGGTTTTTATCAAACTTAAAAACCTTTTGTCCATCTACAAGCACAACGGAGAAATTTGTTGGTGGATTATAGTTCATTTTTAACATTTCCTTTAAATCTTTAATTAAATGTTGTTTTTCGAAAAAGTTATGTAAAATATTCAAATAACTAATTTGCTTATTATAAAAAAATAAACTAAACAAACAAAATATTATTAATAAAATAAATAAAAGTAGAAAAATCCAAAGTAAAAGCATTGACAAAACCTATTATTTGCCTATAAGAACAGGTAACTATTTTATTACCACTTATATAAAGGAGAAGATGAATGTCATCAACAATGAAAGTATCACAGTTAGAAGAAGAGTTATTAAACTTTCACGGCTCAGGAGTATTCTATAGGTTTACAGTAAATTTAATTTATACAGAAGGGATACAGTTCTTATTACACAACGCAAAAGCGTATTGGTTACTAGATATAATATTGTCATATCAAACCAATGAATTAGTAAACAAAGAACGGTTTCAGGTGTATAGGTTATCAAAAGCAGAAGATAGCTCAGCCATAATAGAAATATCTGACGGCAATAATAATATTATAGCCACACAAGAAATTCCGTTTACGGATTTTCCATTGAACACAATAACTCTATGGTGCGTAGATGGAACAATACTACTTCCAAGTGAGTACTAAAATGCTTATTAAGACTTCCTCAATCATAGGAGGTCTTTTTTTTAATTTCTCTAATTTATCTTGTAATCCTATTTAGATTCAAATTCTAAAACTTTCAACCTTTCAGAGATTACTTTTAGTGTGTCGAGCATTTTATTTTCAGAAGGAATATTTCTTATAATCATCTCAGTAAAAGATTGATAATTACTTTTAATATTATTCCAAGTGTCTTCAGGGTTATTAAAAATAATAGCTTTAGAAATAGGTCTATTATATGCCTGCGAATAGGTTACCTTATCTTCATTTTTTACTTTCTCAAGCATTATAGGGAACTCTGTACCATTAAAAAATTTTGAGATATTTTGATTATCTAACATTTTCTTTAAATCATAAATATGCCTTATCTTTCTTGATAATTCCAAGTATGGATTTGCTGAATATGAAAAACGGCACAAACTCATAATTTTCTCACAAAAGGTTTTTTCAATTGCTTGCACATTCACAGAGAACGGTTCCATGCTGTATTTACCTATTAAATCTTGTTGATTATTCTTATACATCATTTCAGAGATATAACTTTGAATTATCATAGGTCTAAAAGGCTCAGGATTTCCTAAGTGAGAGCTTTCTAATACGACTTTAGAATTAGATATTTCTGAACTATTATTACTTCCTTGTTCGAACTTATGAACTGTTTTTCTTATCATCCCTTTTTTATTAGTCAAAGGGTCTTTGATTTCAGGGAGATTCTTATCTAATATAGAACTTAACTCTTTTAGTAAATTCCTTTTTTGGTTTCCACTAATATCAATATCAATATCAAAAAAAGAAATGTCTATATCCTCAGAGAATCTATCAATAATTTTATAACATTTTGACAAAGAAGTACCACCTTTAAATACAATATTATTTTTGTGCTTTGAACTAAATAATACCTGAAGAGCATAACAAACCCAATAATCTTTTTCAATAAAGACTTCTGGGAAGTTTAAAAGCTCAGAAGTTTTTGTAATTGCTTCTTTAAATAGTTTTGAATCCAGGTGTAGAGTCATCATTTAATATTCCATTTCTTAGCTGTAGGAAGTATATCATTATTAATTCCATAATTATAGGAACTAGTAGGTTTAAGAACCTCTTTTAAGTTGCCAATGGATAAATTATTATATTCAAGTACAGCACCGAGAAAAGCAATTACTCTAGGTGGATATTCAAGAGCATATTTTTTGAGTAGCTTTAAGTCTAAAGAGTTTAATTCTTTTGATAAATACTCAATAGTATAATTAATATCCAAGTCAGGAATAGATTTAAAATCTTTTAGTATATCCAAGAACTGAAGATATTTTACATTATTATCGGTAGGAATAATATAGGACTTAACAGACTTAATTTTTAGACTATTCTTATTTACATTGATTCTTGAATTATAGACACCTAAATAAATAAAAGTAGGAACTTGAGTAGTCAGACCAAGTTTATTATATAAAGAGTTTCCTGTTTCGTAAGCAACACGCTTGTTGTTCTTATAAGTGTAGGTTTTAATAAGTTCGGTTGAATTAGGCGGAACTAATCCAAATACAGACTTATCAGGACGGTAAAACTTTCCCTTAGAAATTTTTGCAATAACCTTACTACGAATAAGCCTTTCAATAGATTTAACGGCAGCTTGTTTATTTGTCTCATCAATATCTAATTTCCAATAGGTAAATATAGTACCTTTTGGAAAAGAATTAACTTTAGATTGTATTTGCTCAGAAACGGTCATAATTAAAATAGTAAACAGTGTATAAAACATGACAAATATACATAAATATTATTGTATAGTCAAGCATAATAAAAAAACACCTACTCCCCTCCCCTATTTTTCTTTTTTCTAAAGCAAAAGAATATTATCATGTGAATGGTGTAAATCAATCCAAGCAGAAAATAGCGAATGCAATACTAAATCAAGGTAGTACGAAGTCTCCACCTTGATTTATTATATAACACATTCGCAAGGGGCAGAGTTGTATTAATTATTAACCACCATATAACATGAAAAAAATACAACCGTTATCATTAGTTTCTAATCTATCCCAATTTATAGGGACAGAGAATTACTATAAGAACTTTTTCGGTACAGTATATACCGATGGCATAAAATATCTTGCAGAAGAGACAAACTCATATTGGCTCATAGACTTGGTATCGTCTTATCAGACTAACTCAAAAGTTAATCATGAATCCTTTCAGGTATATCATATTGAAGTTGTAGAGGATACATTGTATATAACTGTAACAGATGGGCGAGAAAATGTACTAACTTGGAAAGAGTATGAATATACAGACTTCCCTTTATCTAATTTTTATCTATATTATGTAGATGAAGTATTAATGCTTCCGAGTGAATATTAAACTGATTATTAAGACCTCCTCAATCATAGGAGGTCTTTTTTTATTTACCTAATTTGTCTTGAAGTTCTTGAATGCTTGGCATAGCATTTTGTAATTCTTTAGGAAGTTCCGTAGCCATTTCATATTGAGAAATCCCAATAGCAGTGTTCATATTTTTAATAGAATATTCGATAACGGTTTCATTGGGAGTTTTACAAAGAAGCACCCCAATAGTTGGGTTATGATGAGCTTTCTTAACTTCTCCGTTTATTACATTCACATAAAAATTTAGTTTTCCTGCAAATTCAGGTTTGAACTCCCCTATTTTTAGTTCGAATACCACATAGCAGTTTAGTTCAATATTGAAAAACAATAAATCGATAAAAAAATCATCGCCTGCAATATTTAATTTGTATTGATTGCCAATGAAAGCGAAACCTTTGCCTAACTCCAATAAGAACTTTTTAATATTATTGATTAGTTGTTTTTCAAATTCGACTTCTTTAATATTTTCATTTAAGTTAAGGAAATCAAATATATAAGGACTTTTAAAAGTCTCATTGGCGAGGTCTGACTGCAAAGGCGGAAGAGTATCAGAAAAGTTATTTAATGTTTTCCCAGTTCTAGTAAATAAATTACTTTCAATTTGAGCAGTTAGGATATTTCTGCTCCAAGAGTTCTCAAGAGTTTTAGAAACATAAAATATAGCTTCATCGAGAGTTGAAGTTTTGTCGATGATAACTGTATTATGAGTCCAAGGGATATTAAAAATATTATTAGTGAAAAGGTCAGCAGGGTGCAGACCTTTTTGAACAGATGAATTATAAAGTTTATACCAATTCCTCATGTACTTAAGATTTGTAGTAGAAAACCCTTTAATATTAGGAAACTCAGCATTCAAATCTTTAGAGAGTTTTCTTACAATATTATCTCCATACTTGGCAGATTCTATCTTTTCAGTAATTTCTTTACCGAGATTCCAGTAAAGGTTTAGCATTTCTTGATTAACACTCAAGAAAGCTCTTTGTTGAGCCTGTTTAACTTTATCTTTAAGTTCTTTTAGCCAAGTATTGTAATTTTTATCTATTTTGTTCATAGTTAATATATTTATATCAATAATACCGCAAATTACAAATATGAAAAACAAAATCAAAGGAATACAATAAACAAGGGTTCTTAAATGGTTATTATCCCTCCCCTATTTCTTTTTTTCTAAAGTGTAAGAATTAGAAAGATTTAGTTGTCAAGGAATCCTTGACAGTTCAAAATGGAGGCAAAGGAAAATAAAAAGTAATAAGGTTAAACAGGAAAACATAAAAATTATATAAAATTAACCAATTAAAATGTTAAACTTGGTAAACAGGAAAACATAAAAAAGTAAAAATGTTTTGCAATTAAAAAATATTCCATTATATTTACCATACATAAAGAGTAACAATTCTATTAAAGATACATGAAAATAGCAATATATAACTTTAAAGGTGGAGTCGGCAAGACCTCTATAGCCTTAAATATAGTCTTATCTGCAAAAGATGATTATGGTGTAATAACAAATGATTTTTACTCCCCAATTGAAAAGGTATTACTGGAGTGTACCCAAAAAGCTGGACACCAAGTTAAGCCACTACGAACTTTTCGTAATCATGTGGAGACATATAGTTAATTGTCGAGTGTAATCTTTTTCTATTGTAGAATATTTCTATATATTCAAAA
>Ga0209475_10001072_pt1 | contig 38371 bp, 50 predicted proteins | sample tdDd471_FD_187128 | JGI IMG/M metagenome (GOLD analysis project Ga0209475, IMG submission 187128) | Marine sediment microbial communities from the Atlantic coast under amendment with organic carbon and nitrate - tdDd47.1 (SPAdes)... | ecosystem: Environmental > Aquatic > Marine > Coastal >... | reverse complement strand
AACGGGCAGTCAAGCGGTAAGCTTTACCGGCCTTACGGCGTCTACGACCTACTATGCGCACTACGTGCAGGACGACGCGGCAGCCAACGAGTCGAACGTGGTAAGCTCTGCTAGCTTTACTACTGACGCCTCTGCCGACGTTACGGCCCCTGTGCTGTCCAGCCCTACAGGAAGTGCAAACGGCGCGTATGCCGCGTCCGGCACAGTCAGCACTGATGAGGGTAACGGGACCCTTTACTTCTTGGCATCTGCGAACGCGTCTGAGACGGCGGCCACTATTAAGGCGAGCGGGAGCAGTCAGGCGGTAACTGCGACAGGCTCGCAGTCCGTCGGGTTTGGAGGACTAGCAGCAGAAGGGACTTACTACCTGCACTACGTACAGGACGACGCGGCAGCCAACGAGTCGAACGTAGTGAGCTCTTCCAGCTTTACGACATCGGCTGCGCCTGAAAGCTCTTTGGGATATACTTCCTCAATCACCGCAGGTATTACGTCAGACATCACTGAGGGATTGACACGTGGCTAGTGTGGTAGACATCTGTAACAGGGCGCTGTCTAAACTCGGGCAGATACGCATCACTTCGCTGTCCGATAACAACAAGGCCGCGAAAGCATGTAACCATGCGTATCCATACGTGAGGGACTACGTGCTGCGGACACACCCGTGGAACTGCACGATGGCTCGGGCCACCCTTGCACCACTGTCTACGGCACCTACGCACACCTTCGCGTACGCGTACCAACTGCCCTCGGACTGCTTAAAGCTGCACCACGTGGAGACCCCACTGCAATGGTTCGTCGAGGGCCGGACGATTGCTACCGATGAAGGTGCGACTCTCGAGATCGTGTATCAAAAGCGAGAAGAAGACCCGAACCAGTACGACGTCTCTTTGGTGGAGACGATGGCGGCCCGTCTTGCGTATGAGTTGTGCGAAGAGATGACGCAGAGTAATTCCAAGAAGGACGCAGCGCTGCGTGAGTACCAAATGTGCTTACAGGACGCCCGCGTCAGAGATGCCCAAGAGCAGGGCCGAACTGACCTAGAGGAAGACGACTGGGTCAATGCGAGGTATTAAGTGCCAAAATCAAGTCCGATCATTACGGCGTTCAACGCGGGAGAGTGGAGCCCTAAACTAGAGGGCCGAGTCCAGCAAGAGAAGTACCAGAGCGCTTGTCGAGTCCTAGAGAACTTCATTCCGCAGATCCATGGCAATGCGGAAAAGCGCACGGGCACTCGTTTCGTTGCGGAAGTCAAGAACAGTGCTAATGCAACGCGCTTAATCCCTTTCGAGTTCAGCACCTTGCAGGCCTACGTTCTTGAGTTTGGCGATCAGTACATGCGCGTATACAAGGACAGCGGCGTGGTCGAGTCAAGCCCATCTGTAGCTTATGAAATCTCCACGCCATACGCCTCCGGAGACTTGTCAGGCCTCCAGTTCGCACAATCTGCGGACGTTCTGTACTTAGCACATCGAGAGTATGCGCCTCGAAAACTAAGCCGCACAGGCGACACTTCTTGGACCTTGACGGAGATCGAGTTCGACTGGCCTGCCTTCTTGCCAGACAACGCCGACGAGAGCGTGACAGTGTACGCATCTGCGTCGACCGGTACGTTCAACTTGGTGGCAAGCTCCGCGATTTTCACCGCTGACATGGTCGACGGATATTTCAAATTCAGCGAAAACATCTTCTCTCAGCATGATCTTTGGGAGCCTGGCGCAACTATCTTAGGCGGTGAAACCCGTCGATTCGGCAATAACGTATACTCATCGGCTGCGGGAGGCACTGCGGGCACTCGTCCGCCCATCCACACGGTGGGCACAGAAACGGACGGGAGCATTACGGACTGGGAATACCTTCACTCTGGCTCTGCTTACGTCAAGATCACGGCGTATACGTCAGGCACGCAGGTATCTGCGCAGGGCGTAGGGGCTTTACTGCCTGCGAGCGTCATTGGGTCAGGCAACGCAACGTATCGATGGGCGATTGGTGCTTGGTCCGCAGAAAACGGCTTCCCGTCTTCAGTGACGTTCTACGAGGACAGACTGTTGTGGGCCGGAACGACGAACAACCCGCAAACAATCTGGGGGTCCAAGTCCGGCGACTACGAAAACCACCAAAGCGGCACCAACGACGACGATGCGTACCAGTATACGATCAACACTGACCAAGTGAACGCGATCCAGTGGCTCAGTCCCGAGAAGGTGCTGCTTATCGGGACTCTAGGCGGTGAGTTCGCCATGCGCGCCAGTTCTTTGGACGAGGCGATCACGCCTACAAACGTCCGAGTTAGTGAAGAGACACAGTTCGGCAGTAAAGCACTACGAGCGATGCGAGTCGGCAACGCGACGCTGTTTATCCAGCGTGCAGGCAGAAAGTTGCGTGAGATGAAGTACGATTTTGACAGCGACTCCTACCAAGCGAAAGACATCACTCTATTGTCAGAACATATTACGTCGCCGAGCGTCGCCGAGATGGCCTACCAGGGGCAGCCAAGCCAAATCCTTTGGTGCGTGCGATCAGACGGAGTTTTGCTCGGCTTTACCTACGAGCGCACGGAACAGGTATTCTGCTGGCATCGTCATGTTCTGGGAGGAACAAACGCTAAGGTCAAGTCCGTTGCAGCAATCCCACACCCCGATGGCGACCAAGACCAACTTTGGCTAATCGTCGAGCGCACGATTGACGGCAGCACGGTGCAGTACGTCGAGCACTTGGAGAAGGTTTGGGACACTGCGAATGACATCGAAGACGCGTTCTTTGTTGACTCAGGTCTGACGTATGACGGGTCTGCGGTCACGTCCCTGTCAGGCCTCGACCATCTTGAAGGCGAGACGGTCACTGTATTGGCGGACGGCGCTTCTCACGCATCCAAAGTAGTGTCATCTGGTGCGATTAATCTAGACAGATCTGCGTCGGTGGTCCACGTCGGCCTCGGGTATGACGCCACACTTCAGACTATGCGGATCGAGGCGGGTGCGGCGGACGGAACTGCACAGGGCAAGACTAAGCGACTTACGAACTGCACGGTCAGACTGTATCAAACGGGACCAGGACTCTGGTACGGCGCGAACACCACGGAGATGGACGAGATCAACTTCCGGGAAACATCGATGGCGATGGGGGTCGCAGTCCCGCTGTTCGACGGGGACAAAGGCCCGCTCCCTTGGCCAGAAGGCTACGAACAGGATGCTAGAGTAACTTTGCAACATAGGCTACCATTACCGTGTAGTATTTTGGCGATTATGCCGCAACTTGTGACACAGGATCGATAGATGGGCGTACCAGCGATGGCGATGATGGCAGGGGGGACTCTCCTTGGCATCGCAGGCACTCTCGCACAGGGGGAGGCATCCGCACGCGCTGCGGAATACAACGCTCAGATTGAAGAAGATGCAGGGCGGCGCAGAGCCGACTTGGTGCGAAAGCGCGGACGCAGGGCTCTCGGCACAATGCGAACGTCTATAGCAAAGTCAGGGGTTCGCATGGAGGGCAGCCCGATGGACGCATTCGCAGAGTCGGCGGCTAACATCGAGTTGGACGCCCTGAACGCGATTTACGCAGGCGAGACCAGCGCCACAATGCGCAGGTTTGAGGCGAAATCCGCACGTAAAGGTGCAAGAATCAGTGCTGGGGCGCAACTGCTCTCTGGCGGTGCGCAGACTATTGGCGCAGGTTATCAGACAGGAGTATTTTCGTAATGCCACGCTTTAAAGTCCAAGAACAACAGACGATAGCACAGGCGGCTCCAGCAACTGCGGCGGCTTTTGGGGCCGGAACAGGGGCCGCCATTGCCCAAGCAGGTGGCGCGGTCTCAGACGTGGGCAACGCTCTTGCGGAGATCGAGCAGCGCTCCAAGATGCGGGCGGATGTAATCGACCGAGTACGTCAACAGAACATATTTGAAGAATCTGCGATGGGTCTGCGACAAGAAGTCATGGACACCGAAGACATGTCAGACCCCGCAGTGGTCGGCGTGTTTAAGCAGCGACTAAGTGAGCAGATGAATGCGGTCATGGAGGCACATAAAGGGCTTCCAGGTAGCAAAGAGCAGCTGCGCGCTTCTTTGGAAAACTCCGCAGGGCAGTACATTAAGCAGATCACAGCCGACCAGATCAAAGCGCAACAGTTTATGATCGTCGACAACGTCAAAGGTCTGACCAATCGACTTGCCTCGGTGACAACTGAAGCGCCTGACGTGTTGGAAGACGCGCTAGAAGAGTTGGACGTACGCATTGACGAACTGTCCCCCGCTCTCACCAAGGAGCAGGAGGTAGAGTACCGTCGACAGGGCCGCGAAACGATTTTAACGGGTGCGATAGGCAGCTATCTGGAGCGCGGCGACTACCAATCAGCAAAAGCGCTAATGGACTCGAAACCTTACGCGGAGGCACTCAGCCCTGCCACATCTCGCAAGTTGCGCATGGACGTGGCGGAGCAAGCGTCGGAAGCGCGGGCACAGGAGCAGGCGTTCAACGACAAAGTCGCCAAGTTTACCGCGTTGACTAAGCGAAACTTGACCCCTGAAGAGATGGCGAGAGTCAAGCTTCTGCCCGCCAAGAAAGACATGACTACTGCGGATAAAATCGCAGAGTATGAGCTTGTCACGGGTGAGCCCGCGCCGCAGTCCGTAGTAGACGACATGTATAACATCGACGCAGGTTCTAACTTTGGCAACAGCTTAAGGGGCCGTGCGCTTGAAACGATTAACAGCGGGCTGAATTCGTACTCGCGCGGGACTCTCAGCCAGCAAGAAGCTGTCGAGTTCCAAAGCGCAGTCTACGAGGCATATGGCGTGAAAGAATACACCGACCCGGTGACGGGCGCGCGGACTCGATCTCAGCCATCTATGCCTCCCGCAGTGCGGCAAGCGCTTGAGACGGGGGCTGCAACCTACGGCACCGTCGACCCAGGAGTCATGGGCAGCGAGCCAGCTCCAGCAGGCACTCAGCCCATGGACGCGCTTGAGGGCACCCCGCTTTGGGATGAAGCAGAGTTTGTTTCTGGGCCTTTCAGTGCGGCAGAGCGGACTATTTACGGGCTGACAGGGGAAGGGGACCCAAGAAGCCAGAGAGCCGCGTCAGCAGCTCGATGGTTACAGGAAAACATTGTCCGAGGCATACGCCCCGAAGGGAAAATCGCGGATCAGTACCGACAAGAGCTAATGTCCTTGGTGAATATCGAGCCGAAGGTGTTTGAGAACGACATGGCATACCGCACCAAATTGGCGGACATGGACACCAAGCTGCGCGATCGATTGACAGAGCTGCGGTCCATCGCGGACGGCGAAGTGCCTTCGACGGTACAAGAGCGCCGTGATGCGATTACGCTATCTAACAATATCCAGCAAGCCCTCGCAAGACTACAAGTGCGCAGAGTCAAGACTCCTGACGACGCGATGAAGCTTGCCCCCGGTACTTGGTTTGTAAATCCGAAGGGCGAAGTCTTACAGGTTCCAGAACAGCAAGGCGTGACCGATGGCGAATGAGGCTAACAAAGACGAATGGGCGGACTTTCGAGCCAACGTAAAGGCGGAAGGCATCCCACAGACTGAGGCGGACGACTGGGCACCGTTCAACCCTGCGCGACCTGTCATGGGCGACATGGCTATGGCGGGGCAGCAATTCGCCGCAGGAGCCGCAGAAGGCTCTGGCGGCCTTGCAGGGGGCCTCGCAGGAGCTAAAGCGGCTCTAGCGCTGCCGATACCCCATCCACTGTTAAAAGGGGCGGCGGTGATTGGCGGCGGCGTTGCAGGTCTGTTCGGCGGAAGTGCTTTGGTGAACGAAGCGCTAGACATCGCCGACGTTCCCGCACCAGAAGACTTGCCTCCAGATCAACGTCCGCTTGCGTATGCGTCTCGATCCCTCGGAGGCGCTGTACCTTTTATCGCCGCACCCTATGTGGCAGCACAGCGGGGCGTAGTTCTCACGGACTCAGGAGTCGGGAAGCTCGCAAATCAGATCATACAAACTGCAAAAACTCAGCCCAAAGTATTCGGCGCTGTAGAAGGCGTTGCGGCGATCTCTGCGGCAACGGCGGCAGGGATAGCGGAGGAAGTTGCGCCGGGAGAGACTGGCATCCGTGTTGGCGCGGAAATTACGGCGGGCATGCTCGCACCGGGTGCGCTAACTGTAAAAGCGTATCGGTCAACGTCCCGAGTCGTGCGCAATGTTATCAGCAAGATGTCAGAGTCGTCACGGGAGACGGTAGCCGGTCGCATGTTGACTGAAATGTTTGACAAGGCGGGCGAAGACCCAACTGCCGTGGTCGAAATGCTCAAGATCAACGGCGTCATGGATGAACAGGGTAAGATCCTGGACGAATCCCTGAACAACGCGCAGCGCACAGGCTCCGAAGCCCTTGGTGCGTTGCAGAAATACTTGGCAGACACGAATCCTGAATTCAAAGCAGCGCTCTCCAAGCAAGAACAGGAGTCTCTGGACGCCATGCGCGGGATCATCTCACTGCTGGGCAAGACGGGAGACCCTCAGGCGCTGACGACTGCCGCAGAGATGAAGTCACAGTATGTGCGCTCTCTGCTTCAGGCACTGGTGGATAATAAGACCGACGAAGCCCTGCTTCAGGCGCGCAAGATCTCGGTCGATTCGCCAGAAGCCCGTATGGAGTTGAGCACTGCGACCCGAGACGCCCTGATGAGTGTAGTGTCCGAAGTGCGCAAGACGGAAAGGTCACTATGGGCACAGGTGCCGGACCAAGTGTCGGCAGAGATCAGCAGCCTACAGTCTACGTTCGACGATCTTAAGGCGACTATGTTGCCTGAGTTGGTGAACCAGAAACTGCCGAAAACGGTCGCGAGCTTCTTGTCCAGAAAGGCGGCGGAGGCGAAGGGCTCTGGTTCTGTAATCTTCATCCCTGACGAGTTCCGGTCGGCGCAGCAGCCTTTTGGTATGCCTACGACGGCGACCACGGGGGAGCTGAAGCAGTTGCGGTCTGAGCTGATGGACATGGCGAGGGAGTCCACTAACGCAGGCAACTTTAGCCAAGCGCGCATATACAGCGATTTAGCCGAGGCGGCGCTGGATGACATCGATAAAGCGTTCGCGCAGGCAGGCGATGATGCTTACGACAATGCGCGACGCTTCTCTAAAGAGATGAACGACGTATTCACCCGCTCATTTGTTGGACGCGTCACGGGGCAAGGTAAGTACGGCGACCGTGTGGCTCCTGAGCTGACGCTTCACAAGGCCCTTGCATCCGGTAAAGACGCGGCAGACATTAATTTTCAACAGCTACAGGACGCGACGCAGTTCTTGGATGTGCGAGGCATGGGCACCGACGTGACGCAAGAGTCCGCGCAGGTGGTGCTGGATGCACAAGAGCGCTTTACCCGATTAATGTTCGCAAACGCGGTCGACCCTGTCACAGGGCTCGTCGGCGAGAAGCGATTGAAGACTTTAGTACGTGAAAACGAGGCATTACTGAACCGATTCCCAGAAGTGAAAGAGCAAGTCCACAAAGCGTTGACGTCAGAAGCCGAACGCAAGGCGATGTCGGATTGGGTGGGCGGCAAGCTCAAGGCGGTCGAGCGCATCAAGGCGTTTGAGCAGGCGCTCGGCAAAGACCCGATCACCTTGGCGCAAAGGGCGCTGGCTTCGGCAGACTCCGAGAAAGAGCTGCGCAAGTTGGTCAGTTTAACAAAAGGCGGAGCTGTTGCAGGATTCGACGGAGAGCAGGCCAAGCAAGCGCTATCTGCGTCCGTTCTGGCGGCAGCACGCAGACAGTCTACAGACTCTGACGGGGTGCTCAACTTAGAGCGCTACATGGCGATCTTGACTAAGCCCTCCGGCGTGAAAGGGCCGTCGCCATTGGAGGTTCTGACATCGGCGAAGGTGCTGGATGCAGATCATAAGAAATCCATCGACACCGTGTTGCGTGTCATGGAGAAGATACGCACGTCGCACACGCCTGGTCACGCTTTTGAGTCCGGAGAGAACGTAAGCAACGCTGCTCTGAGTCTTATTGCGCGGATGGCGGGCACGTCAGTCGTCGGGGCAGCAAGCAAAACGGTCACAGGCAAAGGGGCGAGCATCCAAGCGCATGCGGCCGGTGCCAATTTTGCGAACATCATCGCGCAGAAGTTGACCACTGCTAAAGTTGACGACTTGCTTATTCAGGCGCTGAACGATAAAGACTTTTTAGTTAAACTACTACAGAAGGCCGACACACCGGAGGCCGTCGAGATTCAGGCGCGTCAGATTAACGCGTGGCTCATGCAGTCAATGGTGAGTGCAGCAACGTCCGAGGATGAACAATGACAGTTAACACCAGTAACAAGCGAATCGAGTACAGCGGCAGCGGCTCTACGACGGTCTTTGCCTACAACTTCAGAATTCTGGACGAGACGCATCTAGAAGTCATCTTGGTGAGCAGCAGCGGCGTTGAAACAGTCCAGACTCTGACAACGCACTACACCGTAGCAGGTGCGGGTGACGCGGGAGGCGGAGACGTCACTATGGCGACTGCCCCAGCTTCAGGAGAGGCGCTGGTGCTTAGACGAAAGATGCCGTTCACCCAAGACATTGACTACGTGTCAGGAGACCCGTTTCCCGCAGAGACTCACGAGCGGGGCATCGACGAGCGAGTCATGGAGGCCCAAGAGCTGATTGAGATCACGGATCGAGCACTTAAAGCGCCGAAGCAGGACTCTGCCATCGGGGACATGCCTGCGGCTGCTGCGCGAGTCGGCAAGCTGCTTACGTTCGGGACCACAGGAGACCCCGAAGCTACTGCGTACACCAGCGCACAGGTGCAGGCTGCGATTAACGTCGCGTCGAATGCTGGCACTAATGACACTGAATTTATCTTCCACGCGGAAGATAGCGACACATACACCTTGGCCCGTTACTTACAAAATCGGCATGTGGTCAACGTTAAAGATTTCGGGGCCGCAGTGGACGGAGTGACCGAGGACTCGTCTGCTTTCTCAAATGCAGCAACAGCCGCAGGGCTCACTAAAACTATTCTGCTTCCTGAAGGGACCGCCGTCGTTAGCTCGGGAGACTTCTCTCAGTACTCTTTTGTCTGTTTCGGAGACTTTTACTCAGACAACGCTACCGTGAATGTGACAAGACTAGGCTCCAACGCTAACGAAGTCACAGTGTCGGTAGGCTCTGGAGGGGATTTCACCACCATAAACGAAGCCATAGCGCACTTAATCGGTAGATTTCCTACAGCCACACCACAACCGAAAGCTGTCATAAACTTGCGGACAGGCTTCGTAATGGAGGAGCAAGTTTTTGCATGGGGCATAGACCTATCTTGGATTCGTATCACAGGGGATGATGCAGAGACAACTATCGACAGCTCCTACTTAACTGAATCTCCGTCAACGGGGGTTGACAATTACAGTTCAACATATTACCCCGCGTTTGGGGTATATGCCGGAGGGTCCGGGCCTAAGATTGATCAGATGTTTGATATGGGGTTCACTGCGCAAGACCCTACTTTTAGAAATGTAGGGGTCCTCTGCTATGGTCCCGGGTCAAGTATAGAAGTGGGTAGATTATCGGGCATTCGTAGATGTGGCTGGTACGGAGTTCTTGCGAATTTAGGGGCGAGGGTTTTAGCCTATGAGAGTAATTTTAATACAACGTATGGGAGAGGGTTTTTCGCAAATGAGGGTTCCTTGATCTCTGCAAGGGAGTCTACAGCAACGGGTTGTCTGTCCACTGCTTACCATTCCTCAGACGGTAGTCAAATTAATGCAGAACAAGCAGATGGTTCAAACTCTTTGGTCGGATTCTCCACCAATAATGGAGGCAGGATAAATTGTAAAAATGCTACCGCCACCGGATGCCAAGAAGGTGTTTATGCCGGCAATGGCGGTGAGATTTGCGCGGAGGGGGTCACGGCATCCGGCGCCACGGGGGGGAACGGCGTAGGAATTCGGGCTTTTCAGGGCGGGAGAATCGACGCGAGCAACGCAGACGCCAGTGGTTGTGCTAGTTTTGGTATCAGCATAGAGCACGGATCTTGGTGTAACGCCAGGAATGTAAATGCCCAGAAAGGAGGGGCCCCAGACCCCTCAGACGTAAGGGCGCTGACGGGCTCGTGGATTAACTTTGACGGCGGCACTGGCGGCACCTCCGAAGTTGTCAACACCTTAACCAGCAACGGCGTGATATCCTCCTAGGCATGAAAATAAAATAAATGAGGACGTCAAACGTGAGGCCTGTTAACTTCTTCTATGTACACTGCTCTGCCACACCGCCGAACATGGACATCGGTGCGGACGAGATCCGCGATTGGCATGTTAACGACAACGGTTGGTCAGATATTGGCTACCACTGGGTGATCCGGCGCGATGGCGTCATCGAGAAAGGCCGCGACTTAGACGGCGATGGCGAAGTGGACGATGACGCGGGGGCACATGCGTTCGGACACAATGCCGACTCGGTCGGGATCTGTCTTGTTGGCGGGTGGCATGGCGACTTTGACTTCACGCTGGAACAGGTGCAGAGCCTCAAGAGTTTGTGGGATTACTACCGCGCACGCTACAATGGCATTCAGGCCCGAGGGCATCGGGACATTCCAGGGGTGACAAAGACGTGCCCCAACTTTGACGTAAGGAGTCTACTCAATGGCGGACATGACTAACGGGAAGCTGGGGAAATTCCTGAGCATTGAAGTGCTCGGGATGGCAATCTCGCTCATATTTGTGGGGGGCATGGCGTGGGCCTCACTCAATGAGAAGGTGAACGCGTCGCAAGAAGAAACCGCTGCTATCTCCCGTGATATGGTTGAAATGAAGCGAGAGCTTCAGGTCATCAAGACGTCATTGGAGGTGATAAAGCTTGAACAGAAGTACACCGCGAGGGATTTGCAGGAAATTAAGCAGCAAGGCAAAGCCCTCGCGGAAATCCGTAAGCTACTGGAGAAGCAAGAATGAACAACAAAACCACTGTAACTGATCTAAGTCTTGGCGGTGCGCTTGCGTGCCTTCTGCTGTGGGTTCTGGGCTACTTTCAGCCGGAGTTCACTGCTCAACTTCCAACGGGCGGCGAGGCGGCCATCGCGCTGATCTTCACAGGGCTGTTCTCATACATCAAGGAGGCGAAGTCATGAAGCACTGCGTCCTTGTGCTGCTACTACTTTTTAGCGGGTGCAGTCTGTTTGAAGACAAGCCGAATAACGCGACTGCGTTCACGTCTGACCAGATCGTAATGCTGGCGGAGCAGGTGGTGCGGGCGCAAGCTGCGGGCGTACTGTCTGAGGCCGACGGCGACGAGTTTATCGATAAACTAATCTTTGCGAATGGATTGCTCGGAGACACCAGCGCGCTGTTCACCGATCTGGTGGAGTGCGAGGGTGCCGAAAACAAGTACCAGTGTATTGATTTGATTTTACAAGAAGTGGAGGGGGCATTGTGAACGCTCAAGCAATCGTACAGTTAATGCGGGTGCTGGTGCAGCTCGGGATCTCCGTCGAGCAGTATCGTGCCGCAGTGAACAATCCCGACATGTCAGACGAAGAACTGGCAGAGCATATCAACGCCAACACGGACAAGTTGCTTGAATTGCGTGACCGCGACCACTCTTGAGGACTGACTTATGCCTGACTGGTTTCACCTGAAAGATAGACAGACCACTGATGGGGGCTTACGTCTTCAGGTGGACGGCGGCAGGCTGAAAGTGCAACAGACCTTGTCTGACTCCGACTTCGCAGACGTGTATTCGTCAAGTGCGTCGGGGGTGTTTGTCAAAAGTGTGGAAGACTTCCCTGAAGCTGTGGGAGGTGTGATATCGCTGGCGGATGACGCCACATACTTCTTGCTCAATGATGTAGACCTCCTGGGGGCGCGCATAGTCGGAGGGCGCAACTCCGTTTTGATTGGGGGCAGCTCTGAGAACTGCGTCCTGTCCAGCACGGGACTCGACTCTGGCACTGCCCTTGTCAGCAGTGAATTCTCGTTGCCTTGCAGGTTTATGGCATTCAGCCATGGCACCGCGTTGGGCCTGGACGCAGGCGCAAACCCTGATCAAGCAATCGATTGGTTCGGGGTGAACTTTCTTAACTGCGCAACGATTGGCACGATCAAAAATTTCAGTAACGTCATTCTGACAAGTTGCGCTTGGCTGAATTCGTCGGGCATGACTTTCGGCGGGACGATAGGCACCGTAAGCTTGGATAAGTGCCTACTTCAGTCTTTTGACGGCGGGGACGCGATCACAGTCCCTGCAACAGCGGAACTTACCCGACGCTTCCGTGTGATCTACTCAGCGGTGGTCACAGGTTCGGGTTCTATTGGCATTAATGTGTCCGGTAGTGCGACGATCCCCGTAGAAAGCTACATCCTGGACACCATAAACTTCAGCGGGGCTGGCACTGCGACGTCCGGCGTGGCTTACGACGACAACAAGGCCCTTTGGGTGAACTGCGTAGGAGTTAACAACTCGTCTTCCGCAGGTCACATGTATATGCAAAACAACGCCACTGCGACGACGATAGGCGCAACGGGCACGCCTGTAAAGGTGGCAGGCACGACGGTCGTGGGTCCGACGACGGAGAAGTTCACCCATACAGCAAACCGGCTAACATACGCAGGCGCAATACAGCGCCGGTTTCGGGTTTCCGTAGTGAGCAGCTTTTCCGCGGGGTCGAACAACGAAGTTGGCACGTATATCGCGAAAAATGGATCAGTTGTCGACGACAGCGAAACCTACGCTACTGCTAACAGCGCGGGCCGCCTTGAGAACGTCATCGCACAGACCGTGGTGGATTTAGCGGAGAACGACTACGTGGAAGTCTTTGTCGAGAACAATACTGCTGCGACAGACATCACCGTCGAGGCACTGTCCGTCATCATCTCGTCCGTGATTTAGAGGAAGTTTAGCTCGCCAGTAGCCGCTCCGCGTCGATACCGTTCGAGCGACTTCTTCAGGCCTTCTTGGTCGTCGTCTTTGCGCTCTAGGGCATCCACGACGGCGAAGTCCACCGTGTCCCTCGCGAGAATGCGGATGATCGAGACCGGCTTGCTTTGGCCGTTCCGGTTTAGACGACCGTTCATCTGATCGTACAGCTCAAGCGACCAGTTAACTCCGAACCACACCAAGATACTGCCGGATTCCTGCAAGCCATCGACGCCGTGCCCCATAGATGCCGGGTGACCGATCAACAGCTTAATCTCCCCCCTGTTCCATTTGTTGATGACTTTCTCAGTATCCTTTGATGCAGTCTTGGTCAAGTTCACAGGTCGGTACTTCTTAAAGCGTGCCATGATTCGTTCCGCATCTGGAACAAACGAATAGCTGCACAGCACAGGGGCTCCGCCTGCTTCTTCGAGCACTTCCTCCAATGCGTCCAGTTTGGCGTCGTGCAGCGCCTCAGTCTCTCTGGATTCTGAACTCAGAAAGGGAGTCCCGTTGGCGAACTGAAGGCACTTGTTAGACACCGAAGACCTGCTAAATACTTCGATCTCCCTGCCGTTCTCCAACTGGGTGAACATCTCCGCCTCGACATCGTTGTACGCTTTACGTGCGGCAGGCGGCAGATCCACGACCATGTTAGTGACTTTAACTTCAGGCAGGTCTAGATAGTCCTTCGCATCCATCTTTTTGGTGATGTCCGCGATCTTCTTTTCGATGGCCTCTCTGCCCAACTCCGTCGGGGTGTAGTTCCACCCGTTGTAGTCCGAAACAAAGTAATCATTCTTGAAGTGCGTCACGAACTCCCCGAGGCGTTTGCCTCCGTCTACTGCGAGGTACTGGCCGAACAGATCCAGATAGCCGTTTGACGCAGGAGTCCCCGTGAGTCCTGTTCTGTATTTGAAGTGCGGGATGATCTTGCGCCAACCTGTGAACTTGACCTTGAGATGCCCCCCTTTCTGTTTCCGGTCGCGATTGCCGCCCTGCATGCGCAGCGACGTACTGTTCTTCAGCTTCGACACTTCATCATAGACAACCATCTGGAAGGGCAGCGGCTTGCCCTGTGAAAGGTAGTAATGATCCAGCGTCTGCGCCAGCCAATTCATCGCCTCATAATTCACCAAGAATACGTCGGCGTTGGCGAACAGTGCGCGGGTGCGCTTGTCTTTGGTGCCGTGCACGACGCTGAAACGTAGGTGTTTCGTATGGCTCCACTTGCGCGCCTCACGAGCCCACACCGCTTGGATGACTCGCAGCGGGCCGAACACCAAAGTCTTTTGCACTTGTCCTGCGCGCATTCTGTCCACGATGGTGGTCAGCGTGATGGGCGTTTTCCCCAGCCCCATCTGAAGCCATAGCATCGAGTCCGGGTGCTGAAGTTGGTGCAGGACGCACTCGCGCTGGTAGTCGTAGAGCTGTTCAGGATTGAGCATCCCAGCCTCCGACTACTGCGTGTAACGTCGTCCAGCAGCCTGACATGATCGTCGCACTTATCAGGGCATACGCCACTTTCTCCTTATACCAAAGCCCTTCGTTAAAAATTCCCAGCGAGATGACTTCGTGCAGCGCGGTGAGCATGCCAATCCCGAACACCATGGTAAGAAGGCCTGCCATCGTCATTATGATTTTCATGAATGTACCTTTTGTAGTGCGTAGATGAATTCGTCTACTTGTGAATGTCCCGCAAGCGTGACGACTTTCGCGCCATGTGCTTGCAGACGCTCCTGCTCCCTTTCTTGGTGGGACTTCAGCCTGCCGTCGTCCATGGTTTTCAGCTCAACGAACCACACGTCGCCGTTGATGATGACGATGCGGTCCGGCACTCCTGTGCGACCTGGCGACACCCACTTGCGAGTAATGCCTCCGATGGCCTTGATCTGCTCGTCCAGGTATGTCTCGACTTTATTCTCTCTAACACCCATACTTCCCCCTCAAGTATCTGTTGACGGGCGAGTTCAGCCCTTCTTCTGTTTGCTTGCGCAGCTCTTCGGCTTTGCGTTTCTGCCATCGCAGGACGGCCCCGCACTTCGCACCACACGTCGCCCCTTTTCGTTTATGTTCTTTCTTGCACACTTCGCAGATCTTAAACTCGATTATCTTCATGGCTTAGTCCTTGGTATAGTGTTTGCATACGTAGCCGTCTGCGCCGAGCCACATGTCTTGTGCCCAGCTCGGCTGGGTCGTCATGCAGGAGCGAAGCAGTTCTAGCTTCTCGTTCGCCTCTGCGACGTTCTCTTCGCACCCGATCTCGTCGTGAACTTGCAGCACTGGCGTCATGCCGTACTTATCTGCCTCGGTCAGCCCGTGGAACAGGATGTCCATGGCGATTGACTGCACAATGTTCTCGGTGAACAGGCCGGCATGCGCGAAGATGCGGCACCATTGGTTCTTGTCGTTCGTGCCCATGTAGCAGGTGTTGGCGATCTCTTTCGATGCATCCCACGGCGCCGGGCGCATCTGAACGTCGGGTTGGTAGTAGGACAGTGCGCGTCCTGATGGCAGCCAGATGCGCAGGAAATGGTCATCGCGCTCAATGTGCAGCCGGTAGCCGTCCAGCGAGTTGCCGGACTGAATGACGTACTTGACTGCCTTTTCAATCCACCGCCAGAATTCGGGGATCTCGGGGTACATGCCTCTGAACGTGTCCACTGCCGCCCTCGCAGACTCTTCGTCCATGTCCACCCCGTAGCCTTCTGAGTACGCAATCAGACCACGCCAGCCGAGCATATACCCACACCCGAGAACAGGGGGCTTGCTAAAGCTGCGCTGCTCTTTGGTGACTTCCTCGTACAGTATGTTGAAATACTTCATCGCGAAGACACGGTAGCTGTCTCGTCCGGCGCGAAACGTCTCGTCGATTAGGCTGCAATAGCACAGCCATCCCAGCACCACGGACTCTATGGACGTCAGGTCGCAGACGACCAGCGCCTTGCCTTCTGGCGCCTTGATGACGTGCCGGATTGATCCGCCTAAAGTGTCTGCGACAGTTTTGCCGGTCAGTAGCTTGAGGCCCGTGCGCTGGCGTCTTTCGACCAAGCTCACCACGTAATCGATTTGATCCATGCGCAAAAACGCCCGCTTCAGGTTCTGCAACTGAATGCGTCGTCCACTCGTACGGTCGGTGCGTGACGCGCCTTTGAACTGAAACATGCCTCGTGCTCTGCCATCGTCGCAAGTGCCTTTCAGCACGGCAACGTACTTACTCACCGCTTTGGCTTCTTTTTGCAGCCATAAATCTATCGCATGCTTCACGTCTGGCGGTGTTAGCGGAAGCGCGGCGACTTGTGATAGCGTTTCCTTCTGCAAGTTGTCCACTTCGCAATTGCGCGACTGTAGCCAAGCTGCGAAGGGCTCGCGGGTGACTTTGCCCAAGCCTGTGACGTTCTTCAGCGCTTGCGTCAGGTCGACTTTTTCATCGTCCCACATCTCGACGGCACCGTGCGCCATGTCGGTATTCATGGGCACACCGCGGTCATTGATCTTCTGGTCCAGTGCGTAGCGATCCCAGTCCCACTGCGCCATTGTCGGGAACTGCCGGAGCCAATGCCACAACTGCCGCTCGACCTTTACGTCTTGTCGGCAGTAGTTGCAGAATTCATCCCACTCCGCCGCCCGGTTAATGTGGTCGTACCATGTCGCTTTGTGATTCTTTGGTGCGGGGGTGCAGAACAAGTTAATCAACTGGCCGCCGCGTTTATCTTTTTTCTCCAGCCCTATTGCACTGAGGATCTGATCAAGGCCCCCTGCGAAGCCTAAGTAGTACGCCTCGATCATGGTGCAGCGCCAGTTCTGGATCGGAGTAAATAGCCCGAGCACGTGTTCGGTGATCAGGCGCTCGAATGTCGCGTTGAACGCAACGTTGGTGTACTCCGGGCTGAGAATGTAGCCTGCCAGCTCGACCGGCAAGGGCTCCTTGTGGGGCTCCCATAAGTTGACGGGACCGTCGTTCACCGCCCAGCCAAGCATAAGCACCCGAGTAGATTCGTGCATCGCGTACTTGTGCGCGCCTGCCGTGCGCAGATCGATCTCGCTGCGCGTCTCATAGTCCAAGTGCAGCCTATTCATCGATAACTTCTCGAACGTGTACGATCTCGCACGCGTCTCCCTGCGCCAGACGAGCCTTCTTCATGTCCCGAGCTCCCTCCTGCTTCCACCACACGCTTGCGGGAGCGGTCGAGCTGAGGCTCACTACCAGCCAAAATTCCCGCTGCACAGGCTTCACTCGGTGCTTTGAGTAGGTGAAGTTGAACGTCCGATTCGCACCTCGGTCGGCTTCTTTGTTGAACTCCTGAACTTTTCCGTCCTTAAAGTTCTCGACGTTGGTGACGACTTGAATCGTCTTCCCGTCGCGATACGCCTGCATTACTTCGATTTGTTCGTCGATATTCATGGTTGACTCCGGTAAAAAGGACGCGGCCCCCACCACAGAAGCCGCGCCAATAGGGAACTTATTCTGGCTTCTGCCCAAAGTACATGCCATAGGTGTGACGCTCTGCTATTCCTTGGAGCGCTTTCATGCCTTCGGCCACCGCGTTAGCAATTGCTTGTACTTCGGGCGAGTCTCCGCACTCAATGTGACAGTTCGAGACTGACACACCGTTGGTGTTCGAGCGGTACTCTTCTAGAAGAACTTCTGCGGCGTGCAGCTTTTCCTCAAGTTCTGCTTTTGTAACCATGAGGCCTCCTACGCGAAGCTCGGGCGGATTGCTACGCCCTGCGCGATCATCTGCTCGTCAGTCCAGCCTGCCGCAGTGTACTGCTCGTATGTCGCCCCGTTCGCCGCTGCCGTCATCACCAATCCCGGAGCTGGTGCTGCTGGTGCTGCTGGTGCTGCTGGTGCTGCTGGTGCTGCTGGTGCTGCTGGTGCTGCTGGTGCTGCTGCTGGTGCTGCTGCTGGTGCTGCTGGTGCTGCTGGTGCTGCTGGTGCTGCTGGTGCTGCTGGTGCTGCTGGTGCTGCTGGTGCTGCTGCTGGTGCTTGCGGTGCGGTGCCGCCGACATCGCCGAACATCTGCTCTGCCGTAGGTCGATTGTCGAGACGACCAAGTGGCCCTTCTTGCCCCGTCAGCATGACCCCGTTCAGACCTGCGCCAACGCCCTTACTGGTGGGCAGGTCGTACGTGAACGTGTTGATCTGCACCCACGCCATCGCGCCAGGGTAGGCAAGTGACGGATCAAGCACGGGCTGCATGTTCGCATCGACGACGATAGGCTTTTGATCCGCCTTCGATGTCGCGCTGATCACCATGTAATTGTGCAGTTCCGGATTGTCCGGGTTCTCAACTGCGCAGTCTTTCAAGCAGACTTTGCCCTTAGCCGGGAATCCCGTCGGCCACTTGTTCGCCTTCTCAGTGTCGATAGCCTGCTGAATCTGTGCCAGTTGCGGATCGTTCTTGGCGACCAACACCGCACAACTGAACTTCGGATCATCTCCCTGCTGCACTGCGCGTGCCTGGAAAATGTGCGGGAAAGATAAAATGCCATGTATTTTGAGTTGCATAATTGTGTCCTTATAGGAATGAAAGTGGTTTGACTTCTTGCACGTCAGCGAACATCTGCTCAGCAGTCTGCTGCTTTCGTGCGACTTTGGTTAGTTTCAATTTGCCTGCCTTGAATGAAACTAGCTCCTCCTCGACGCGCTGTTTCTGCGACTTGGAAAGCTTGTCATCCGGCAGCCCTAAGATCTGCGCAGGAGAGGCCAGCTTGCGTGGGTAAATGTCGTCCTTGGTGAGACGTTTACCTTTGAGCTTTTTCTCCACGGTTTCGGCGTCTTCATTCCAGACGCGTGACCCTCGACCCGGCTGCATCGCGTAGCCTGGGATCTCGACCCCGCTCTCGATGCGCTCTTCTGCTTCTTTTCGGAGTTGATCGAAGACGGAGAGGAACGCATCCTCTGCATCGAGCACGTCCGCAAGCGTTGTGTCGTCCAGCGCCTTTACGTCCGTGAGCCCCTTCTGTACTGCCTCGAACAGACTTAAGCTATTGCTGTCTGAATTTTCGGTAGTCATAAAATTCACCTTTTCGATTGCTTCATCCAGCGCTGCGGTACAGTCTCCGCCTCGCTTAGGGTTCGCTTTGCACCACAGGCACCACTCACCGGGTACGCAGGGTGCGTTCGGGTCGTCGGTGAGTCGTGCAGCTTCTACCAGCTTCTCCACTCTCGACATTACCGCTTGCGCAGAGCAGTCGTAAGGGCGTATCGGCTTGCTAGTCTTCGGCTGCACAATCGTCATGCGACATCCGCCGACGCGATCCGTGCGAAACGGACGGACAAACTCCGGCCCGCTTCCGACATAGGCGCGCATCTGCCCTGCGCAGTATGAAAGAAGCTGCGAGTTGTCGACTTCATCCACCCATCCGCGACCGTCTTTGTAGTCGATGATCTCGATGAAGTGCAGCCCGCCCGCAGGATTTAGCGCGGTAATCGTAATGTCCACCGTGCCCCACCAATCCGTGCGACCAAACATGCCCCCGACGTCTGCCTTCGCCTCCGCCTGCACATTGACAAGGGCGTTCGGGAACGTGTCTTTCAGCTCTTTCACGCGGCGTTTGACGTAGTCCAGGCAGACCTGCACCCGCTCTGCCCGCGCATCGTCAACGAGCCATCCTTCCGGCTTCTCTGGGTGGTCGACTCCTATCAATTCGTACTGGCGAGCGTCGGCCCCGTCTGTTAAGCACATCTCAAGCAGCAGATGCGACCCTGTGCCGTCAACCGCTGCCTCGCCCGATACGTCAGGAAAGCGGGCTTCCTCGCGCACGGAGCCGGGGCAGTGCGGCCACCGGCGGTTGCTTGGTCCTAGTCTCGCGTGACTCATAGCTGCGCTACCTGGTCAAGCAGCTCTTGGTACTTCTCCGCAGGGAGCTGCTGTAAGCCGTCTACACCGAAAGACTGTTTCATAATCTCAACGATCTTCGGGTAGCCCTCGACGCCTGCATCCGTGAGCCGCTTCACTTCTGCGATCAGGCGCTCGTTCATCTGCTCAAGAGTCAGCGCGACCTGCGCTGCGGGTGCTGCGGGTGCTGCGGGTGCTGCGGGTGCTGCTGGGGGTGCCTCAACAGGAGGGGCAGCCATCTGAGTCGCTGGCGCAGCCGGTTGGGGTGCCGCAACAGGGGCAGGCGCCTGTGGCTTTGGGGCGACGGTGGGTTCTGCGGCCTGCACAGTCTCCACTGCACACCCAATGTGCTCCACTTTTGCCGCCAAACCTTGCAGCACGTCAAGCGTTGCTTCCGTTGCGACTGCGATACGCTCTAGTTGTTGTTCAATGCTCATAAAGTTCTCCAAGTTCACGTTTTTGATCTTCAGTGGGGACGATGCGTAAGCGCCCGTCGTTATATGCTGAGATGATTTCTCGGATAAAATGCGGGTAAGGCTTGCGCAGTTGTCGCTCAGATTTCTGAATAAAAATCTCAAGCTCTTGACTGCTCACTTTCACCCGCAGATCCCCATTCAGTTCTGCCATGTGCGTTTCCTCGTTTTTCAGTTCGCAGGGTAAAGTTAGGGAATAAAATGGCGCTTGTCAACATAAAAGTTTGACAAAATGGAATTAGGGAGTCTAAGATGGGGTCAATGCTAAATAATGTCGAGGTAACCAAATATGACTTTAAAAGCATACCGAAACCTTACTAAAGAAGAGTTAAAAGAAGCGGATCATTACGCAGAAACAGGTAATACCGCTGGGCTTAACCGAATGAAAAGGCTGAGTGCTGAGCGCGAAACTAAAAGTATCACTTTGCCTTTAAAAATGTCTGAGCGCGAACTGGATGAACGAATTAATAAAGGCATGAATGATCAACCCAAGTACGCCTGTAATTCAAATTTTTACCTTTCTCGTTTTGATAAGGCTAAGCTCCACCCAACAGCAAAAGCTCTCTTACTTTCTTTGGGCCTTGTGGAACTTACTGATGGCGATCTGTAAAGCAAATTTGTCGCTTAAGGAGACAGCAGAATGAGCATAAAAACCAAGTACACCACTCTCGTTTTTAAGAGTGAGACGAAAGAGGGTCACAATATTGTAGGCAAATATGCTCAGAGCGATCTATGCCGCGCCTGGTCTCTTGATCATGAAATTCTGCGACTTGAGCTAATAGAAAAAGCGCTTGATGAAAACGACATCGAGAAGGCGAAAAGCTATATCAGTCAAGTTGATGTAGCTCAATTCGAGTCAGATTTACAAAGCTAGATAGTTAATTTGTCGCGAGGAAAAATTAAATGGCAGATGTGATAAACCTTTCTTCAAGCTTGCGATTAGAGCCAAAACGCTCAAGGGGTTTCTGTCGCTGCACAAACGTTTTCGTTGTTGAAGATACACGAATGCTTCAATGCCAGAGTTGCGAAAAGATTATCGACCCATTTGATTTTTTGATGCGCGAAGCAAAACAGCAACAAAGTTTCGTTTTTCAGGTTGGACACTTAAAGCATGAGAGAGATCAACTGCACAAAGAGGTCGAAGAGTTGAAGCGCGTGAGGCGCAACTTAAAAGCTCAAGTGAAACGGGCTAGAACGTAATTTTGTCGTATTCGCTATTTGAGTTTTTAATAAAAAGTTACTAGCATGAGGGTGCGGCTTACATCGGTTTGGCCACCGGTGGACAGCCCTTTGACCAGGTTGCCGCGCTTCCTTTTCACAATGGTCATATAATAAGGTCAACGCATGAATCAGGAATTTTTGACAGCTATATTCGGGGAGAATGCCCCCTGGTCCCACGTCACATCTTTCGCATATCCACCCGATGACATACCAACCGACCGCCATATGCAGGCGTGGAAGGGTGACTATGCTTGCCGCGCTCAAATCGAGCCGGACACGAATCAATACTTCACGATCTCGCTGTTTTACGCGGACGAGAACGGACACGCCAGACGCCGCAAGGCGCTATTCAGGCAGACTAACTGCATCGTTCTGGACGACGTTAAAGAAAAACTGTCCGTTGAGGCCTGCCAGCGCCTGCCGGCCCCTTCTTGGGTGCTAGAGACGAGCGAAGGCTCCGAGCAGTGGGGGTACATCCTCGCAACTCCATGTACAGATCGAGCCAGAGTGGAGAACCTTCTGGACGGCCTCGTTGCGCAAGGCCTCGCGCCAGACGGGAAAGATCCCGGCATGAAAGGCGTGACGCGTTACGTGAGGCTGCCTGACGGCATCAACAACAAGCGCAGCAAGGGGCTTTTTAAGTGTCGACTGACGACATGGTCGCCCTTCCAGCGCGTCACCCTTGAGCAGCTTGCCGCGCCGTTCTGCGTCGATCTGGATGCACAGCGACGGGACACCCGTGTTGACGGTGCCGCAGACGTGGCGGATCACCCGTTATTAAGTGTTGAACAGATTCAGGTTAAAGAGGTACGCAGCGATGGTAGATTTGATATTACTTGTCCTTGGGTGGGTGAGCACACTGACCATATTGACAATGGTGCGGCCATCTTCACGAACGCTGACGGAAGCTTCGGCTTTAAATGCCACCACGGTGCTTGTCAGTCTCGGACTGGTGCTGATCTGCTGGCTTATATCCGCACTTTTAGACCAAGCTTTGACACCGAGCTTAGGACTTGGCAGCTTTGCCGCGACGTTGCGGGGGTAGCGCCTCCGCCAGCGTCGGCTCCGGCCGTCCCTCCGCCGCCTATGGTGAGCTTTTTGCCCGACACACCCGCGCAGGTAGCGAAGGCAGACCCGCTTGACTCAATGCTGGACAGACTCCGGCGAGAGCGGCCTACGAGTCAGGAAGCGCGCGACACTGCCGCGTTGATCCTGAAGCACGTCGACTCCATGCCAAAGATCGACCAAAAAGTCTGGCATGATCAGGTGCGGGATCTGATGGACTGGAACGCGCAGGCATTCAAGGACATACTCACCGATCTTAGAAAGCAGTGGTACGGTGAGCGAGCAAAAACTGCCGACTTTTACGACGCGCTGGTCTACGTGCGCGACATCAATCAGTTTTATGACCGACACACGCGCATTTTCTACACTGCCGAGGCGATGCAGAACAGCTATTGCGATCAGGACGCAGAAGCCCGCAAAAGCGCATTGCAAGAAGGCCTTGTGAAAAAGGTAGATCATCTCGACTATGCACCGAAACAGCCTCAGATCTTCCAGCATAAGGGCAAGACGTACGGCAACACATGGAGCGACGAGAGCCAAGAAGCGGGCGCGCCGGGCGACTGTAGCTGGTGGCTCGATCACTGGGACGTGCTCGACTGGGGCGAGAATAAGGAGCATATGCTCAACTGGATGGCCTACACGCTTCAGCACCCAGAACACAAGATCAATCACGCGTTAATACTTTCTGGCGGTGAGGGGTGCGGCAAAGACTTCCTGTTATATCCGCTCATCAAAGCGATGGGTGACAATGCGGAAGTGATCAGCGGGGAAGAACTGCTGGAAGGCTTCAACGAGTACCTACTCAGCACCAAGTACCTGCACATTAACGAGATCGAGCTGGGTGACTACAAAGACGCGAAGAAGATTGCCGCGAAGCTGAAGCCGATGGCAAGCGCTCCGCCGGAGACGATCCCTATAAACAGGAAAGGCATCTCACGGGTGAGCGTGCGCAATATTGTCAATTGCACGATGACATCCAATTCCATCATCCCCATCAGGCTCGACGGAAGCAGCCGCCGGTACTATGCGGTGTGGTCAGACTTCAACCCGCGCGACGCACGGGGCGACATGCTGCCCGCTTGGCGTGACTATTGGTGCCAGCGATGGGACTGGATGCACGGCGACGGGTGGAAAGCTTGCGTTGATCATCTGATGAAGCGAGACTTGCGCGGGTTCAATCCGTTCGCGCAGCCACCGAAAACGGAGCACACCCGCGAGATTCAGGAGCAGTCCAAGTCTCCAATGCTTCAGACTATCGAGACCTTCATCCGTAAGAAACACGGCATTTTCTGCTGTGACCTGCTTAGCGCGCAGGACATGGAAGACATATTACGCCATGGCGCGCTGTTTAGTTCCGACATGCAGCTAGATGGAAAGTTCTTCACACGCCAGCGCATAGGGCGAGAACTGCGAGAAAGCGGCATCTATCGACAGGTGAAGACGCGCGACGTGCGCTTGTGGGTGGTGCGTAATCCTGAGAAATACGCAGGGATGGCACCCGCGACGGTGCTGGAAGCCTACACCGTGCAGATACAGAAGGCCCGACGAGATGCCGGGCTCAAGGCGGTCAGTTGACCGCTTCAAATGTTTTGCTTTTGCAGGAAGCTAGGCATCGGCTCCGGCGCGTCCTTCTCACGCTGAAGATCCAGCACCAAGTCATAGAACTCGGCCTTCCGGGACTTATGCACCCAGGCCGAGACGCGCTCAAGGCCGGCCTCTTTCTGCTTCTCTCGATACTTCTTCTGACGTTCTGCTGTGCTCACTCGATAACCTCTCTGAATGTTTTGATCGCGCTCTTGCCTAGTCCGTGCGCTCTACAGATTTCTTCTGCATCTTCACGGCTGAGTGCAAGTAAAAGTCTACCGCCGGGACATGAGACGGTGTAGACGTGCTCAGGTTCACGTTTGATGCGGTATATGCACTCACAGTGTAGATTCAGACTCATATCGGGGTCTTTTGCCACCCAATGCCCCGGCGTAGGGCCGCCGGGTCTCCAGTATTCGACGGTCTCTCCACATAGCAAGGCGCGGCATAGTTCGAGCTGTTCCTCTAGCTCCAGATCTTTAAATTTCTTCATTAGTGTTTCTCCGGATTTGGTAACTTGTGGTTGTTCATAAAATGCACCTGATGGATGCAATTGAGCACGTCTATCGTCTCGCGTGTCAGCCGGTCCTGTCCGATCACAAATCCGCGAGCCTCAAGGTATGCTTGTCTATCCTTCATCCGGTTCCAGCCTTTGGAGTGGTGCACATCAAGCCAGGCATAAAAGTCTGTAGAGATGCATGGCACCGCCGGCGGGTTCAACGCCTCTATCGTGACTTGTCGAGCGAACAGTGCGTATACTTCGCTCGCATTCGGCCAGGTGTGGCCGGGTAGCAGGTTCAGCAAGACGCGCTCCTCTCCGCGCCACTCTGACGCCATCGGGGCCGAAAAGCCATCCTTGTCGAAGCGCTCAAAGCCGATGATACGGCCGACGCCGTGCGGGGTCTGTAGATACTGGCCGACGTGCAGCTTAATGGTGTTCATGATCGTTCTCCCTTCTCGATTTCTTTCGCGAGCACGGGGAAACGTGCCAGCAGCTTGCGTGCGTGGTAAGAATCGACCCCGATGGCCTTCAACTCTTCACCAAGCGCAACTTCCCGTCGGCCCTGCGCGGTGTACTCCGTTCTGCTGAACTGGCTGCGCATGTATTCAACGCCGTCTACCTTGAAATAAATCCCGTAGCAGATCTCGTGGTCCGTCTCCAGCGCGACACGCTCGCCGACCAGTTCGACGTGCTCACCCATGGGCACATAGATCTCTATGGTTTTCCCGCCAAAGTCCGCTCCTGGTGACGCGGTGAACGCGTCGCCCTTGCTCAAGTCAATCTTGCGAGCGTTTCGGAATTCCAAAGACTCCAGGTATTCGCAGGGCGTCTTGCTCGATCCGTACGACGAGAGCCAGCCTTGTTCATGTCGGATCTGCACGCCGTCCGCGTTGTAAAAGTTAATTGCGCGGACCTGGCGCCCGCCTATGTAATAAGGATTCATGATTGATTCAGTTGTAAGTTTCATTGTGTAGCCTCGTTTGAATAGTCGATTGTAATAAACCAAAGCGCGCCCAGTCGCACCAGCTGGACGGACTTAGCGCCCGCCGTGACGTGTGAGCAGGCAGCAAGCCAGCTCGATTCGATTGCAGTCAGTTTCATACGCTCGCCCCTGTTGGCTCTGCTGGCGATGTCTCAATAGTCAGGAAGATCAGCGCTTTGTACTTGCTCCACCACCCCAGCGCCTTCTCGTCCATCTTTTGAATCTCGGAATCTGTGAACGTGCGCCACTCGTCTATGGTGTGGTTCTGGCATCCAATCTGCAGCCGCTCCGCCGTGTATGTCACCGGCCACTCTTCAAGCTGCAAAGACTTAATTTGCTCCATGTTGCCGACGCCCCCGTTAAGGTTAGCGCCGCGCAGGTTAGCACTGCTCAGGTTAGCGTTGCGCAGGTCAGCGTCGCTCAGGTTAGCGCCGCGCAGGTTAGCACTGCTCAGGTTAGCGTTGCGCAGGTCAGCGTCGCTCAGGTCAGCGCCGCGCAGGTCAGCACAGTACAGGTTAGCACTGCTCAGGTCAGCACAGTACAGGTTAGCGCCGATCAGGTCAGCGCGGCTCAGGTTAGCGCCGATCAGGTCAGCGCGGCTCAGGTCAGCGCCGATCAGGTCAGCGCGGCTCAGGTTAGCACAGTACAGGTTAGCACTGCTCAGGTCAGCGTCGCTCAGGTCAGCGTCGCGCAGGCTAGCGCCGCGCAGGTTAGCGTCGCGCAGGCTAGCGCCGCGCAGGTTAGCACGTTCGCCTCCCTCACCGCATAACCATTTGGCGTGGCTCTCTAGTATTGTTTTCAGTTCTTCAGGTTGAATGGTTCTCATGGTGTATTGCTCCAAGTGGCGGACTACTTGCGTAGTCCTGGATGTGTTTTTAGTTTGCGCTGAAAATTCGGTAACGTCTTCGCCTTCTCAAAGCGTCGCGCCAGCGCCTCGCGGGCTTCTTTATTGTTGTCACACCGTACGATCATGCCGCACGGCAGTTTTAGCTCGAACCGCTCAGAGATGCAGCTGTGGTCTCTGATCAGTTGCGCGGCTTCTCTCCTTTCTGCGGGTTTCACACGCTCGCCTCCGCATAGACTCTGATATAGTGGCAGGGTCTCACCATGCCTGAAACCTCACACCGCTCAATCTCGCGGTAGTGGGTCGTGTAGGTGAAACCTGCATCCGGCGGGAATTTCTCCAGCCAAACACCGATTAGATGTTGCTGAGTCTCGCCAAGGTCCGACTGGTCGCCTGAGATCAGCGCGTCTAGGTAGAGCGCGCCTACTGGCGCATAATGTATCTCTTTAATTAGTTTCATAATCATCACCGTGCGGTCAAGGGTCTTTGTGTGGTGTTCTAGTTAATCCTGACGATACCGTTTCGAGGGCCAACTTCATACACGCGTGACTCATTCCAGTTATTAGCGAACAGTTCTATATGCGCGCTACTGGTGTCTGTTCCGAATCTATCACATTCACGCACATAGCTTTTAAAGTCGTCTAAAGCTTCTTTGATAGATTGTGCGGAACACTCGTTGATACCTGCTATTTCTCCAAGAGTTCCAGACTGAATAAAGTATGTAACTCGCATTGGCGGCCTCCGCCGTGTTGGTTGTCGTGGTTGAGTCTTAATAGTAGGCGTGAGTGGTAACGGATGCAAGTGCTTTTTATGCGTGAGTGGTCACATTTTTGTAAGAGTTTGTAACTGCGGCTCGTTCGCGCCACAAATGCGAGGGATTCTTGAATAGATTGGAGTGTGACGAAATGAAGCAGTTTTTACTGGATGGATATACAGGTGAGTGGTAACGGAGAGAGCGCGAGAGGGCGCGAGAGGACGATCGAAATTCTTTATAATACAACGATAACATTTTGTTACTGTCTCGTGAGGACGATGTTTTTTCCTTATAAATCAAATACATCGTTGTAAAATAGCTGATTTTGCGAAAAAACTAGCAAGATGACGATTTAACATAGTAAAACTGTTCGGTGCTAACATTCAGAAAGTGTGCCGCCACGGTGAAAAGCGTGAGCGGTGACGCTTTTGTAACAATGCGTAACTGCGTGACCACTCACGTTACCAGTAACGCCCGCACACTGTTAGAGGTAACAAGATGCGCAAAAAATCACACTTAGAAGCAATGACGGGGTTGGACTCTCAGCGTGCGCTCTTCGTCATTGAGCTGTTAAAGGACCATGACCCGGTGAGAGCGGGCCGAGCCTGCGGCATTGCCCCAGACGAGGCCTATGCCATGAGCAATGAACCGTGCGTTCGTGCGCAGGTCGATAGGGTACTAGGGGAAAGACTAGAAGACGCTGTAATCGACGCTCAATGGCTCCTGGGGGAGCTGCGAGACAATCACGACATCGCCAGGCAAACCGGCGCAATCGCTGCCAGCAATAAAGCGCTTGAGCTAATTGCCAAGCATGTAGACGTGGACGCCTTTGCATCAAGTAAGCTAGAGCACTCCGGTGAGCTGGGCCTCACGGTTGCAGTGAAGCGCTACAGCGATGACGCAGTGATCGAGGGGGAAGTGACGCAGGAAGAAGCGCTGCCTGGTAGCACGGACGCATTGACGCAGGAAGAAGCGCGCGAGGAGGGCATGACGAAGGGGGGCGGGGGCCCCACGGCGGCGGGCGGCGGCTGCGTAAGCTTCCTCTAAAATTCTGCCGTGCTACAATTAAGAAAAGTGTTCTGATTCATGGCGGTCTGAGGAAGCAATATGTCGCGCACTATAGAAATCCCGAATAAGGTTGCGCCTCCGAGGCATCTCCACTACACTGATGCCATATGCAGGAGGAAACCCCGTATGCCGGCAGCAATTGATATGACAGGAGAGCGCTATGGGAGGCTTGTCGCACTCTATAAAGCAGACCCTAAAGCCGGACGAACGTGCTGGGTCTTCCGGTGTGACTGTGGAGTTGAGAAAGCAATTGATGCTGCACATGTCAGGTACGGCCGAATCAAGTCTTGCGGGTGTCTTGCCTCAGATCTTGCCTCAGAACACGCCAGAGCCCACCTCGGTAAGTTTGCAGGACATAACAAAACGCATGGACGATCTAAAGATCCTGTTTACTTCGTGTGGAAGGCCATGCACCAGCGATGCAATAACCCCAACCGCGCCGACTACAAGTATTACGGTGCCAGGGGGGTCAGGGTCTGTGAGCGGTGGTCTTCGTTTACCAATTTCATCCAAGACATGGGCGAACGCCCAGACAATCTCACAATCGAGCGCATAGACACCGATGGTGACTATGAGCCATCCAACTGTAAATGGGCTACATGGAAAGAGCAGCAGAACAACCGGAGGAACACCGATGGGTAATACGATAGAGATCCCCAATGCATGGGATCCTCGCCCGTATCAGCGGGCTTTGTGGGACGCATTAGAGGGAGGGACGAAGCGCGCAGTTGCCGTATGGCATCGGCGCGCTGGCTGACCCTGCGGGGTCAGTAACTAGGAAAAGATAGCCTCTCACTGAACTGGACGGCGGCACAGGCTTTCCAACGGGTGGGTGTGTATTGGCACATGGCGCCGACACAGAAGCAGGTGCGCAAGATCGTCTGGGATAACATCGACGGCCAAGGGCGCAGAATCATTGATCAGGTGTTCCCGCCGGAGCTGCGCGCAGGTCAGAAAGATAACGAGATGCAGATCACGTTGAAGAACGGCTCGATCTGGCAGTGCGTCGGGTCGGACAACTACGACTCGCTGGTCGGCTCTAACCCGGTGGGCGTGGTGTTCTCGGAGTTCTCCATTGCGGACCCGAAGGCGTGGGACTACGTGCGTCCGATCTTGGCGGAGAACGGAGGGTGGGCGCTGTTCATCTATACGCCTCGCGGGCCGAACCACGGCAAAGAGCTGTACGACATGGCGTGCAACGATCCGGACTGGTTCGCGCAGATCCTGAGCGTTGACGACACTGGGGTGCCGATTGACGTCGAGGCGGAGCGGCGAGCAGGCATGAGTGAGGCCATGATCGATCAGGAGTTCTTTTGTAGCTTCAGCGGGATCGTGGACGGGTCGTATTACGGCAAGCTGGTGCAGGCAGCACGGCAGGAGGGGCGCATCACGAGAGTGCCACACGAGCCGACGTTGCCGGTGGAGGTGGCGTTCGACTTGGGCGTCAGTGACGACACTGCGCTGTGGTTCTATCAGCGGGTCGGGCTGGAGTTTCGGATACTTGAGTATTATGAGAACCGAGGGTGCGGCATCGATCACTATGCGCAGTACGTTAAGAGCAAGCCGTACGTGTACCACCAGTTTAACTTGCCGCACGATGCAGGGCACGTCCAGCTCGCGACGGGCAAGAGTATCTCGAAGCAGTTTCAGGCGCTGACGGGGGTGCGGTGCAACGTGTCGCCGAGGGAGCAGAACCTGTCTGATGAGGTGGGCATCCAAGCAGTGCGGGACCTGCTGCCCAAGTGCTACTTCGACTACGAGGGGTGCAAGGACGGACTGAAGAAGTTGGAGCTTTATAGACGGCAGTATGACGAGAAGCGGGAGGTGTTCAAGGACAGGCCCCTGCATGACTTCACGTCACACGCAGCAGACGCGTTCCGGGAGCTGGCGAAGTCGGCCAAGCTGGTGAGCGCGTCGGTGGCGTTGCGGGGCGGGGCATACGAGGCGGCACCGATGGATGCCGTGGCAGACGGTGACTATGACATCTTTGGTTGATTATTATGCGATATAGAGTAAGATTGATGCAGAAGAGCGCTCAGGCCGACGCGTGGGGGTTGATTCAGGACTGGGGGCACCCGGTCGCAGTCGAGGACTTCGGCGAGTGTGTCATGTTCCGTGTGGGCGACGACGCAGCGTTCTTCTGGTTTGAATGGTTGACTGATGTTGATGTGCTTTTGCACATGGCCGCAGCCCCTTCGTCGAGAGGTTTGTTTTTCACGAAGCATGTACTCCAAGGCATGTATTGGGCTGCGGAACTTTTTGGCGCGGTGAACCTTTGGGTCGTGACAGACTTGCGCGACGTGAACGAATACGTGCAACGTCTCGGGTGGGAGTATGACGAGGCCATGCAGGGCTGGTACAAGAGGATCGTCTAATGAGTAACGCAGTCAAAACGATTAAGAAAGCCGTCACAAAGCCGCATGAAGCCTTAGCGGCTCTTAACCCGGCAACCGCAGTTCCGGTCGCGGCTCGCAAAGGCGCCGAAGAGCTGGGCCGTGCAGCCAAAGACTTAGGCGAGTCCATGGCTCCTGATATTAATTTCCCTGAACCGCCAGTACAGGCAGACTTGAGTCAGGCGTCAGAAGAAGCGCGACGCAGGCAGGCACGGCGAGGCGGGCGGGCGTCCACCATCTTGACATCCCCAAGCGGAGCAGGCGGTGGGGCGAGCATAGGCACCAAGACACTTCTGGGGCAGTAAATGAACGACGACAAAGCGCAGGCGCTGATCCGAGAGTTTGAGTTGCTGCGCGGCAGTCGCGGCACCTGGGAGAACCATTGGCAGGAGATCGCAGAGCGAGTAATGCCTCGGGCCGATACCTTCCACAATCTTCGCCAGACCAAAGGCGAGAAGAAGACTGAGAAAATTTTCGATTCCACTGCGGTGATCGCGCTTGAGCGTTTCGCGTCCGCGATGGAGTCAATGCTAACCCCTCGTAATTCCAAATGGCACGGACTCCGTGCATCCAGTCCGGAGTTGAATCAGGATCACGACGTCAAGTTGTGGTTCGAGGAAGTCACGCGGCTGCTGTTTGCGTACCGGTACAGCCCCAAGGCTAACTTTGCGTCCCAGACGCATGAGACGTATATGCAGCTCGGCGCCTTCGGGTCGGGGTCGCTGTTTGTAGATGAGAACACGCGCGGAGGCATCCGCTACCGATCAATTCACTTAGGCGAGATCTACTACGCAGAAGACCACCAGGGCACGGTGAACCGAGCGTATCGGTGCTTCCAGATGCAGGCGCAGGCTGCACAGCAGAAGCCGGAGTGGGAAGGCAAGCTGCCCGAGAAGATCGCGAAGGCAAAGAACCCTTTTGAAGAATTTGAATTTCTGCATGTCGTCATGCCACGCGAGGACTACGACCCGACGCGGGCAGACTTTAAAGGCATGGAGTTTGCATCCTACTACATCGCAGTAGAGGGCAAGACGCTGCTGTCTGAGGGAGGGTACACCACGTTCCCTTACCCTACGGGTCGGTACACAACCGCGCCGAACGAGATCTATGGCCGATCACCAGCGATGGCGGCATTGGCGGATATTAAGATGCTGAACGAGATGTCCAAGACCGACATCCGCGCAGTACACAAGTTGGTGGACCCTCCTATCCTTTTGCACAATGACGGGCTGCTTGGGGGCATACGTCCCCGCGTGACACCAAACGCAGTGAACTATGGGATGGTGAGCCCAGACGGTCGCCCGCTGATGCAGCCGTTCTACAGTGGCGCGCGGGTGGACATCGCAGAAGAGAAGATGGATAAGCGACGCCAGTCGATTAACGACGCGTTTCTCGTGACACTTTTCCAAATCTTGGTAGAAAACCCACGCATGACTGCGACGGAAGCGCTGCTACGTGCGCAGGAGAAAGGCGCGCTGTTAGGCCCTACGATGGGCAGACAGCAGTCTGAGTTCCAAGGCCCGCTGATTGAGCGAGAGCTGGACATCCTGATGCGTCAGGGAGTGATCCCGCCAATGCCAGGCGCACTGATTGAAGCACAAGGTGAGTACGAGATCGAGTACGACAGCCCGTTGAACAGGCTCCAGCGTGCAGAAGACGCGGCGGGTATTGCGCGAACCCTTGAGATGCTGACACCGCTTGCACAGATCGACCCTTCAGTGCTGCTGACGATCAACCCGCAAGAAGCAAGCCGCATCGTGGCGGAAGTCAACGGGGTGCCTGCGATGGCCATCCGGTCGAGAGACGAGGTGCAAAAGCTGCTTGAGGCACAACAGCAGGCAGAAGAGCAACAGCGTCAAATCGAGCAAATGCAGCCTGCGGCAACTGCGGTCAAAGACTTGGCAGAGTCGCAAGCGATGCTTAGCGGGCCTGCACAATGAGCAACTCCCGAGTAAAGCAGGCCGACAAGTTGCGTCGGCACTTTCAGGATTTATTCAAAGATGGGCAGGGCAATGCCGTGCTGGTCCATCTAGCAAGTTTCTGCGGGGCGCTGCGTAGTAGTTTTCGCAGTGATCCGCTAGAAATGGCCCGTCTTGAGGGCCGACGCGAGGTCTGGCTAGAGCTTCAGAAAAACCTGAATCTCACCGAGCAAGATCTTTACAACATGGCACAAGTATTGGAAGAAGATTATGAGTGATGCAGCGTCTGGCGCTGAAGTGCTTAGTGGTCAAGGCGGAGATCCGTCCCCACAAGCAGGACAGCCAACAGGTAACGCTCCCGAGACGCCTTGGTACGGCAATCAGGAGCTATCGGGATACATCGAGAACAAGGGCTGGTCTCAACCGCAACAAGTGGTGGAGGGATACCAGAACCTTGAGAAAATTCTAGGCGACAAAGCGAATGCAATCGTCATGCCAAAAGAAGGCGACGAGCAGGGATGGGGCGCTTTGTATGACAAGCTGGGCCGACCCCCTACTGCGGAAGGCTACAAGTTTGAAGTGCCGGAAGGGGGCGACGAGAACCTGACCAATTGGTTCCGTGAAACCGCACACAAGACCGGCTTGACGCAAGCGCAAGCGGAGGCCGTATTCAATGAGTGGAACCAGTTCGCGCAGAACGGCAACGAAGAAGCGCAAGCGCAGATTGCCCAAAAAGCGGAGGCAGACATTACGTCTCTGAAAAAGGACTGGGGGCAAGAGTACGACGCCAACATCCGTGCAGGCCAGCAGGCCGCGTCCCGGTTCGGGTTCTCTGAGGAAGAGATCTCCGGCATGGAGAGCGTGCTCGGCACCCGCGCGCTATTGGAGAAGTTCGCCAAGATTGGGCGAGCGTTCGGCGAAGACAGCTTTGAGTCGGGCACAGGCGGGCGCAACTCGTTCGGCCTTACGCCCTCTGCGGCACAGCAGCAGATCGCCGAGCTGAAAGGCGACCAAACCTTCACTGCGGCGTACCTGGACCCTGCGCACAGCGGACATAAAGCCGCCGTCGATAAGATGAACCGATTGATGCAAGCTGCACACGGGGGTGCCTAATGGAAAAGTTTGAACGACGCATTGAGACCGTCGAGGCGATCCAGTGGAAAGCGGGCACCAAGATCGAAGATATGCCAGAGGGGGTGTATAACGTTCCTGGCATGTCGGGGTATCAAGGGCGCCTGGCGTATCTTGATGTCGGAACTAGCACTTTAACGATCCGACCGAACGACTACCTGATCAAAAACCAAGAAGGCAAGTATTCGGTGATGATCGAGTCGGAGTTTGAGAAGACGTATAAAGTCAAAAAAGTTGCAAACGGTAAATCTTCTGCTAATAATAGCAGCAAGGGTGCGTCTGCGGATAACTTCCTCGATGAGTAAGCCCGCAACCTAGCACATTTGATAGGCCCCTCGTTTGAGGACAAGCCAAAAGAAAATTTTGTCTTAATTCTTGAACGAGGTGGACTATGAGCTTTCAAGTCACTACCGCGTTTGTGCAACAGTACACTACCAACGTAGAGCTGTTGCTTCAGCAACGCGGATCAAAACTACGCGGCCTTGTAATGCAGGGCAGCTACACAGGCAAGGCGGCTAAAGCCGTTGAGCAAATCGGCGCTGTGGCGGCGCAAAAACGCACAACTCGCCACGGCGACACGCCCTTGGTCAACACTCCGCATGATGCGCGTTGGGTTCATCCTAACGATTTTGAAGTCGCGGACTTGATCGATGACCAAGATAAGTTGCGCATGTTGATCGATCCACAATCGTCTTACGCGATTAACCAGTCAATGGCGCTCGGCCGCTCTATGGACGACGAGATTATCCGAGCAGCGCTCGGCACCTCTTTGACCGGTGAGAACGGATCGACTTCTACCGCGTTTGATACGTCTAACCAGCAAATTGCAGCAGGTTCTGCGGGTCTTACTGTATCGAAGTTGCGCGAAGCGAACGAGATCCTGTTGTCCAATGAAGTGGACGTAGACATGGACCCTATGTTCATATTGGTATCGGCTAAGCAAATTAACAACTTGCTGAACACCACGGAAGTGACAAGCCAGGACTACGCTAGCGTCAAGGCGCTTGTGTCTGGTCAGATCGACACTTTCATGGGCTTTAAGTTTGTTCACACTGAGCGCTTGGGCGTGGATGGGTCTAGCAACCGTCGCATTATCGCGTTTGCTAAGTCCGGCCTGCACTTTGGTCTCTGGGACGACATTAGTTCCAAGATCAGCGAGCGCCCAGACAAGTCACACGCCACACAGGTCTACTCTAAAGCCACATTCGGTGCGACACGTACTGAAGAAGGCAAAGTAGTAGAAATCTTGTGTGCTGAGAGCTAAGGGGTAACTGATCATGGCTAACAACGATTCAACTACTGTACAGAACCTTGAAGCCGTGCCAAGTGTCGTAGCCTCTAGCGCGACCTTGTACGGACGCAAGCGAACTCTGGTAGAAACCGTCGAAATCGCTGCGGCGGACAACGACGGCGACACCTACACCATGTTCCCTGTCCCGCTGGATGCGCGCATCGACGACTTGCTCGTCACGCATGACGCGATCACTGGCGGCACGGACTACGATGCGGGTTTCTACCAGATTACTGATAACAACTTGGGCGCTGCGATTGACGCAGACATCCTGTTTGACGGCCAGACGTTGGCCACAGCGCGCGGAGTGTGGACAAGCCTATTGTTCGCAGGTACGAACGCGATGGACCAGTCAGCGGTCAAGCAGTTGGTGTGGGAAATCTGCGGGTATGCTTCTATTGAAGCGGCTCGATTGGCTAACCAAACCAACCAAGTGTATCTAGTCTTCACCGCTAACACGGTGGGAACTGCGACAGGCACTTTGTCTGCGCGACTAGATATCTCAGTAGAATAAGCAAAGGGGCTTCGGCCCCTTTTCTTCCTGGAGAAGATTATGGCTGTTCAGTATATCGACATTGACTCGAACACAGAGCGCGACAGCGTCTCGCTCACCGCGTCCGGTACGGTCACCAATACGGTGCGTGTCCATTATGATGACACGAAAGACAAGGCCGAGATTTTGGTCGCGTTGCAGCGTGCTATCGAGATTCTTAACGAAACAATTGCATAGGGGGGCCTTATGTCTATTGCACAGATGACTGGCACCTTTGGCGCAACAGGCACCAGCGCGTCATTCGCCGCTGAGCCCAAATTCAACATCTCGGTGAGCGGGTTCGGCACGGCCACTGTAGCACTACAGCGGTCGTTTGACGACGGAAGTTCGTGGAAGACAATCGAGTCTTACACCGCAGACACTGAGAAATACGCAACAGAGGTCGAGGCAGGGGTTCTGTATCGGCTGAACTGTACTGCTTACACATCAGGCACAATCGCGTACCGACTTTCCGCGTAATGCCTCACTAGACGGGGACATCCGCACATGTCATTTAGCATGACTCTTTTTCGCAATGCTAACCAAGGCAACCGGCTGAATGGTGCGTACCCGCTAGGCGACGAGCCCGCATCGCCGCCGGTCTCTGAGGGCTTCGGCGGGTGGAAAAGCGTCACCGACTACGTAGACGCGACGGGAAGCGGGACTCGGTACGACATCGGGCCTGCGGGAGCTACGGGGACCGACTTGGCAGATGTCCCTTGGCATACCTTGCAGCCTGGGGACGCAGTCAACGTCGCATACCGCGCGACACCATATCGTGAGAAGATAGTCATAACGGAAGCAGGGACTGCCGCAAATCCTATCATCATCAACGGTGTGTCAGATGCTAACGGGAACCGACCGATCATCGACGGTGATGGGGCGGTCAACATATCGCCGACCATGTACAACGCGACGGTGTTTGAAGAAACACTAGTCATGTTTCACAGAAAGCCCGTCGCACAAGGCGGGGTATTCGCGCAGACGGCAGATCATGTTCACTTTCAAAATTTTCACCTAAGGAACGCGGACACTACCTACACGTACACTCACGACGGCGTGACTTCGAGCTATGGGGATACCGCGCGCATCATTTGGATTTACGCCAACGAATACATCAAGATAGAAAACTGCATCATAGAGTCTGCTGGCGAAGGCATTTTCGCAGGTGCTCCAGGAGAGAAGCCGTCCAAAACCCTGCACATTAAGGGTAATAGGTTCGTAGACTGCGGGTTCCCCTCCCCTCCTGCGACCTTCGCTGCGCATCAGATATACTTGGCCGGATACGCGGACCCCGGAGAATACAACATCATTGAAGGGAACTTCTTTGACGCCATAGGCGACACGTCAGTCGCGCAGTGTAAGCTACGGACGCCAGGCACAATCGTTCGATATAACTTCTTCCGCAAAGGCGGCAGAACCTTGGACATCGTCGAGGCGCAGGACTCTACTCAAGACTTGATATGGACGAACTACACGGCGCAAGAGATCCTTGATTATTACCGCACCAGCTATGTTTACGGGAACATGTTCTTGATAGACGAGGACGTAGACTCTAGTGCATTCACGTACCCATGTCATTTCGGGTGGGACTCTCTGGAGAACTACCTGCAAGGTCCAGCGACAGGGGAGATTACGGGACGGGGTGTAGGGTCTCCTACTTACTTCTACAATAACACCATGTACTTCAAACTGAGCACGTCCACTACATACCGTGGAGGGCTGTTTGACGTAGACGGCGGCTCAGCCAATGCAAACACGTCCTCGATTGTTGCCATGAACAACGTAATTGAGTTCGCTGGCGACGGGCGGATTGGTCAGATGCGATTTACGGGGGACTTAACTTGGCAGGGGGCAAACCTTATCTACTCGACCCCGCTGACCATATTGGCGGAGTCTGACAGCTATGCTAACACCGAAAACGCGGGGGACGATCCTGCGGTCGCCATAACCAACAACGACACGCGCATAACCACCAGTGCGGGATTCGTTGACGGGACGAACGTAGACTGGCTTTCTAGGGACTACTCCCTCGGGGGGTCTTCTCCCGCGCTTAACGTGGGAGCGACATTGCCTTCGCCGATGAGCAATTTCCCTCCGCAGTATTCGCCAGCAAACCCCTCTACCGGTGCAGTGCCTTCTCGGTCCTCCACTAATCACATCGGGGCATATGAATAATGACAGTTTACGCGTTCAATGAGACCAGCGGGACCAGCGTTGCTACTATCATTAGTGGCAGCGTCATGGGCGGAGGCATCGGGTCTACTTCTACTGACATCCAGACAAACGGTTCCGGGCAGGCGATTAATACGAACGACTTTACGGTCACGGGCCTTTTTAAGACGGGAAGCAATGACTCCACGGTCACGCTGCCCACTACGTATTCGGGGGGCACGTCCGGCGGGGAGTACGTCTGCCCTGCCATCATGTGTGACGCGACGGCACAAGGGTACACTGCGAAACTTTATCAAAGCGGCACATCGGGTTCGGTTTTTGACCGGGTGCAGTTTGAAGAAGACGGGAGCTTCTTCGCCGCGCCTTTTTTATCTTCTACCATAGACCTATCCTCAGGTGCCGTAGACCTTCAGCTATACACCAGCGGAGGCAATCTTATACTGGATATCTTCCAAAACGCGAGTTTACACGAGCAAGTGAACGCAGGAGCGACGGCCCTTTCCCGCACGGGAACTGGTTTCGTCATTGCGTACAATAACACGACGCAACAGCAGCTTGAGGCGTGGGATGACGGAACTGCGGCGGACGTTACCGCACCCGTGCTTAGCTCTCCTGTCGGAACAAAAACCGGGTCTACTACTGCGTCAGGCTCAGTGAGCACGGATGAGGGTAACGGAACTTTATATTATTACGCTTCTACGAATGCGTCTGAGACTGCTGCTA